>ERZ1023818.103-NODE-103-length-20367-cov-8.870569_pt1 | contig 20367 bp, 30 predicted proteins | sample MGYA00380378_ERZ1023818 | MGnify/ENA primary metagenome ERZ1023818 (study PRJEB33179, sample SAMN07449062) | human gut metagenome | biome: Human-gut; feature: Human associated habitat; material: Faeces | host: Homo sapiens | place: India:Kasaragod | collected... | reverse complement strand
GGCGGCCAGCGCAGCGGCCAATATGGCCATGTCGGCTAAGACTGCTGCCGATCGCGCCTTGGATTCCGGTTCCCCGTCGCAGATCATGATGCAGGTCGGTCGATTCTTCACCGAAGGATTCTCGATCGGCATTACTGATCGAGAGGACATGGTCAGCGATTCTTCCGAGAAGGTCGCGCGGAAGGCGATATCCACGTTGAACGACATGCTGGCGACGTCATCGATCGACGATATGTTCGACGCGAGTCCGACGATCACCCCGGTGCTTGACCTAAGCGCCATCAGCAAGCAGGCCGGATCGATCGATTCGATGTTGTCGAGATCCATCGCTCCATCAGAGGCCGAGCTCAGGGAAATTGATCGCCGATTCCGTCAAAATGAGAGTAGTTCTCGGACAACGGAGAAGGATGCGAGCGGTCCGAAGTCGGTCAACATCGAATACAACCAGACGTTGAATTCGCCGACCAGTCTCAGTCGTTATGATATTTACCGACAGACGTCGAACCAACTCAAACTCCTTCGCCAGGAATTGAAAACATCACCTATAGGAAAGTAGTGGTCTCAATGTTCAGGTCCATGACAGTGATCAATGATCGAAACGAAAGTCTGACCATTTCGCTCGCTGATCCTCGGGAGAGCGGATATTTGATCACCGGCATCGATGGTCTTGGACCAACGAAAGCCACTTTGTGGCATTCCGAATCGGTCACCTCCGATGGTTCCGTCTTTAATGGAGCAAGAAAGGAATCGCGTGACATCACCATCACGCTTGCCTATCTATGGGATGCCAATCACAGCATCGAGGAGTTGCGTCATAGGATCTACCGATATTTTCCGGAGAAACGAGCCGTGACGCTCATCTTCGAGACAGATACCAGACAGGTGAAGACCGTCGGGCATGTCGAGAGCAACGAGGTGGCCATATTCACGAGTCAGGAGGCGTCGGCGATCACGATCAGATGTGCGGATCCGTGGTTTGAAGACGCCTCCAAGGTCTCGGAGATCGTCACACAGTTCTCGGCAGTGGAGTCGCTGTTCGAATTCCCGTTCCCGATAGCCGGCGACACCTTTGAATTCGGCAATATCAGCGTCGATCATTCGAAGATCGTCCAGTACGACGGTGAAGCCGAGGTCGGCGTCATCATCACTGTCGAACTCACCGGACCGGTTTCTAATCCCTCATTCTACAACGAGGATTGGGACGAGTCGATCCTGATCTACACCGATAAGGTTAAGAGCATCATCGGATCCGATCTCCAGTCGGGGGATCAGATCATCATATCGACCATGTCCGGAGAAAAATACGCAAGAATCCGTAGGGAGGGCATCGATTACAACGTTCTCAACGCCATCGACAGGGCTGTGAGTTGGATTACACTGTATCCTGGAAACAATGTCATCACCTATATGGCCGAATCAGGTATCGATAACATGATGGTGTCCGTATCCAGTAAGATTCTTTACGCCGGAGTGTGATCATGGCGAAACGAATGGAATTTTTCGTACTGGACAAATCGTTTAAGGTCGTCGACATCGTCGATGAGTTCGAATCGGTTATTTGGACCGAGCGGTTCTCGGCTTATGGTGATTTCGAATTCTACGTTCGGGCGAGTATCGAGAATATCCAACGGTTCCCGAAAGGATATTATCTGTTCTATCCCGATTCCGTATCGACTATGGTGATCGATCAGGTGAAGATCACCAGCAATCTCGAAGATGGAGATCATCTTGTCGTGAGCGGTCGTTCCTTGGAGTCGCTTCTGTTGAGACGAGTCATTCCGAAGAAAGTCACGTACAAAGGCGATATTCAGATCGCAATTCAGACGATTCTGAACGAGAATGTCATCAAGCCAATGGAAGCACGACGGAAGATTGACAATTTCGTTTTTGAAAAGAACAAGAATCTTCCTGACACTTCGTCGGAGACCGATGATGGATACGAATTCGATGGCGACACCGTATACGACGCCGTCAAGACGATTCTCGACTCCAAGAAATACGGATTCCGTCTTAGTTTGGCAACGGCCGACCGTTGGATCGATACAAAAATGACGTTTCGCATCATAAACGGAACTAATCATTCATATGAACAGGATAAGAATCCATATGTGATATTTTCATCGAATTACGGAAATCTGGTTTCGTCGGACACCACTATGGACTATCGCGAACTCTATAATGCCGCATACGTCGGCGGGTCCGAGACACGAAACGATGATGGTTCGACGAAACGTCTGGTCGCTTATGTTCCAAATGAGGACGGATCTATCGGATGGGATTATCACGAAACGTTCTATGGCGGACTATCGGTCCAGCAAAACGATGATAAGGGAAAACCGCTTCCGGATTCCACGGTACTTAACTCCCTCAAATTGGAAGGAAAGAAGGAACTCAAAAAGGTTGGTTCCGGTATCACCTTCGATGCAGAGGTATCATCAACTACTGGCATGGTCTACAACGAAGATTACGCTATCGGTGATATTGTGCAATTCGAGAACGCCTATAACATGGCGTATCCGGCCAAGATCACCGAGTATATTCGTAACTGGGATACCAATGGATACAGCGAGTATCCGACATTGGAGACGATCGTCGATTCCTTGACATCGATCGATGATTCCTCCGGATTACCGATTCGAGATTCCACCGACAACACCTTGCATTCCTCGGTGAAGATAGATGATTAACCAGAAAGGAGTAAGCCATGGCCGTTACCTCAGGATTTTTCAATTCCTCAAACCATGATCGTGTGTACAACAATATTCAGATAGGGCAGATTTTCGATGGCATCATCAACGATGGCGTGCTTCCGAATTTCGAGGACCATCTGGTCGTTAAGTCGAGAAGCGGCATGCAGGTCATTGTCGGATCCGGTCGAGCCTGGTTCAATCATACATGGACCTATAATTCCACCGATCTTCTGTTGACGATCGATTCTGCGTCGGCCACTCAGGACCGTATCGATGCCGTGGTGCTTCGGGTCGATACCTCATTGGCGGTCAGGGCCAATAGTATTCTCATCAAGAAGGGAACGCCAAGCGGAAGTCCGCAACGTCCGACTATGACCAAGACGTCGGATATTTCCGAATATCCCTTGGCGTACGTTAAGGTCGCTCATGGTGCCATGAACATCACCTCCGCCGACATCACCAACGCCATCGGCACGAGTGCATGTCCTCTGGCGACGCTGGTCGAGAACACCTTCGACACCGATACCATCATCAGACAGTGGCAGGCGCAATTCGACAACACCATGGAGTCCAACAAAAAGGAGTGGCACGAGCTCATCGAGAGTGTCGTGACCGATCCGTCGGCCATCACGTCGATCCCCAACTCCGTCATCGACGACATGTTCGTTATTCACTAAGAAAGGAATCATCATGAGAATTTTGGACCAAAACGACAACGAGATCCAGCCGGAGGACGTGGACTATCGTCTCGGCAAGCTCTCCGATGACAAGATCTTCATTCAGCACCACGATGCCGTCGAAGCCGTTGAGGAGCAGGGCCATTACGAGACCCTTCAGGAGTATCCGAACGGCGGTAAGGACGTCGAGTGGAAGGTGGACGTTCCAGGCGTCGAAGCCAAGGAAGCCTGGGACGAATACGAGGATATTCAGCGCTACACCAAGTTCACCGCTGAGGAACTCAAGGCCAATGCCGAGCGTGAGGCGCAGGCAGTGGAACAGCAGGAGATCCAGAAGGCCGTCATGGCCGCCGTGTCGATGCTGATTCAGCCGATGCTGACCAGCATGCCGGTCGAGGATCTGAAGGCCGTGTCGGCTCTGGTTCCGGAGTGGACTGTCGGTACCGAATACAAGACCGGCGATATTGTCCGGTATAAGGGCGTTCTGTACCGTTGCCTTCAGAACGACACCGCCCAGGAGATCTTCCCGCCGGATACCTACATCTCGGGATGGAAGTGCGTCGATGAGCCGGACGAGCGTGGCATCTATCCGTTCAGCCAGCCGCTTGGTGCTACGGACACCTACATGAAGGGTGACAAGGTGTCCTTCGAAGGCGCCTATTATCAGTCGAACATCGACTATAATGTCTGGTCGCCGACCGCCTATCCGCAAGGCTGGACCAAGTTGGATGGCACCGGCGAAAGCCCGGAACCCGGTGGCGATGATGACGAGTATCCGGCATTCGTCCAACCGACCGGCGCCCATGACGCATACAACATCGGCGACAAGGTGACGTATAACGGCCATCGCTACGAGTGCACGATGAACAGCAACGCCTATTCGCCGGATGCCTATCCGCAGGGATGGAAACAGATCGACTAAGGAGATGACGTATGGCACGTCTTAATACCTACACCCGCACTTCGCAACCGTCTGATTCGGACGTGTTCGTCATCGATAGCACGACTGGTTCGGCGGGCACCAGGACGGTGCTTTGGTCCTCGATCAAAGCGCTGTTCGCCGCGGCCAAGCACAGTCACGCCGCTTCCGACATCGCCAGTGGCACACTGGCAGTCGACCGACTTCCCACAATCCCGTTGTCCAAGGGAGGCACCGGAGCCACGTCGGCCGAGACGGCCCGTACGGCTCTAGGTGTCCAGAATCCTCCGACGGCGCCGGTTGTGCTTACCGATCAGAACCTGAACTCGTACAATACCGAAGAACAGTGCGGGTATTATTACGCCGCTAGCGGCAATACTGTATCGAACAAGCCATCCGGCGTCGAGTACTTCGGCATGTGGATGATGCATACGGAGTTGAGCGTGTTCGCCCAGATTCTGTACGACAACTCCGGCAAGATCTGGACGAGGTCGTATTCTACTGCTAATTCCTCATGGAGTACGTGGACCGCTCTGGTCCGAACGACCGATACGATCGCCAAGGCCACCAAGGCGACGCAGGATTCTGCCGGTCAGACCATCAACACGACCTATGTGAAGTCCGTCACCGCATCAGGACGCACTGTCACGGTGACCAAGGGCAACGGCACGACCTCGACGTTCACCACGCAGGATACGACCTATTCCGCGGCCACCCAGTCGACGGCTGGTTTGATGTCGGCTGCCGACAAGAAGAAGCTCGACGGCCTGTCCGGCGATTACGGTTCGGTCATCGGAACGGCCACATCCTCGAAGGACGGCCTGATGTCCAAGACCGACAAGGCCAAGCTCGATAAATTCCCATTGGATGGTATGACCCGCATCAGCGAGGCCACCATTGACAGCATGTTCTAAGGAGATATTCATGGTAAGCTACCTTGATCAGGATGGGGTCCAGCGCCTCGTGGATAAAATGCGGGACCGGATGTACCCGGTCGATTCGATCTATATTTCCACCAATTCCACCAGCCCGGCGTCGCTGTATGGCGGCAGTTGGGAACGTTACGGTGCCGGGCGCGTACTGGTGAGCGCCTCTGACTCCGATACCGATTTCACCGCTGGCAAAACCGGTGGGAAGAAGACTTATGATGCTGCGGTGGACACTGATCTCTCGGTGACCATCGCAATCGATAGCAACGCCTTGGTCCTGTTCAATAATCGTGGTAACGACCACGTTGCCGCCTCGTTCCGCTGCGGCGGATCAATGAAGACAGGACATCCCATTGACTGGAACGATCAATCGGTTCGACGCGGTCAGAAGGTGCATGGTACTATGAGCGCCGTGCAGCCTTACGTGGCTGTCTATATTTGGCGACGCACCGCCTAAGCGGTTCTGCGCCAGATGTAGACTGCAATATACGGCATGGAGGACGACGCGTCATCGGTATTGCCCCCAAGATAGATTCCTTGATTTCTGGTACCAGCGTCCGCAATAAGCGGCATAAGGACATTATGAACTCTAACGTTTGATTTCCAAGAACTTATCACTCCACGAGATAATGCCACGCCACCATTAGCATCCCAGGAAATCCTTGCGTATGCGTCGCCGATAAGACCATGCTTATGCGTCTTCTTCCCACCGGTTTTGCCAGCGGTGAAATTTCCCTCCTCCGAGCGCTTCCGCGACGGGTTTTCATCCTTTTACCGTCGTCATCGGCCGGAGGAGGGTTCTTTTATGAACATAAAGGATGCATCGAAAGGAGTCCATCATGCCCATGCCTCAATACAACGGCCCCATGTATTCCCAGGGACCGACCGCGGTGGGACCGTACAATTTGCCGGGTTATCAGTCGACGTTCGGATATAATCCGCAGCAGACCTATCTTCCTCAGACGCAACAGCCCCAGATGGCCGATTGCTGCTGCTCCATCCAGCGCGCGATCGACGGCGTGAACTACAACAACGCGCAGAACTTCTGCAACCTCGGCAACACGATGCAGTCTGTCGGCCGCGACATCATCGAGAACCAGAACGCGAACTACCGTCAGCTGCATGACGAACTGGTGGCCTACCGTATGGAGGATAAGGACAACACCATCGCGGAGCTGCGTTCCCAGGTGAACGCCCTTAACCTGTCGGCCTCCCAGTCGAACCAGAACACCTATCTGATCGACCGCCTCCAGCCGTGCCCGACCCCGGCCTACGTGGTGCCGAACCCGAACGGCTACTACGGTTGCCAGCAGAACGGCTATCAGTCCTGCGGCTGCTGAGCCACGGAAAGAAGGTATAACCGATGATTGTTCTGTCGAATTCCGCCGTGGAGGTTATCCCCGTCGGCGGGACTGTTACCTTCAACCTGACGGTGGTCCACACCGGATGCGACCGCAACGGCTGCGGCGGGTCCGAGTATCATCGCCAGGGGTCCGGAGCCGTTCGGTTGCGTGGCCGAGGGAACCGATGCGGCCAGGCGAGCATCTTCGATCTGAGCTTCAACGGCAACGTCACCAGTGGCACCGCGGGAACCGAGGTCCAGCTGGCGATGACCATCGACGGCACCCCGTTGGCCGAGACTGCGATGATCGAGACCATCGGCACCGCCAATTCGTACCAGAACCTCGCAGCCCGGACATATCTTAAGGTGTGCCCAGGCGAGGACGTCACGCTGTCCGTGACCAACACCGGAACCGAACCGGTGACCATCGACGCGAACGCGGCATTCACCGCTCGCAGGATCGCATAAGGAGGCTGCCATGACGCATATGACTAAGGATCTCGACGGCATCTGCGACATGAAGGACTCCCTCATGCGCAAGGTCCGCGGGAAGATGGACGATCTCGACGTCGAACGCAGCACCATCCAGGACGTCCAGGGCATGGACATGATGATCAACATGATCCATCACCTGGCCAAAGCGGAGAAGTGTTGCTGGGAGGCCTGCTACTACAAGACCGTCGTCAAGGCCATGAAGGAAGGCGACGATCGAGAAGACCGCGACGAGGACGAGGAATGGATCGAGCATGACGACATGCCGAACCGCAATCGCACATCGTCCGGTCGTTTTCGTCGCAGGAACACGGTGGGCCGCCGATATCCCGGCAACGAACGTCGCGACTGGGGCGGTGACATGGGCTCCGATGGCGGTACGCTCCAGCATGGCGACATGACGACCATGACCCCGGACGAGCAGCTCAACCACCTCAAGATGGACGTCGAGACCATGTGGAGGGACGCCACTCCAGAGCAGCGCAAGCGCATCAAGGAGAGTCTCACCAAGTGGTCGACCACGTTGACCGTTTGATGCGGAGGTGACTGAATCGATATGAACCCATGGGTCCAGACGATCGTCACCGTCGTATGCTCAGTGTTCGCTTCATCTGGACTCTGGGCGTTCATCACCACGGTCGTCAACAATCGCAAGAAGAAGGACGATTCGGAGGACGAACGCATCAAGGCCATCGAGAAGATGGTGCGAGGTCTTGCCCACGCCAAGATCGTGGAGGTCGGCAAGCATTATCTGGAGCAGAACCGCATCACTCTCGATGACCTCGATGAATTCAATCACTACCTCTATTACCCATACAGCGCCATGGGTGGAAACGGCTACGCCAAGAAGGTCGCCGAAGAGGTCAACAAGCTTCCGCTCGATATCGTTGAAACAAGAAAGGAGGAGAGATGACAGATCAGAATACCGAACCGGCTCCCGAGGAACCGACCGACGAGGTCTTCGATCCCGATTTCGTCCAACAGGAGATCATCCCGCTGCTCATGTCGGACAAGACGTACGACATCATGAAGTGGATCGTGCAGTATATTCTGCCCGGTCTCGGCGTGCTGTACGCCATCATCGCCGGCGCAACCGGACTTCCGTACGCGGAGGTCGTGCTGGCGGTCGTGATGGCCGTGGACTGGTTCCTGGGTATCATCCTGGGCATCAGCACGAAGCAGTACAACAAGTATATTGCCAACAAGCAGTGATGTTTATAAGAATTAAGAGGTCGTGACCATATCATGGCCTCTTAATTTTTTGGCCTTTCGCGCCCAAAACATGTCTTATAGTGAAGTAACCGAACAAAGGAGAACACTATGAAGTTCGAATCACAGCATCGGAACATCAACAAGGCGTTCGATGACAATATCGACGCGGCGTTGGCCAATATTTACGGAGCGGTCGATGACAATCACGCCCGCATGGCCGTCGATGACCTTAAGGTCTTGGTGGAAGCGAAGAAGATGTATAACGAAGATCGCAACGCCATGATCGCGAAGGTCGTCGGGGTCGGAGGGACGTTGGTTTGTCTGGGACTGATGTTCGCATTCGAGACCGACCACGTCATTACAACAAAGGCGCTGAGTTTCGTTCCGAAGCCGAAGATCTGACGACAGACGTTCAAATATGAACGGAGATTCAGGATAAGGGTCCATGGAAGCATGGGCTCTTATTTTCTCGCGTCCGAAACATGGACTATAGTGAAGGATAATTCATTATAGTAAGGAGTTACCATGAACGACAACGAAAACAAGATGAACAACGTCAAGCAGTTCATCAACGAGCACAAGACCGGTTTGATTATCGGCGCTTGCGGAATCGTCACACTTGCGTTCGGTGCATATTGCTATCGTTCCGGCTATCGTTCCGGAAGGATTGATCAGTATAACACCGACGCAATAGGATGCGCAATGCAATTTAATGAAGCCTTGAAGACGCTCGATGATGAAACGAAAATGACTGTCGTCAATGCTTTCAACGCCGTTGCATCAAACACTTTAAGCAAGTAATGTCAATTACACCAACGATATAACCTCATGGAAACATGGGGTTATATTTTTCGAAAGGATTGTGTTATGAAAAAGAAATATGGAATTCTCAACTTCCTGTTGGACCTAGTCCTGACCGGTCTCACCGGAGGGTTGTGGCTTATCTGGATCTTGTTCCGTTTCCTTAGAAGAAACTCATGACTCCATGCGTGTATAGGATCGATTATGTCTTCGAACGATATTTTCCGCAATATTGGAGCGAACGGCTATGTTTCCGAATTGATGGATGGAACCATATGGTGGTCGGGACCAAATCCGGACTGCTGTGTTATTTCACCGTCAACCATTATTACGGCGGAACGGATGCGGACTTCGATTTCTTCGTACACACCGGACCGAAAAGAAAGAAGGCGATCATGAGCGATTATGTCCATATTTTCCTCATCGGTCCACAGGGATCGGGAAAGACCACGCTTGCCAAGGAATTAGAGTGTCGTGGGTATGAACAGATCCTCGCATATACGACCAGGCCTCCACGGGACAACGAGATCGAAGGCGTCGACTATCATTTCGTCACCGACGCCGAATTCGAGGACGCGTTTCTTGATGGGGAACTGACCTGTGTGCGGACATATTCCACCGTCTTTGGCGTGTGGAGCTACGCATTCGCATGGTCGGATCTTTATCGCGCGGTGGATAGTGTCGCCGTCATCGATCCGGAATCATATTTACGCATCTATGACCAGATCGAGAACGTCTTCGGTATATATCTTGACGTGCCCGATGATGTCCGGAAGGCGCGACTGCTCGTGCGTGGAGACGATCCCAAAGAGATCGATCGGCGCATGCAGGCCGATGCGATAGACTTCACATCGATCGACATGTGTTTCCGAGATGTCTGCAAGATGCGGATCGGCATGGTCCGACGACCGGACATCGAAGCCGATCGGATCGAAGGCCATGTCCGGGAGTTCCGCAGTCGGATATTTCGCGGCGAAAACATGGCATATAATGAAGGATAAAACCTCAAGGAAAGGATAATACTATGAAGGAACAGTTCAAGAAGGCCAAGAAGTTCGTGGTCGATCATAAGTACGAGTTCACCGTTGGCGCGATCGTCGTCGGAGCCGTTACGGCTTTGGCGGTCGTCAAGTGCATCGGCGAACCGGATGAACTGATCGATGTCACCGAACCGGAGGCCATCGAGGACTCTTCCGACGATGTGGATTCCACGTCTGTCGAGGAGTGACATTTTTCAATGCCGTAAAGGCGCTGCGGAAACGTGGCGCCTTTATTTTTCTGAAAGGATTGCAATGAAAGCCAAGATCGGATCTTTTATCGTCATGACCTGGATCATATTCATAGCCGTTCAGGTGCTGTTCAGGAATCGTCGATATTTGAGAACGCTTCCGAAAAGCGAACGAAAAGAAGCGTTTCGTTCGATGCTCAAGGAATCATTTTCCAAAACATTCTACGGCGATATGACTTATGAAAACAAGAGGAGCAACCAATGAATCTTGAATCCGTCAAGGATTTCATCAAACACAACGCGGGTACGATTCTGACCGTCGTATCCTGTGCCGGTGTTGTAGGTACGGCCGTATGTGCTGCCCATGACGCCGTCAAGGCCCGCGACGTCATGCTGGAGATCGAGATGGAGCATGATGATATGCCGAAGAGCGAAGTCGTCAAGCACGTCGTGCCGTGCTATATTTCCACGGTGCTTATGGCCGGGGCGACCATTGCATGCGTCATCGGCCATCATCAGATCTCGGCCGGAAAGATCGCCGCCTATGCATCGGCGTACACCATGGCCACCAAGGCCGCATCGGAATACCGGACCAAGATCGTCGAGGAACTCGGCAAAGAAAAGGCGCAGGAAATCGATGATGAGATCTCCAAGGAACATATTTGCAAGAACCCTCCATCCGATCAGGATCTGATTCCGGGAATCGGTGATGTTCTGTGCTACGATCAGCTCATGGACCGATATTTCCATTCCGATCCGGAATCCATTCGCAAAGCCGTGAATGATCTCAACTACGAGCTTATCAACGGTCCCGGCCTGTGGGTCAGTCTCAATGAGTTCTATGACAAACTCGGTCTCGATCCTGCTCCGATCGGCGAGGAGCTCGGATGGACCATTGACGACCGACTCAATGTTTCGTTTTCATCGATGCTTTCCAATAACAATATCCCATGTCTGGTCATGCGGTTCTCCACAAGTCCGGTGGCGGATACGACACGCAGGTACTGATTCGTGATGAAATCATGTCATATAATGAAGTGATTCATTAACGAAAGGAACTACAATGAAGGAATCATTTGGTGACGCTCTTGGTAATGCCATCGTCAAGAACCTTGCGAAGAACGCCGATGTCGATCCGAAGAAGATCGCCGTTGGTTTGGTGGTCACGGTAGCCGGAACGGCGCTGACCGTGGTGACCAAATCGGTGACTCAGAAGATCGTCGGAAACGCGATCCGCAAGGCGAATGACCGAAGGTTGGAGACAGAGAACGAAACCGAGGACATTCTCGAATTGGACGACGAATCGTCCGATGAAAACTGATAGACGTATAGGCTCATGGAAACATGGGCCTATATTTTTCAACCATAACAACCATATATTCCAGAAAGGAACCATATCATGATTAAGAAGACCGTCACCTACACCGATATCGATGGCGTCGAGCAGAGCAAGGCCTTGCTCTTCCATCTCAGCAATAACGATATCGTCGATATGTTGAAGAACGGTAAGCTCCAGAAGCTATCGGATGACCTTTCCTCCGACGACATGTCGGTGAAGACCACAGCTTTGGAGAACTTCGTCGACATGACGTACGGCTTCCGCTATGAGGAGGAAAAGATCGACAAGAAGACCGGAGAACGTCGCGTGGTGCCTCGATTCCGTCACGCCACGCCCGAGGAGATCGAAGAGTTCCACAAGAGCGAAGCCCATGGCGAACTCATGCTCTCGATGTACACCCAAGATGGAGTGGCCGATTCGTTCGTAACCACGCTGCTACAGAACGTCAAGCGCTGATCGCGATATTCTCATAAACTATAGTGAGGAGGGGATCCACATGAGATCCTCTCCTCATATTTTTCGAAAGGAGTTCCATATGGCGGAAGTCGACAAGGAGACCTTCGACGTTTCGAGAGAAGCGTTGGGGATTGAACAGGACACGGGCGAAGCAAATACCGTCGCCAAAGTCGTAAAAGGCGAAGTCGTCCAAACGAAGAAAAACAAGGTCCAGAAGGTCGCTGAGACATTTTTCGGCGGCGATCTTCGAGACGTAGCATCATATGTCGTCAAAGATGTCATAATTCCGGCTGCCAAGGACATGCTCTATGACACCGTATCCCAGGGATTCAGTCGTTTGATTTTCGGTGAGATTCGTCCGAGAAACAACTCGGCAAATCGAGGATATACCAGCTATTCATCGATGAGTCGAGATCGTTCAACAGGAAGACGTGCGATCGAAGCCCGAAACCGTAACGATTTCGATGATATTACATTCCGGGATCGTCGTGACGCCGAGGCGGTCATGGACACGTTGCGGGATACCATCGATCAGTATGGTCTATGCAGCGTAGCGGATCTGCTCAAGGCATCCGGTATATCCCCAAGATATACCGATTACGACATTGGGTGGAGCGATCTGGCACGGGCGAGCATCGCACGATGTCGTGATGGCTATGTCCTCAATATGCCGAGAACCGAGAGCTTGCGATGAGCGCATCCGAAGAACGGCATATTCTGGAAGCGTGGCATTCCAATCCTTTGTGGAAGATGAAGGTCGATAAGATGAGTGACGAGCAGGTCATCGTAAAACTCGACCTTCTCCGCAGAGCCAGAGAATACAGGAGGACTCACCATGGCTGAGTTCAGCACCTTCGAAAAGACGGGTCTGTTTTCCATCGATAAAAAGCGATGCATTTCGGATAAGGATCAAAAATCGCTCCGTATCTGGAAGGATCGCGTCCGTCGATATTTTTCCAAGATCGATCAAGAGGTTCTCGACTATCGAGTAAACGATGACGATACCGGCGTCAAGGTGCTGGAAGATGATGGAACGATCTTCGAGATCACCATCGACAAAGGCACCAGTGTGGCCACGGCGCGTCTCTGTCCCAACGACGAACCGTGGTCGTTCGAATACTGAACAATATTCTCGGAGACGTTCCGGAGATCCCCGAGATCATATTTCAACGTAAAGGAATAAACATGAGCGTAAAGGAAACCATCGTACGTTTCGGCAACAAGGCGTTGCTGCAACTTGACAAGCATTCCCCGCAGATTCTCGTCGGCGTGGGCATCGTCGCAGGTGTGGCCGCCACGGGCTTCGCGGTATATTCCACGATGAAGCTGGATACCGTTATGGATCATCATCAGAACAAGATGGTGGATATTTCCAAGAAGGCCAAGGAGGCCGAAAACGACGACGAGATCGTCTACGACAACAAGGCGCAGAAGCACGACAAGACGATGGTCTATGTCGAGACCGGAGCAGAGATCGCCCGTCTATATATGCCGACGATCCTGCTGACAGGCCTGAGCGTCGGATGCGTGCTGTCCGCACATCATATTCTGGATGGACGGTACATGGCGGCTGCCTCGGCGTTCACGGCCGTATCCAAGGAGTTCTCCGACTATCGAGGCCGTGTTCGCAAACAGCTCGGAGAGGACAAGGAGCGCGATATCTATCAGGGAATCGTCGAAGAGGAAATCACCGACGAAAAGACCGGAGAGACAAAGACCGTTCGCCATTACGACAAGGACACGATCGACCGTGACGGACTGTCCCGATATTTCGACGAATACTCAATCTATTGGGATAAGACCAATCCCGATCAGAATATCGCGCATATTCGCTCGGTTCTCCACCAAGCGAACGATCAGCTCTATGCCAACGGTCATCTGTTCCTTAATGATGTGTATCGCATGCTTGGAATCGATGATAGTAAGGAAGGTGCAATCCTGGGATGGATCATCGATGATGAGCATCAGAACACCTATGTCGATTTCGGTGTGTTCGGCGTGAATAGCGACGATCCGTGGGATTATAGCAACGCTGAACCATGGGACGGCAAGCTTGGCATCCTGCTGACATTCAACGTGGATGGCATCATCTACGATAAGATCTAATCGATGATATTTTCGGGACGGTCGTCTTCATGATGGCCGTCCCGTTCGTTCAATCAAGGAGTATCCATGAATCTCAAGACCATTGGGTTCGTAGTGGGCGGATTCGCCGCTGGTGCCGCGACGGCGACCGCCATATTCTACTTCGGTATATACAAGCGGTATATTCCGATGAAGGACCTCGAGCAAGAGATCGCCGATCTGGAACGTAAGAAGCATGAACTTAACCAGCAATTCAAAGACAACCATGAGAAGTTCGTCAACGTCAAGCGGTCAACCGACGAGGCCATTAGGCGCAAGGAGCAGGAGCTTGACTTCTACGACGATCAGATCATCGAGGTGAAGAAGGAATGGGAGGCCGTCAAGGCCGCCAAGACGTATGGCGATCCTAAAGTCACCGAACAAAAGGATATTTCCGATGAACGTGGTGATGAGCTCGACGATGACCCCGTGGGCATCGATGCCGAGGAACCGGATCGGGATAATTTCATCATCGATGACGGCGTTCCGCGATGGGATGGCCCCCTTACCGATGACGAACAGCGTCAGTATGACGAGGCGAACGGGGACGAGCGCATTGAGCAATCAATCATCATGACGATCAAGGCGCGTCGCTGGCATCAGTCCATTGATGATGACGAACCGAGCTATCAGATCTCCGAAGAGGATCACGAGAACGCCCCGTGGTTCATCGATACGGAGAATCTCGATTACTGGGTGGACGATGACGTGCTTGCCCGAGGAATGGAGATTGTTCAGGACCCGGATGCCATCATCAACACCATCGTGCTCAACAGGTTCGGAAGGTTGTCGCAGAGTGGTGATCCTAACGTTGTGTGGTGCAGGAATGATATTCTGGAGACCGACTACGAGATCACCCGGCATGACGGATCGTATCAGCACGATGTGTTAGGTATTCCTGAAGAGGAGTCATACCGACCCAAAAAGAGGTTCAATTCCACTATAGCGGCCGAAATGGAGGAGGTCAATGACCGGTAATTCATCGCCATTTTTCAACGCATCGTATATTCAATGGCTACGCCATCGTGTGAATTTCGACGAATACGTTGATCTCAGTATGTCTCTTGCAGCCATACCATTCCGTTCCAGTGTCATGATGGATCGGAATCGGATATCCGACGGCGAGTCGTTACGTGATGCATACACACGCCGAACCGGATATTCGTTGGTTAGCGGTATCCGAGGATGCTCGGTCCTTGAGTTCCTCGTCGCCTTGGCCGAACGGGTCAACGATGTTCTTGCCATCGTCCCGGTCGACGAGGCGTTCTCCATGTTCCTCGAAAACATGGATCTGACACGATGCTCGGATGACTGGTTTCTCAACCAGAGAGATCCGGAGTGTTATATTCAGGACCGATGTGACATCATGATGGATCGACAGTACCGACCTGACGGATCGGGCGGCGGACTCTTCATCGTTCATGATGACAAGGATATCCGCCCATCCGAATGGTGGTGGCAGATGCAGTATTGGCTCAACGAACAGCATATTCCCGACATGTAAAGGAGGCGAAGATGGATCAAGTGCAGGTACGTGTCAAAAAGACAACAAAGGGCCATGAATCCATATTCGCCGATCCGAAGATGCGAGGGTATCACGATCTGCTCATCAAGGGTGGATCGTTTTATGCGGTGTTCGATCCGGATAGTCATCTCTGGTCGCAGAACCTTCAACGCCTTGGCGAGCTGATCGACCGTGATATTCAGGAGTTCGCTGACTCGTATGAGTCTCCGGACGGTAATGAAGTGACCTGCATGCTTATGCAGAACACCTCCAACGGTTGCTGGAATAGGTATATTTCCGGACTGCGCAATCTGGCCGACAGTGATGCGGTGCTCAATCAGCGAATCATATTCGCCAATGACACTCCGAAGCGCGAGGACTATGCCACCGTGCAACTGGAATACGCGATATCCGAGGGAGACACCTCGGCATACGACCGGCTCATGGATACGCTATATGCCCCATCCGAACGTGAAAAGCTCGAATGGGGCATCGGCGCCTTGGTCGACGGCAATGATATTCAACGCATCCAGAAGATGTTCGTCATCTATGGTGATCCGGGAACCGGAAAGTCGACGATTCTCAATATCATCGAGATGCTCTTCCCTGGATACATCGCATATTTCAATGCGGAGGAACTCGGCAAGGGATACCAATTCAGCACCGCGTCCTTCAAGAACTCTCCGCTCATCGGTATCCAGACCGATGGCGATCTGAGTCACATGTGGGACAACACCCTGCTTAATCAGATTGCTGCACATGAGAAGATCGTGGTCAACGAAAAGGGTATCAAGCAGTACACCGTTCCGCTGAAGACGATGCTGTTCATGGCAACGAATAAGCCGGTGAAGATCACTGACGCCAAGTCGGGCATCACAAGGAGACTGATTGATATTTATCCGACCGGCAACACGTTGGAACCGGATGATTATTTCGACTGTATGAAGCAGATCGGATTCGAATTGGGTGCCATTGCCTATCATTGTCGTGAGGTCTACAGGAAGCTCGGGGTCAACCGATATTCCCAGTATCGTCCAACGGAGATGATCGCCAAGACGAATGATGTTTACACATTCGTTCAGGACAACATCGACCTCATGGACATCGATGAGCCAGTGCGTCTGACAGATCTGTGGCGCGCCTATAAGGAATGGTGTGAGGAAGCCCACATCACTGATGTCATGAAACGATCCGAGTTCATGTTCGAACTGGCTTCATATTTCGAAACCATGAACCGGGGAGCGAGTAAGGCAGTTACCTATCATGGATTTCAACGAAACAAGTTCGAATCGAGAATTGTTGACTCTTCTGACCGGCATACTCGAACGTCTGACGATGACTATGACTCGTGGCTTCGACTTGCTAAAACGGACAGTCGATTCGATGAACTCTGCCATGATTGCCCTGCGCAATATGCTAGAGACGACGAAAGCGGATCCCCGGTTGCCAAATGGGCCCAAGTCAGCACCACGCTCAAAGACCTCGACACCAGTCGACTTCATTGGGTTAAGGTCCCGGAAAACCACATCGTCATCGACTTCGATATTCGAGGAGAGGATGGCGAGAAATCGCTTCAGGCCAATCTCGAGGCGGCCCGCAAGTTCCCTCCGACCTATGCCGAGGTGTCCAAGAGCGGACAGGGATTACACCTCCACTATATTTACGATGGAGATGTATCCCGACTCAAAAACCTTTACGACATCCATGTCGAGATCAAGGTTTTCCGAGGCAATTCGTCGCTACGGCGTCTGCTCTCACGGTGCAACGATCATGAGATCTCCCATATTTCAAGTGGCCTTCCGTTGAAAGGAGAGAAGTCTGTGATCAATCAGAAGGAACTCAAGGACGAACAGCATCTACGCAACGTCATCAAGAAGGCTCTGCGCAAGGAATGTTGTCCTGGGACCAAGCCGAGCGTCGAGTTCATCAAGAAGCTCATGGACGAGATGTATGAGTCCGGTAAACCATACGACGTCACCGACATGCGTAATGAGATATTTGATTTCGCTTTGCGGTCGACACATTGGTCGGATTATTGCATCGTTCTGGTGAACGAGATGAAGTTCAAGTCCGATGATATTCCGAAGGGAAGTGATCCGAAGAACGCTGATGTCCTCACCTTCTTTGACGTCGAGGTCTTCCCGAACCTGTTCATGGTCTGCTTCATGAAGAGTGATTCTGATGTCGTCAAGACATGGATCAATCCTCCGCGGCAGAACATTATGACACTGCTTGATGAGAATCTGGTGGGATTCAACAACCGCAAGTATGACAATCATATTCTCTGGGCGTGGGGTGTCATGGGATACAACAACGCCCAGCTGTATGATCTGTCGACACGGATCGTCAGCGGAAACAAGAACGCCATGTTCGGTCAGGCATACAATGCATCCTATACTGATATTTATGACTTCTCCGCCAAGAAGCAGTCATTGAAGAAGTGGGAGATCGAATTGGGCATCGACCATCACGAGCTTGGCATGCCGTGGGACCAACCGGTTCCCGAGGACAAATGGGCATTGGTGCAATCATATTGTGAGGACGACGTCAGGGCCACCAAGGCCGTGTTCGAGCACCTCAAGGAGGATTTCACTGCACGCCAGATGCTGGCAATGCTCAGTGGCCTGACGGTCAACGACACCACCAACACCCATACCGCACAGATTATATTCGGGAACAACAAGCATCCGCAGTCGGAGTTCAACTTCACCGACCTTTCAGATATGTTCCCGGGATACACCTTCGACCGATACGCGCCCAAGGACAAGAAGTCCCAGTACATGGGCGAGTATCCGGGAGAAGGCGGCTACGTATTCGTCTACGGTATGGACAACGGATACGGCGATTACAGTTATATGGAGATGAAGCATCCATGGGAGGTAAAAAACAATGGGTAAGGTTTCGAGCTCCGAATCACCGGTTCGGTTCGTCAATGAAAACAAATACAAGCATCCATCACACATCAGCGGAAGTTATCTATCACGATTGTTCCTTCACGGATATTTGATGGCACTTGGTATCGTCAGCACAAAACCAGATCCGAAGAAACGAGCTTTCTATGCTGAAGGGCTCGATGAAATCGATCTCATATCGCTTGTCGACGCCTATAACCATCATCTTGAAGGCAATGACGAACTGCTGAAGATATTTGGAAAGAGACACGCACAATGGGAGACGCATGGATCTTCATCGGATCGTGTATCGGGTTGATCATCGCATTCGTGATTTTCGGCTTATTTATTCATGGGAGCGATAATAGATGGTAGAGAAATGGAAACAATGGCCTGGAGATTCTGATATTTACGTTTCTTCGACCGGAGCCATCATGAGTAAAAAGCGAGGGATTTGGAAACGTCTAAAGGAATCTAAGAACAATTGCGGATATTCTAGAGTTCCAGTTGGACATTCAAATCCAATATATGTTCATCGACTCGTCGCAGAAACATTCCTCGATCCCCCTAAAAATGGACAAACTCAGGTCAATCATCTAGACGGCGATAAAAGCAACAACAATGTCGAAAATCTCGAATGGTGTACCCCTTCGGAAAATGACAGACATGCTTTTAGAACTGGTCTAAAGAAACCATCGCCAGGAGAAAGGATTCAAATTGTAGAAACCGGAGAGATATACGAAAGTGAAGCCGAATGCGCAAGAGCGATAGGAGGACTTCAAGGCAACATAGCTTTATGTCTTTCCGGAAGACGTCATACGCATCGAGGGTATCATTTTAGGAGGGTTGATGACCGATAAAGAAGAGCATCGTCTTGGCGGCATGTTCGGCAACGTCGGGTTGCTCGACATTGCCTCCCAACATCCTAGTTCGATCGTGGCCATGAATCTCTTCGGTCCATATACCGAACGATTCGACGCCATCCGACAGGCCCGAATCGCCATCAAGCATAAAGACTTCGATCGATGCCTTGATATTTTCAGGAAGTTTGTTCCCGAGGAACGTATCAAGGATCTCGAACCCGTGCTCAAGGGTGAGGATTCCAAGGCGCTGGCTCAGGCACTGAAGATTGCCATCAATGCGGTCTATGGCCTGACCAGCGCCTCATTCCCCACCCGATTCAACGATGCTGCCAATCCGAACAACCGCAATCTCGACAACAAAGTCGCCAAACGAGGCGCCTTGTTCATGATTGCGCTCAAGCACAAGGTACAGGAGCTCGGATACACCGTGGTCCACATCAAAACCGATTCGATCAAGATCGCCGATGTGGACCGCGATATCATCGACTTCGTTACCGCCATGGGTAAACAATACGGATACAATTTCGAATTGGAGTCCGTTTATGACAAGATGTGCATCGTCAACAAGTCCACCTACATCGCTCATTCAGCCTACGGTGAGCACTGTGGTGAGTGGACCGCTACTGGGTTGCAGTTCCAAGTTCCTTATGTCTTTAAGACCCTGTTTACCAAAGAGCCCGTCGGTCTTGAGGATTTCCGAGAGACTAAATCGGCTCAGTCCAATATTTTCCTTGATTTCGATGAGGGACTTGGACTGGATGAGCATCATTACAGCTTTGTTGGTAAAGTATCGGCCTTTTCCCCAGTCAAATCAGGATGTGGAGGAGGCCTACTGGTACGTGAGAACAGCCGAGGCGGTTACGATGCGGTATCTGGAACAAAAGGGTATCGCTGGAAGGA
>ERZ1023818.102-NODE-102-length-20488-cov-16.115010_pt1 | contig 20488 bp, 14 predicted proteins | sample MGYA00380378_ERZ1023818 | MGnify/ENA primary metagenome ERZ1023818 (study PRJEB33179, sample SAMN07449062) | human gut metagenome | biome: Human-gut; feature: Human associated habitat; material: Faeces | host: Homo sapiens | place: India:Kasaragod | collected... | reverse complement strand
TTCCATATTGTTACCTATATTATAAAGGCAAACGCCTAACTTCTTGATATTCAACTAAAGTCCAATTTAGTGCGAGTTAGTTTTGTTAACAAATCAATGCAAAAAGTCATTTAATATACAAAAGAAAAATTGATTTTTTCTTGGTTGATTCGAGAAAAAAGGCGATAGGTGTACTAAATCTTATTGATTCAAGAGTTAGTGCACCTATCGCCTTTTTTGAGTATTCCAAGATAAGCTCTATGAAAAGAGGCTTACTTGATCTTCACTTCTATTTTAGCCTTGGCAGCATCTGCGCTGGAGCCGCCAACAAATACCTGGTAAGTGCCAGGAACCACGCGGATGGTGTTGGTCTGGGCATCCCAACCCTCGAAACTCTTGCGAGGAAGATCGATGCTCACCATCTGGCGCTCGCCAGCCTTCAAAGACACACGCTTGAATGCCTTGAGACTCTTGATAGGACCATCCACATCATCTATGCGCTTGATATAAACCTGCGCAACTTCGGTACCCTCACGCTTGCCCGTATTCTGCAAGGAGAACATCAGCTTGTAATCAGCAGCCTTGCTGCCACGCTTCTTGCTCTTCACCTGCATCAGGGTAGGCTTGCCGTACTCGAAAGTGGTATAACTCAAACCGTAACCGAATGGGAACAAAGGCTCACCCTTGAAATAACGATAGGTACGATTCTTCATCGTATAATCGAGGAAATCTGGAAGATCGTTCACACTCTTGTAGAAGGTAACCGGAAGCTTGCCCGATGGATTCACCTCGCCAAAGAGAACCTTGGCTACAGCCTCACCACCCCGTTCACCAGGATACCATGCCTGAAGGATTGCCTCGGCATTCTCTGTCTCAGGAACCATGGCGATGGCACATCCCGAACAGTTGACAAAGACAACACGCTTGCCTGCCTGATGCAGCATGGCGATGACCTGACGCTGAGCCTTCGGCAACTCCAGATCGGTTCTGTCGCCGCCTTTGAATCCAGACTCCTCAATCTCAAGCTGCTCTCCCTCCAGGTTTGGAGAGATACCGCCAACGAATACCACGGCATCCGCATCGCCCACCTCTGCCAGAATCTGCTCGCTGGTAGGCTTCGAAGTCTTCACAATGTCAAACTGCATCACAGCCACATCTTCCTTTTGGGTATAATCTACCTGAATCTTGACTGGCTTGCCTGCTTTCAGAGAGAGCGGTTTGATGATAGGCGCCACGCGGCCCCAACACTCCCTCATATTCACGATGGTATCGCCATCCACTATCAGGCGGCAACCGTCATCAATACCCATATTGATGGTAAGATCCTCATCCCTGTCAGGAGTCAACACACCCTCATAGCGGGCTGAGAAATGAGTAAGATTCACACCCGGCGCAAACACGGTGTTACCACCATTGCTCAGATTGATGGCTGTCTTCATCACATCCGTAGCCACCGGCTCACCCTTCTGTTCCTGATTGTTCCAGTAGGTGGCCTTCATTCCCTCACGGAAGAGGTTGAAACGGCTTTCCTGCACCTCGTTTCTTGTCAAGGTACAAGCCGGAACATACTTCACCTCTGCCCCCTTCATATAGTTGCGGATGCCCTGGAGGATGGTGGTAGAACTGGTAGGATAACCCGAATAGTTGCCTCGCAGCATGATGGAGTCATTGGCATTAGGTCCCATCACCACAATCTTCTGATTGCGGTTCAAAGGCAGCAGCTGGTTTCTGTTCTGAAGAAGTACGATGCCTTCTTCAGCTATCTTCTCAGCCAGATCCTTATGAGCCTTGCAGGCGATGACGTTCTCAGGAATCTGAGTCCATGACACGGTTTCATCCTTATCAAAATCGCCGAGCTTGAAACGAGCCACCAGCAGACGCTTCAGGCTCTGGTTTACCTTATCTTCATTGATCATTCCTGCCTTCACAGCTTTCGGAATAGTACGATAGGCACTGCCGCATTCCAGGTCGGTACCGGCATTCACAGCCTGGGCAGTTGCCTCGGTAGCGGTCTTTGCCGTACCATGATAGCCCGGCATATAGAAATCGTTGACAGCTCCGCAATCGGAAGTAATCAATCCCTTGAATCCCCATTCGTCTCTGAGGATCTGGCGCTCAAACTTGGCGTTGGAACAGCAAGGAGCACCATCTATACGCTGATAGGCACACATCACCTCAGCCACATGTCCATCCTGTACCAGCGACTTGAAGGCAGGAAGATAAGTCTCCCACAAATCACGGGCTGGCAGATTCTCCAGATTGAAGACGTGGCGATTCCACTCCGGACCGCTATGCACGGCAAAATGCTTGGCACAAGCCAGTGTCTTGACATATTGGGGAGTCTTAGACTGATCAGAAGCCAGAACACCAGGAGCCGCCAGCGGCTTGCCGTCGAACGACTGTCCCTGCAAGCCATTCACTACGGCGAGTCCCATACGTGTAGTGAGATAAGGATCTTCGCCATAAGTCTCCTGTCCGCGTCCCCATCTAGGATCACGGAAGATATTGACATTCGGAGTCCAGAAGCTCAGACTCTGATATCTCTTTACATTACCCGACTTCTTCGCCACCTGCGCCTTGGCTCTCGCCTCATCGCTTACGGCAGTAAACACCTGATAGAGCAAGGCATCATCCCAAGAAGAAGCCATGTGCATCGTGATCGGGAAAACCGTGGCATATCCGTTGCGTGCCACACCATGCAGCGCCTCGTTCCACCATTGAAACTGAGGGATACCCAGTCGGGAAATGGCAGGCGAAGCATCCATCATCAGCTTCGTTTTCTCCTCCAGAGTCAGGCGTGAAAGCAAGTCATTGGCTCTTGCCTCGGCAGAAAGGGTAGGGTTCTGATAAGGCAACAGCTGATTGGCTGGCTGTTGGGCGTGAGCTGAGAGCACCAGAGCGGACAGCATGGCCAATGTAAGTATTTGTTTCTTCATAACTGCTATTGTTATTACGTTAATATTGTATAGATTCGTTTTTTAAATGCAAAAATACATATTTTTCCTGAATACTGAGACTGATGAAGTGTTAAAAAACTCAGATTGTTATCATTTTTATGTGATTACTTCCTAATTTTTTCGAATCATTCAAACAATAAAGCACTTTTTTCTTGCTGATTCCAAATATTAGTGCTAACTTTGCACTCAGAAACGACTCTATCTTTTTAGAAGACAAAGATACAATAAGAAAGATACAACAAGACAGTAAGATCGCAATAATATGGAAAAGATTCTAATAGTTGAAGACGATATCGCATTTGGAACCATGATTCAGACATGGCTCAGAAAGAAGGGATTCGAGGTGGAGAAAACTACTTCGGTCAAGGCCGCCATACAGGTTTGCGAGGAGGCAGAAAGAGGATTCGATCTGGTATTATCAGACCTCCGCCTTCCCGATCACGACGGCATCTTCCTGCTGCAATGGATGAGAAAGCATGGCGTGCAGGTGCCTTTCATCGTGATGACCAGCTATGCAGAAATTCAGAATGTGGTGCTCGCCATGAAATCAGGTGCTACCGATTATGTGGCAAAACCTTTCCATCCGGAAATCCTTCTGGATAAGATCAAGGAAGCTATCAAGACTCCGAAAAAACAGAATCCGTATGCAGCCTCAGCAGATAGTCTGCGTTCCACAGACTCAAATTCTACTCCTACAGACGCAGCACCTGGCAAGCAGGCAGGAAACCAGGCTTCATCTACCAATGGGGATGTACCCAAATACCTGGAAGGTGAAAGCGAGGCTTCACGCAAGCTCTACAGTTTCGTTTCGCTGGTGGCCCCTACCCCTATGTCGGTACTTATCTTGGGTGCCAGCGGTACGGGTAAGGAATATGTGGCTAGAAGAATCCATGAACTCAGCACAAGAGCCAATAAACCTTTCTTCGCACTCGACTGCGGTGCCATCCCTAAAGAAGTGGCGGCATCAGAATTCTTCGGTCATGTGAAGGGATCGTTTACAGGTGCTGACCAGGACAAAAAAGGTGCTTTCGAGATTGCCAACGGAGGAACTCTCTTCCTTGATGAGATGGGAAACCTGAACTATGAAGTACAGGTGCAGTTACTCCGTGCCCTCCAGGAAAGAAAAATCCGTCCGGTGGGAAGCAACAAGGAAATAGATATCGATATCCGACTGGTATGCGCTACCAATGAGAATCTGGCTCAACGCGTGGCAGAAGGCAACTTCCGTGAAGACCTCTACCACCGCATCAATGAGTTTACCATCTACATGCCGGAGCTGAAAGACCGTGGTGCCGACCTTTTCCTCTTTGCCGACCTCTTTATCAAGCATGCCAACAAGGAGCTGAACAGAAATGTGGAAGGACTCGACGGTAAAGCCAAGGAGCGAATTGCCGCCTACAACTGGCCGGGCAACCTGCGAGAATTGAACAATGTGATGAAACGAGCTACCCTGCTCGCCACCGGAAGATACATCGGAGTAACCGAACTGGAACAGAGTATGGCACATATCCAGCCACAAGCTCCTACCGCCCTGCACGATGAGGAAACGGAACTGCAGAGGATAGAAGCTGCACTGAAAGCTGCAGGCGGCAACAAGAGCAAGGCTGCACAATTGCTCGCCGTGGATAGAAAGACGCTCTACAATAAGATGAAGAAATATGGTATCTGATGACCATTCCCCAACTTTTTGGGGAATAATTCCACACTAGTTCCACACTTTCCACAATGTAGAATTCTGGCACAAAGAGCAATTACAATTGATAATCAAGCAATTAGATAATTCTTTTGTTTTTTGGCACGCAGATTGTGATATTAGAAAGTGAACACGCCAATGAGCGGTAACGCAAGCAAGGCTGTTCACAAAGAAAGTTATAAACATAATATTCACAATAAAAAAAACAAAAGATTATGAAGAAGTTAGTATTTGCAGCTATCGCTGCCATGGTTATGGTTTCAGTTAGCAATGTATTCGCCAGCAACAAGATGGCAAGCGTATCATCAGCTGCTCCAGTTGACACAGTAGCTCCAGCAGAACCAGCTGCTCCAGCAGACACAACAGTAGAGAAAGAGACTCCTGCAGAGACACCAGCTGAAACTCCAGCAGAGACTCCAGCAGACTCTACAGCAACAGATTCTACTGTAGCAGAGTAATATCACCTTTAAAAAATAGTAATTAACAGAGGAAAAGATAGAATAACACTAGTAATTACGCGTCGCTTTCAATCAGGCAGGAGACTAATGATAGAATTCATTGGTCTCCTGACTTGTTTTTAGCCCTTTTGTTTTCTAATATCATTTTTTTGCATTAACTTTGCAAACAAATATCTATTGAGCAAGATATCAGTCTGCTCATCATTTTAAACGATTTCTCATGCACAAGAACAATATTCCTCTCAAGGTAGCCCTCGGATATAGCGCCATTGCCATTATCATGATTCTGGCAATCAGTCTGGTGTATAGCAACACCAAGAGCATCAATGCCATCAATGAAGCTTCGCGCGAGTATATCCAAAAAAGGGGTGCCGCCGATAGTACCATCTCTTCCCTGCTCAAAGAGGAGCAGAGAAACCTGAAGCAACTGTCTGATGCCATGGCAGGAAGACCTACCCGAAACTATCTGCAGAATAAGGTGAAGAATCTGAATACGGGAAAGGATTCCATACTGGTTCACTCCAAGGCACCTCAAACCCACGAGGCGAAGAAGACTACGGTAGAGGTATTGAAGACCCGAAGGGGGTTCTTCCGCCGACTCGCCGATGCCTTCAAGAAGGAGCACGCCGAAACCTTGAGCGTAAAACAGGACAGCAACCGGGCTGTCATCGATTCTGTTACCACCCCAGTAAACGTGGCGGAAAACGTAGCGACCATCCTCGACCAGATAGACAAGAAGGAGAAAGTGGAAACGCAAGGCCACAAGCAGAACATCAATAGGGAGATGGAAGAGCTGAAGATGGTGAGTGCCAAACTCGCCCTGCGCTCCGCCAAACATCTGAGCGATGTGCACCAGCGTGAAAAAGACAATATGCAGGAAGCCATCGAGAAGGCGATGGAAGCAAGAAAGCATCTGTTGTGGCAGATGGAACTGCTCGCCATCGTAGCCTTCTTTGCCATCGTCATCATGATCTGGTTTATCTGGCGCGATGCCAGAAAGGAGCGTATCTACAGGGAAAACCTGGAGGCTGCCAATGAGGAAATCCAGCGTATCATGAACCAGCGCGAGCGCCTGCTCCTCACCATTACCCACGATATCAAGGCGCCAGCTGCCTCTATCTCGGGCTTCATCGATCTGATGAAAGATTACGTCAGCAATCCTCAGGGCCTCGAATGCCTCCAGAACATCAAGAACTCTGCCGCTCATCTTTCACATCTCGTTGCCTCGCTGCTCGATTATCATCAGTTGGAGAACGGACTGATGAAGGTTCATCCTACCTCTTTCTCACCGGCACAACTGGTAGCAGAATCGGTAGAGGGAATGAAATTGCGGGCAGAAGAGAAAGAATTGGAGATTTCATTCGAATGCAAAATAAAGGGGATGGAATTCTTCCGTGCTGATGCCTTCCGCATTCGCCAGATATTGGATAATCTGGTAAGCAACGCCATCAAATATACCGACCGGGGCTGCGTTACCATCCAGGCCCAGGTTTCAGAAATTCTGGGCAAGCCCACGCTTACCCTGAGCGTAAAGGATACGGGAAAGGGAATGACCGATGAGGAGAAACAGAAGGTGTTCCAGGCGTTTACGAGATTGAAGAGCGCCCAGGGCATCGAGGGTACCGGTTTGGGATTGTCCATCACCCAGGAACTGGTTTCGCTGCTTGGCGGAGAAATCATCCTCCACTCTATCCTGGGCAAAGGTTCTACCTTCATCGTCACCATCCCTATCGAGCCAGCACCAAAGGAGGAGGCTCAGGAAATGGCACCATCAGAAATGAAGCATGATCCTTCTCCCGATTCTGCTCAAGATAAGGAAGGACAGAATTCCGGCAGCCATCAGGTTACTGATATAAAGAAGAAGCCGGAATTTGCCAACCACAAGATTCTGATTCTGGATGATGACAAGCTGCAGCTCCAGCTTCTCCAGGAGATGTTGCGCCGCATCGTAGGCGACACCTGGCAGGTTTTCGCCTGCAACCATGTGATGGATGCCCTCACCACGCTGCATAACGAGCAGCCAGCCCTGATGCTGATGGATATCGAAATGCCGGAGATGAACGGCATGGATATGATTGCCCACATCAACCATACCAAGATGATGGTGGTAGCGATGACTGCTCACGACACAAGCATTCTGGAACAGCTTCTGAAAGCCGGCTTTGATGATTGCCTGTTCAAGCCATTCAGCATGGAGAAACTGTCTGATATCTTGGGAATAGAGTCCCAGCCTCAACAGGATGCCCAGTCAGGAACTCCATCCCAGCCTGATTCATCACTCCAGCCAGTTTTATCATCCCAGCAGAAATCCAATCCTCAACTGGATGCTCTCCTGGCTTTTGCCGGAGGCGACGAAGAGGCGGCTAAGGAGATTCTCGATACCGTGAAGCAGGAACTTGCCGCACACCTCGAGAACCTGAAAGAAGCCATAGAAGAGGAATCCTTATCTACCGACCGCATAGGAAAGGCGGCACATAAGCTCCTCCCTATCGCCACCATGATGCAGATGGGATGCCTCGAAGAACTCAAGGCGCTGTCACCTGAATACATCGGCGAGATAGAAGAAGCCGAGATCAGAGAAAAACTGAAGGCTGTGATTACGACCTTATCTGCTGCGGTGTCAGACCTGTATGCTTCTTGAAATATCGGCAGAAGAAACTGACGTCGGCAAAATGAAACTCCCAAGCCATCTCCTTGATGCTTTGCGTGCTTCGCTTAAGATGCAGCTTGAGCTGCAGAATCACGTATTGATCGATGATGGTCTTGGGGGTATGCCCCGTCACCTGATTCACGATGTTGGTCAGATATTTCGAAGAGATATTCATTTTTTCGGCATAATAGTTCACATCCCTTGAAATCTTGTAGTCCCTCTCCAGCAGCATCATAAACCGATTGAACAATTCTCTTACACGATACGATTTTACTTCATCTGGTCGGTATTGCGGATTGCGCTGAAGATACTCATGAAAACCGATGAAGAACGCCTTCAACTGGCACAATACCAACTGCGAGATACAGGTACATTCCGACTGGTCGAAATATACCTTCAATAAGCCAAACATCCCATTGATGATGTTTGTCACCACAGGGGTATCCTGCCTGCAGCGGTCTTTCCGCAAGGAAGAATACACCGTCTGCTCCAGCTGCAAACTGGCTTCACGAAGCAAAGAAGGATTATATTTCAGGATTTCGGCCTGGAAGCTGTTCGCAGTTTGAGGGGATTTGCAATCCCCGTTTTCAGTTTCTGGGGATCTGCAATCCCCATTTTCAGTTTGAGGGGATTTGCAATCCCCGTCAACCTTCAATTCCACTACATCATTCGGAAACAGCGTAATCACCGCCCCTTCATAAAGTTCCCAATCCTTATAATTCACATTCAGCATAGCCTTTCCTTTCCGGCAAATCAATATTGCTCCGTAAGTCAAAACTTACGGACCCTCCTGCCATTCCTCCAAACAAGAGCGGAAAAGGCTTGCTTCCTGCTGACTGCTTAATTCTGATAATTCCATCTACACCTTATTATATATAGAGTTATTATGTCTCTTTATTCCTATTTCGGTTGCAAAATTACACAAAATATGTGACATAAAAGAACTATTATTCCCAAATCGTCCATCCACTGCGAAATATTTAAAGCGATTGTTCGCCCAAAACTCCGTACCTTTGCACCCGAAATTCAAAAAGTAATAATCAATGATTAAGAACATCTTATTTGTAGGCCTTCTGCTTGCAGGAGGAACCCATTGGGCTTCGGCTCAATCACAAACCACCGAAGGGACGGCTGCTTCCTTGCCTGCCAGCAAGAAAGAAAACATGACCATCAGCCAACTCTTCCAGAAGGTGGAGGATAACAGCAAGAGCCTTCGCACTTCATTATCAGGAGTAGAAGCAGCCCATCTCGGCATCGAAGCGGCTAAAAGCAAGAAACTGCCCGACCTCGATGCTTCCCTCTCATTCAGCTACATCGGCAATGCGCTGATTACCGACCGTAACTTCAGCAACGTTCATGGTCTGAAATCCCCACATTTCGGCAACAACTTCGCCTTCCAGGCACAGCAGGTGGTTTACGCCGGTGGAGCCATCAATGCAGGCATCAAACTCGCCGAACTCGGAAAGCAGCAGGCAGAAGTAGGCGTAAAACTCACCCGTCAGCAGATTCGCTTCATCGCACTCGGTCAATATCTCGACCTCTATAAGATAGACAACCGCATCAAGGTGTATGAAAAGAACATCGAGTTGACCCGCCAGCTCATCGACGACATCAAGGAGAAACAGACGCACGGAATGGCGCTGAAGAACGACATCACCCGATACGAACTCCAAATGGAAAGTCTCAAACTCGGTCTTACGGCGCTCCGAAACAACCGGAGCATCCTGAACCATCAGCTTTGCAATACCCTAGGAATGAACCAGGATGCACAGATTATCCCCGATGCCACTATCGCCGACAAGACCTACGGCAAGGAAGGCGAGGCTTACTGGCAGACGGCAGGCACCCTGAATTCCCCACTCCTGGAACAGAGCAGCAATGCCATCCGCATCGCCGAACAAAAAGAGAAGATTGCCAAGAGCGATCTTCTGCCAAAGGTAGCTTTCGTTGCCGCAGATAACTTCGATGGACCTATCCTCTTCGAATTGCCACCTGTTGATAAGAACCTCAACGTCTGGTATGTGGGCGTAGGCGTGAAATACAGTCTCAGCTCTCTCTTCAAGAGCAACAAGCACATCAAGCAGGCAGCCGTAGAGACCCGACAGGCAAAAGAGGCACATGCCGTTCAGGCAGAGCAGCTCAACAATAATATGCAGGCAGCCTACGTGCAGTATCAGCAAACCTACGTAGAACTGGAAACGCAGCGAAAGAGCGTGGAGCTGGCACAACAGAACTACGATGTGATGAATGCCCGCTATCTCAGCCAGCTCGCTCTGGTTACGGATATGGTGGATGCCTCCAACCTCAAGCTCAATGCCGAGCTCAGCGAGGTGGATGCCCGCATCAACATTGTCTATGCCTACTATCGCATGAAGTACGCGGCAGGAGAAATTTAATTTTAAAAACAGAATTAAGAGCTTTTATCGAAAACTATTATCAAGAGATTATGAGCAAGAAGATTATCAAGAGAATATATAATGTAGTGATTATCCTCCTTTTTCTGGGAGCTATCGGCTGGTGTTTCAGCCATTTCTATCATGGCAGCGATGTGGCTTACACAGATGATGCACAGGTAAACCGCCATATCACCCCTATCAATACCCGTGTACCGGGATTCATCAAGGAGATTCGTTTCAACGATTATCAGCACGTAAAGAAGGGCGATACCCTCGTCATCATCGAGGATGCTGAGTTCCGCCTGCATGTAGCTCAGGCAGAGGCAGGCTTGCGTGGATCCAAGTCAAGTTCTTCGGTGGTAACCGCCAGCATGGGCACCACCAATACCAATGTGCAGACAGCGGCTGCCGGCATCGAGGAGGCTCGTGTGGATATGATGAATGCCAAGCAGGACTTCGACCGCTTTGCAGCCCTGATGAAGAAGGATGCGGTAACCCGTCAGCAATACGACAATGCTTATGCCCGCTATCAGGGAGCCAAGGCACGTTATGAGCAGGCTAGCAGCCGCAAGGCTAGTGCCGCATCAGTTCGCAATGTACAGACCCAGCAGCTCGGCGGTTCACGTGCCGGAGAGAGCGTGGCAGAAGCACAGCTCAACCTGGCTCGCCTGAATCTTTCCTATACTGTAATCGTGGCAACCTGCGATGGCGTGATGGGAAGAAAGGATATTCACGAAGGCCAGTTGGTACAGCCTGGTCAGATGCTGGCTCGCATCGTGGATGATAACGATGTATGGGTGGTAGCCAATTATCGTGAGACTCAGATGGACGGCATCACCGTGGGAAAGAGCGTAGATTTCACCGCCGATGCCATCCCAGGTGTAGTATTCCATGGCAAGGTAGAAGCCCTTTCTGCCGCAGCCGGCAATGCCTATTCCATGATTCCTGTGGATAATGCCACCGGCAACTTCGTAAAAGTAGAGCAGCGTGTGCCTGTTCGCATCGCCCTTACCAAGGACAATGCCCCGAAACAGATAGCCCTGCTCCGTGCCGGACTAAACGTAGAAACCAAGGTTCACATTAAATAGAATGTTCTATAAATTATAAACTATCAAGAATGTTCTATAAACTATAAATTATTAATTATTAATTAAAAAAAAATGCCAGGACCTCCAATGCTTCAGGGACCCTTCCGGGTTCCATCATTCAATGGATATATTCCTCGCCGGTTACAGCCATGGATTTATCTCCTCTTCGCCTTCACCTTCCTGATGTCGGGCGGAATCTATGGAGGAGCCATGAGCCAGGTGATGGGCGAGTACAGTTTGATGAGAGAAGACGTGCTCATGATCATCATGTTCAACGTGGTGGGCGTGGCGATGCCATTCCCCTTCCTCTTCAAGATGAAGTTCCACTTTACCAACCGCCAGCTCCTGCTGAATGCGGCACTGGTAGTGGCAGCTTGTAATTTCCTCATCATGTGGACCGACTCGGTGCCCCTGATGTGCATCCTCGCTTACATCGCAGGTTTCTTCAAGCTCTGCGGAACCTTCGAATGTATGAGCACCATCCAGTTGTGGATGACCTCCAAGCGCGATTTCACCATCTTCTTCCCCCTGCTCTACTGCATCGTTCTGGGAAACATGTTCCTCTCGCCTTGGGTCACCGAACACCTGATTTATATCTATCAGGATTGGCGCATCATCAACTGGGCGATGACGGGAGCCCTGCTTCTGGTGTCATTCATCGTGTACGTCACCACCCACGACTTCCGCTTCATGAAACCTCTGCCCTTCATCAGCCTCGACTATCTAGGCTGCTTCCTGTGGTCGGCATGGATGCTGGAGTTCATCTTCTTCTTCACCTATGGCGAGCACTACAACTGGCTCGATTCGAAGATCATGCAGATGGATGTATTGCTCTTTATATTTACCGGATATTTTTGCATCCAGCGAATGCTCCACATCCGTCACCCTTACATCGAGCCGGCGGCGTGGAAGTATAAGCGACTCATCCCGCTGCTCATTCTCTTCGCCTTCGTAGAGTTCATGGGCAGTACGCCTAAAGTGTTGCAAACCGCCTTTACGGGTGGCGTGCTGCATTTCGGCAACATCACCACCAATGTGCTCAACTTCGTGGAATGGACGGGTGCCATCGCCGGCTGCCTCTTCTGCCTATTCTGGTGCAAGGTGCTCTGTCAGAAATACACCCGTCTGCTCACGATAGGTGTGGCAACGATGGTATGTTATCCTGTGATGATGTATTTCCTCATCGATCCGGGTCTTAACATCGAGGCGCTCTATCTGCCCTGTTTTCTCAGAAGCTTCGGCAACGCCATCTTCTTCTGCATGCTCACCGTGTATCTGGAAGAACTGATGCCGTTCCAGCACTTCTTCATGGGATTGACGATGGCAGGCATCATCCGCAACGGTCCGATGTCGGCGATGTGCTCAGGTCTGTACAGTTTCGGACTCCGTTATCAGATGGCAGACAACATGTCGCGCGGCTTGCCCTACGATGCCACCAATCTTCTGATGCTCAGCATCCGGAATCTCTATGGCGTCACCTGTCTCATCGGCATTGCCGTGCTGATTATCTTCCTGCTCTGGGATGTACAGCCCGTGAGAAGTACCCTGAAGAAGATGCCTTCCTGGAACTTCGTGGGAAAGAGAATGAAGAAAAAGAAAGGATTTGCGAAATAAAAGAAAGAGATTCTTGGTATTTTCAAACTTTATTCGTATTTTTGCAAAGATTTAGCAAGCTATAAACAGAAACAAGAATCATTTTCATATAACAATAATAATGAATACAGAACAACTTTCTATGACCAAGAAAACCCTTGTGGGAGTACAATTCCTATTTGTGGCTTTCGGTGCAACGGTTCTGGTGCCTCTCCTGATAGGCATCGATCCGGCAACGGCTCTCTTCACCGCAGGTGTGGGAACCTTTCTCTTTCACTTCATCACCAAGGGCAAGGTGCCTATCTTCCTGGGCAGTTCCTTCGCCTTCATCGCTCCTATCATCGCTGCCACCAAGCAGTGGGGACTTCCGGGAACCATCGCCGGACTTACCAGCGTCTCCCTGGTGTATTTCATCATGAGCGCCCTAGTAAAATGGCAGGGCAAGAAACTACTGGATAGGATTTTCCCTCCGGTAGTCATCGGACCCGCCATCATCCTTATCGGTCTTTCCCTTTCGGGCAGCGCTGTGAATATGGCTAAGACCAACTGGGTTCTCGCCTTCGCATCGCTTATTACCGCCATTCTGGTACTTACCTTCTGCAAGGGACTGATGAAGCTGGTGCCTATCATTTCGGGCGTTATCGTGGGTTACGTCATCGCCATCTGCATGGGCGAGGTAGATTTCTCGGATGTAGCAGCGGCTTCGTGGTTCTCCTGTCCGGTAAGCTTCGATACCATCACCTATTTCTCCTGGGCGCCATTTCTCTATATGCTACCCGTGGCGATAGCACCGGTGCTGGAACATATCGGCGACGTGTATGTGGTGAGTGCCGTGGCGAAGAAGGATTTCGTGGCAGATCCGGGATTGCATCGCACGATGTTGGGCGATGGAGTGGCGTGTCTCTGTTCCGCCTTCCTGGGTGGTCCTCCTGAGACTACCTATTCTGAAGTAACGGGAGCGATGTCTATCACCAAGGTCACAAGTCCTGCCGTGATTCGCATATCCGCAGCCACCGCCATCTGTTTCTCTATCGTGGGCAAATTGAGTGCCTTGCTGCAGAGCATACCTCAAGCGGTATTAGGTGGCATCATGCTGCTTCTTTTCGGCACCATCGCCAGTGTGGGTGTTCAGAATCTGATGCAGAACAAGGTAGATATGAATGAAACCCGCAATGTCATCATCATCTCGGTGATGCTGACGATGGGCTTGGGTGGTGCCGTCCTCTCCTCCGGTTCCTTCGCCATTTCCGGCATCGGTCTCTCTGCCGTCATCGGCGTGATTCTCAACCTCGTACTTCCTAAAACGAAGAAGGAGGAGGCGTAAAAAGTGGGAAAACATCTATTTTCGAAGAAAAAAATGTTTTTTAATCATGGAGAAATAAACTAATTCGCAAAATATCCGTACCTTTGCAGTATGAAAACATTATTAGACGTTCATACACATACCATAGCATCGGGTCATGCCTTCAGCAGTTTGCAGGAAATGACCTTGGCTGCAAAAGAAAAGGGGTTGGAAATACTGGGAATCACAGAGCACGGACCACATATCCCAGGCACCTGTGATCCCATCTATTTCAGAAACCTGCATTGCGTTCCCCGTCAGCTCTATGGAATCAAGCTGATGCTGGGAGCAGAACTCAACATCCTCAATACCCAGGGCGATATTGACCTCGATGAGGATTACTGGCGCATGCTTGATATCCGAATCGCCGGCATTCATAGCCTTTGCTGGCAGGGAGGGACCAAGGAAGAGAACACGCAGGGTGTCATCAATGCCATGCGCAATCCATTCGTGCAGATTATCTCCCATCCTGGAGATGGAACGGCAGAACTGGATTTCGAGGCTCTGATGAAGGTTTCCAAGGAGACGCATACCCTGCTCGAAATCAACAATCACTCCATGGCTCCCATCCGCCACAAGACGGTGGCAGCTCCTAATAATCTGGAACTGCTGGAACTTGCCAAGAAGTACGAGACCCCTGTCATCTTCGGAAGTGATGCCCACTTCTCTACCATGATTGCCGACTACAGCAACATCATGCCGCTGGTAGAGAAAGCAGAGTTCCCGGAAGAACTGGTTCTCAACTATCAGCCGGAGAAGTTCATGGCCTATCTCAAGCCTACCCCTGAGAAATAGGAAAAATTCGTTTCACATTTCGTAAGCTCAGAGAAGTAAAATAAAAACTATATAATTATGAGAACATCATAACAATGAGAAAATCATAAATAAGATAGTTTTCAATGCTTGATGAACGCCAACCCCATCTGCATCGCCTTTTTCACCATATTTGCCACATTGCTGGCTTGCAGCTTGCTCATCAAGTTGTGGCGATGAAATTCTACGGTATTGTTGCTGATGTTCAACTCCCGGGCGATGGCATTGGTCGAATGTCCCTCGGCTATGTGCTCCAAGACTTCGAGTTCTCTATTAGAGAGATTGACTTGCTCGACATTCTGCTGATTGATCAGTCTGAAAAACTGTTGACTATAATACCCCTTTCCTTCTTCTATCTTGTGCAGAGCAGTAAGAAGTTCCTGCGGGTCATCACCTTTCAAAACTATGGCATCTACATCCTCGTCCATCAGCTGGCGTATCGTCCAGATTTCTTCGTGCATCGTATAGACAATGATCTTGGTCTTGGGATGCTTATGGTGAAGCAGCTTGACAAGCAGCAGACCATTCTCATTACTCAGTTCCAAGTCGATGATAGCGGTATCGATATTCTCCCTGTTGATGATATCCCTGGCAGATAGGAGGCTAGAGGCAGTCTGTACATTTTTATAGACACCATCTTGCAGGATGAGTGCCCTCAAACCAACCAAGACGACAGGATGGTCATCTACAATAAGGATGCTTTTGCTCTTTTCCATGATGATACATTTTTAAGCGTAATTTTTCGCAAGCCTTTGCTCGCAGATTATAGTTGAAACTTGAGTTCTACCAGATACTCTTCTCCATCATTTCTTATATCGAGTTCTGCCTGCAGAGCATCAGCTCTCATCTTCAGGGTATCTTTGCCGATTCCTGGCTTGTCCTGGCTGATAGGGTGAAGTGGTGACAGATCGTTGATGATGGATATGCTCCCCTGCTTTCCACAGGTATCCAGCGTGACGCTTATCATCTTGCTGTATCCATATTTGATGGCATTGGATACGCATTCCTGGATGATGCGGTAGATCTCTATCGCCTTGCCGTCCGGGAGATTCTGCGCATTGAAAGAGGTACTGATGAATGGCTTGACGATGGTTCCGTTTTCGGCTGTTACCGATTGACAGAAGCTTTCTATCAGCTCCGCAAGCGAAGTGTTGTCAAACCTAGGTGGTATCAACTCATGTGAAAGACGGCGTACATCATGTCCCACGTTCTTAAGCAATCTTTCTGCTTCCTCCTTATTGGTCTGCATCATGATATTCACCGCCAGAATATCGTTGCATATTCCATCATGCAATTCCTTGGCCAGACGCTTGCGCTCATTCTCCACACCATTGATATAGGATGTCTTTTCCGACAATTCGGCTCTCTGCCTGTCGAGTTTTCTGCGGTATAGGATGACAAGAATGGCTATCAACAATATGATGAGTGCCAGAATGAGCCATAAGATACGGATATAGAGCAAGCTCTGTTCGTGGTTCATCTTTTCTATCAGCATTTCTTTCTCCAAGGTCTTGTACTTGATGTTGAACTCACTCAACTGCTTGTCGATGTCACTCTGCTTGAGGGAGTCACTTTTCATGTATGCCTTTTGCATTGCCTGGTATGCCTGAGTGTATTTACCCATATTGTAGAGGCATCTGGCCTGTGTGGCGAGAAGCTTGTCTTTAGGCATCGTCAGATTGGTACCCGCCAACCTGCCGATGCTGTCCAGAAGTAGCCATTGCTCAGCGTATTTCTTCTGTTGCCCCAGCAAGTCGGCCTTGATTTCCAATATGCCTAGCACCCCATTGCTCGTAGGTGCCAGATTACGGCAGGCTTCATTGGCGTATGTGAGATAGAAGGCGACGGAATCGGCCTTACCCAGTTGCAAGTACGACTTGAGCAACGGAGAAAGATATTTGAGGGTCAGCACATTATAATTGGCCTGCTTTACCATGTTCCACAATGGAGTTAGGCTGTTGACGCTTTTCCGGTAATTTCCCTGTCGCATCAGGATAGCACCTTTATTGGCATGGGCAGACAGACGCTCTATGGTATCGTTGATAGCGATAGCTTTAGATTCAGCCTTGTCGGAGTACTCTATGGCTTCCCTGAATCTCTTCTGTTCGTTGAAAAGTACGGAGATACAATTGTAGAGATAAATCTCATATTCCGCATTCTCGCTCTTGATGGCTTTCTGGATGCCCTTCTTATAATAGATGAGCGAGGAATCCAGTTCTCCGATTCTGCGATAGCAGATGCCCATTGCTCCACACATGGCAAGCATGCCATCGTAATCTTCAATCTTCTCAGCAAACGGGATGCCTTTCTTTCCGATTTCTATGGCTTCTCTCATCTGTCCAAGATCTGTATATGCGGTCATCTTCTCGCTGGTAAGCCAACTGCGGGTAGTGTCGGCACAGTTCATATTGAGTGCGCTGTCTATCAGAAGGATGGCCTGTTTCTTATCACCATCAGCATTATAGTTGACGGCTTCCAGAAACAAGGAATATGCCCGCTTCTCGTCTTTGCAGTTGTCACTTTGACAAGCGGCAAGGAAAGCGATGGATGATAACAGAAGGAAAATATATGTGAATATGGCTTGCTGCCTGTGATGTATTGTTTGCTTCATTTGCTATTATATTTACGTTATTTGCAATTACTATCATAAACGATTGTCCGTGCAAAGATATGAAAAATAATCGGAAGAGACATTTTTTCTATTGTTAAAAAAGGTGGCGGCTGTTGTTTTTCCGTTCATACGTCCCTTTACCTACGGAAAACCATAGGCTGCATACGATGGTAATCCGTAGAAATGAATATAAATATCCTTTTTTTACTGTCGTTTGAAGCTTTGTATGGTAATTGTCGCTATCTTTGCATTCAGTCATTCTCTTGTTATACTTAGCATCCCTAAGTAAACGGCGAAATGTAGTAGTAAATAATCAAATAATAAATGTCTAACTTAAATTTTAAGAATTATGCGTAATATTGGTGAAGAAATCTTGTGGGATATTGTGCGTGTTATCAAATGGATAGCCATGCGTGTGCTGCGCCTCTTTGGCAAGTTATTCTCTTTTGCATGGGACAAGGCAAAGGAGAAACAGGAAATGAAGAAAATGGAAGAAAGGGAGCAGGGCTTATGAAATACGTAAAACTATTGTTAGTATTCGCCTTCGCATTGCTTTCTATGGCTGGCTTTGCTGAGACAGGCGATATCTGGGCGGCGAAAGATGCCGACCTGACGGTCTGGGATTCGCCTAACTATCTTACGAAGTTGGCCATGATGCATCAGGGTGATACTTTTGAGGAGGAAGGTATGGATGGCGACATGATCAGATTCCTCTACAAGGGCGAAACGGCTTATGTGGCATCTTACTGCTGCCAACGATTTGAGCCGGAACCGGATTCTGATGTTGATGTAGAAGAAGAAATGCCTGCAGCTGCCACACAGCAGGATGCCAAGGAAGACGCCAAGAATGAAAAGACGGAACTGACTGCCGTTGCCCAACAGAAAGGGAAACAAGCCTCTAACGCAGATGCCAAGAAAGAGGATATGCAAGCACCAGCAGGAACTCAGCAAAGCGCCGAAAAGGAAGAAACTGGAGTATTAATGAGCATAGCGTTGCTGCTCCTGTCACTTGTTGGAGGCGCCCTCGGTCTTATCGCCATTGTGTTTACTTTCTTTTATGTTTTCAGATACCAGAAATTGGCAAAATGGATGAATGGGAAATGTGGCACGGAAGTGATACCTTACAAACGATTCAACAAGTTGCTCCTCGTTCCCGTACTGGCGGCACTAGCAACTGTAGTGATTACCATATTATTTGGATATCTGGCAACGCTGGCAGAACAGGACAGCACTTCGCAGATCTTCCTATCAATAATAGGTGTAGCACTTACCATAGCAACCCCCGTTCTGTGTCTTTGGTACAGATATAAGAAAGACAAGGAACAATATGGCAAGAAGGCAGCAAGCTGGATGATGCTCTATTCTTTTCTCAGTATAGTGGCAATATATCTGATTTGTGTTGTAATAGCCTATATTATTGTGGGAATTGTTGCTGTACTGATTTTTGCCCTGATTGTAAGCCTGGCATTCCCTACAAGATACTATGTTGTCCGCAGGTGGTAGCAGACCTGATTTCAATGACAGCTATATGTTATACCACCATTTGACAATGTTATAACTATACTTTAAGCAATACGTACAGAAAAAGGAAAAAGCTTTGAAAACAATCTTATTTTCAAAGCTTTTTCCTTTTTTCTTGCATCATTCAGATAAAAGCCGTATATTACCATGCCTCCAGCTTATCAGCAATCTCAGGCATCTTATCCTTGCTGAATACAGGATTCTTTCCTTCCTTTTTCTGCTGACGATAATCTTGCAGCAGGAAGACGGCTTGGCGGGAAAGCAGAACAATAGCCACCAGATTACAGAGCGTGAGAAGAGCCATCGTGATATCGGCAAAGCTCCATGCGAAATCCAGCGATACCACAGCTCCTACCATCACCATCGCTGCCACAGCAAGGCGATAGATAAATACGCCCAACTTGGAATCCCTGATATATCTCACATTGGTCTCGCCATAATAATAGTTGCCGATGATGCTACTAAAGGCAAAGAGCCAGATCATCACAGCCACAAATGGATTGCCGATACTTCCGATTTCGTGGGTCAAGGCATCCTGCGTCAGCTGGATACCATTGGATGCGGTAACATCTACCCCACTCACAAGGATGATGAAGGCGGTGCAGGAACATACCACCAAGGTATCTGTAAAAACACCCAAAGCCTGAATCAAACCTTGCTTCACCGGATGGCTTACCGTAGCCACAGCTGCTGCATTAGGTGCACTACCCTCACCAGCCTCGTTACTGAACAAACCTCGCTTGATACCCTGTATCACCGTAACACCCAGCACTCCGCCGGCAGCCTGATTGAATCCGAAGGCATTCTCCACAATGGCAAGCAACACTTTAGGCAGACTGGCAATATTCCAAACCACTACACCTACAGCTATCAGAAGATAGACGACAGCCATCACAGGAACCACCGTAGAAGAGAACTTAGCCACTCGCTGGATACCACCGAAGATGATGAGAAGGGTAAGCGCAGTAAGCACAATTCCCATGGTAGCTGGTTCGATACCGAATGCTTTCTGCCAAGCCAGACAGATGGTATTGCTCTGAACAGAATTATAGGCAAAGCCAAAGGTGATGATCATCAGGACAGCAAAGAGAATACCCATCCATCCCTTTCCCAATCCATACTTCATATAATAGGCAGGTCCACCAAAGAAGGATGTCTTGCCCTTACGCTTATAAAGTTGGGCAAGAGTTGATTCGATGAAAGCCGATGCTGAACCCAATAAAGCCAGCACCCACATCCAGAACACGGCTCCCGGTCCACCGATGCTGATTGCAGTAGCTACGCCTGCAAGATTACCCGTACCGATACGGCTGGCCAATGCCACCACGAAAGCCTGGAAGGAAGAGATATGTTTCATCTCGCCATCCACCTTTACCTCCATCGACAG
>ERZ1023818.91-NODE-91-length-22875-cov-9.434137_pt1 | contig 22875 bp, 21 predicted proteins | sample MGYA00380378_ERZ1023818 | MGnify/ENA primary metagenome ERZ1023818 (study PRJEB33179, sample SAMN07449062) | human gut metagenome | biome: Human-gut; feature: Human associated habitat; material: Faeces | host: Homo sapiens | place: India:Kasaragod | collected... | reverse complement strand
AGATACGACAAATAATATTACAAATGCTATGACAAGACCTAACCCGTATCCATACACTTTCTGTAATTGGTGCATCATATCTCACCATTCTTCATCCATTACAAACTATAGCTCTGGATAAACAACATTCATTATAGTTAACATAACCTTACCTATATATTGATTCCCCGTATACAGATATGCTGACTTCATGGGAAGCACTTGCTTATCTCGAACTGCCTTCATCCCAGAATACGCCGGATCCTCGTAAAACTGTTTCACCATGCGATAGTCTTTTTCTCGATACACCGGCACAAATACAAAATCAGGATTCATCTCAACAATGCGTTCATCCGTAAACGGTATCCTTGAAGGATAATGTAACTCTGATGGAGGGTGTTTAATATGCATATATGTACACATATGATCAAACAGACTGCCTGTGCCCGTATAGCCACTCATCGTAGATAAGAAAATAGCAGAACGTTCATCATCCCTAGCAATTCTATCTGCTTTCTTTTTCACGATATCTAAATCTTGATTGATAATATCAACTAATTTTTTTCCCTGTTTTGGCTCATTAACAACATCTGCTAAACGCTGAATAAGCTGTGGTTCATACTCTACTGTTGTGTCCGTATGAATAACTACAGTAGGAATACCTGCACCCCGCAGCCCATCTACTGTATCTTTGCTATAATAATCCGGTACAATAACAACATCCGGGTGCAATGCCACTATGCGTTCTAAATTATATTCCCGCAATACAATAGGTACCTGCCTCGCTTTTTGCCACGACAAAGAGTAGTCTTCATAGGTAGCCAACGATCCTATCGCCACTATGCGCTGAGGTGACACAATGTCCAGTAAAATCGTATCAAATGCTGATGTCATTGATAGAATCCGCTGTGGATGTTCTGATACTTCCACCCGACAGCCCTGATCATCAATAAGAATACGCGTAGGCTCCGTTAATTTTGGTTGTATGTTCAGTCCACACCCCATCACACATATAAAAAAAGCCAAAGCAGACAACCCTAAAACAACATAATAAAAATATCTTCGCCGGATAACTATCATCTCATCATCCTCACTGCAACCGGAACGTAACCGGCTGCACCGCTGTCACACGAACCGCGTGTCCTCCAATAATCACCGGTGAAAACGTCCATTGATATAATGCATTAACCGCAGCTCTATCCATAGCACCATATCCAGAGCTACTAATCACAGATACCGAACTGACGGAACCATCTCGTTCTACTACTAAGCGGCAAACTACAGTCTGCCCGCTTATACCTCGCTTTCGAAGACGTTCAGGATATATCGGGGCCACTGTATGTAATGGCATCAAACTACCAACATCATGTACCGAGTCATCACTGTCTTCCCCACCCCCGTCGCTGGAGCCGCCACTCCCCGGTCCGTTACCGTCACCGGTGCCACCACCATTACCATCACCGTTGCCTATACCACTACCTACACCGGCACCTGCACCAGATCCCCCTGTGCCATCTTCTCCTCCATTGCCAACAGCGCTCTCATTAAAATCTCCTACCGACATGTGAGTAGAAGTATTCATTTCTACGGTTTTTACCGACTCTTGCACCATAGCCTCTGCTTCTGACAGAGAGGTGGGCATCGGTGGAATTACTACTTTACTTGATCTAGGCACAGAAATAGTTGGACCAACTGCATTCTTTCCATTACTTTCCAAGGAGCCTCCTCCCCCCGCATCGGTTATAGTTACTTCTATCGGTTCCGAAGAGGGCATCACCACTTCATGGGCTATAGTTAAATACCATGCTCCACACCCGATTAATATCGTATTTACCGCTAAGGATGCTATGTACGCTCGTTGCCATCGCTTGCGTTCACACATAATCGGCTCCTCCTTTTACTGTTCTGTGGCAATCGACACATTTTTAAGTCCTACCTTTTTCAATGTATCCAGTACCGCTACAACTGCACCATAAGACACATTCTTATCTGCCCTTAATATGATAATAACCTTCTCATTTCGAGTCTTTTCCAGTTGCATGCGACGAACGAATACATCCAAGTTCATCCCCTCTTGTTCCACATATACATGACCATCTGCAGTCACTGTTACTGGAACCTTACGCTCTACATCAAGCTTTGCTGATTGCGTAACTGGTAACACTACAGGAATTGATTTTTGTACTACCATGGATAGCATGCTCATCATAAAAAACACCAATAAGAAAAAAATAATATCAATCATTGGAATAATCATCAGTTGTGGAGATTCATTGTCTCGCCGCGGTCTAAGCTTCATGTCGATCACCTACCAGCGTTAATATATATAACGCTCCCACTTCTTCAATCTCATCGAGCAAGCTATTTTGTCGTTGCTTGAGATACGTATGAATAACCAATGCAATAATGGCTACACATAAACCTGTAGCCGTAGCAATTAATGCCTCACTGACACCCCCCGTAATCGCAAACGGTTGCCCCTCTGCTGTTGCCAGTACGTTAAATGAACTAATCATACCGGTCACAGTACCTAATAATCCCATCAGCGGTGCCAAGGTAACAATAGTCGACAAGTAGCTCAAGTAGTTTTGTAACTCGCCGGCAATAGCCGCTCCTTTCATATCTACAAACTTTTCCTGTACATCAATAGCCTTATCATGGAGAAGGGCCTCTCCTACCATCTCAGCTGCTTTACCTCCCACCATATCGCAACTACCTTGTAATGCCGTCCAGTTCTTTTGTGGTATATACTGAGTCATAGCCTTCCGCAATGTAGATATATCCGTGTGGCACTTTTTATAAAAATACATGCGTTCAAATAAGATTGCCATCGAAACCAGGGAGCACGCCAACAAAGGAATCATAACGATGCCACCCTTTACTAAAATACCAAAATCCATGATCACGTCACCTCTATATCTAATACAAAAAGAGCAGTCTTCGCTCATACGTCAACGTCGACTGCCCCTCCCTTTGTTCTGCCGTAGAACAAAGTAACTAAAATTTAAAATCCAAATTCAAATGGTAGCTACGCCCATCTGTAGCTTCTGAGTTATAAAACTGCCGATCAAATATATTATTAACGGCAAACTGTATACCCAATACTTCATTTAATTTATAATTCATCGCCATATTGAACAGTACATAGGAATCTTCCGATCCATATTCGCCGGTTACCTTATCTGGAGCCTGCCTATCACTGATATACTGCATATCTAAAACAGTAGCTAATTTTCCTACTTTATACTGCACGCCGCTGTGCAATATATGTTTAGGAACTGTATAGTCTCTCACTGTAGTATCGTCAGTAAAGTTTGTATCAGTTATTGATTTACCGGTTATTTTTGCCTCTTGCCATGTATAATTCAAATACCCCGACCATTTATCATTAAAAGCATGTTGTACAGCCAACTCAATGCCATTTTTCTTAGACTTGCCTACGTTTTCATAGCGCTTAAACAACGCCTTTGTTGTATCCGCTCCATCATAATGAGTTACATATTGAATTGTATCATCGGTGTGTACATTAAAATAAGTAGCTGTCAAAGCTGTTTTAGTACCAATGATTTTCTTATATCCCAATTCAAATGTATCTGATGTTTCCGGTTTGAGTCCCGGATTAGGAATAACATCCCCCATACCTCCACCACCATAGCGATATACCTTGTATAATGTAGGCGGATTGAAGGAGTGACCGTACGAAGCATATATTGAAGAAGTATCATCAAGGTTATACTGAACAGCTACCTTAGGGCTAACTTCACTAAACGACTCGCCTCCAAAATCATTACTTTTATGTTTATTATCATAGTAATGTGCATAGCCGTCTAATTTTTTATAATAATCCCATCTAGCTCCAGCATACACAGTCCAATCATCATTAATATCGTATTCATCCTGTACATACAAGGCCGTATTTTTAGATTTTCCGCCAAATGCCGCAAATACACCATCCTTGCCCACATTCATATCACGCGAATCATGGTCGCGCCAATGCAGTAATGTACTTCTTTCTTGATCAAATGATTCTTGCCTGTAATTAAAGCCCACCGTCAAGCTATGCCTACCTAAGTCCCATACTTTATTAATGTCCGCGTCATACGCTTTGCCGGGATAACTAGAAAATTCACCAGCTCCATCCCAACTAATCGTAGTTGCCTTTTTATCAGCCGAACTAAAGCCATTAGCATAGGTATCTACATAACCTAAAGATATATTAAGCTTATTCTTTATGTCTCCGTAAGACAAACGATGCATATCTGATGCTGTCTGACCATCATATCCTAAGTATGTACTAATTTGGCTATTTACAGTATGTGTTGGATCTACACGAAGTTTACCGGAAAAAATCTCTTTGCCATCATGTATCGCATAGCTAAAGGGACCCTTATACCGGTAGCTGTAATCCATATGCTGATATGTATATTTAACGCTCTTACTCTCATCTAATTGGTACTTAATCCAAGCACCTATATTTTCTGTAGTCCATTCCTTTTTACCTCGACCACCCAATATATACTTTCCATCTGATGTTTTAGGCAGTTCATTATCTAGGGCAATAGCTCCTTTTCCCTTGCTAGCCTTTGCTGTATAGTAATACCCAGGATATCCCGATGTACTTCGTTTTGCATAACTGATTCCTGCCGTCACCTTATCATTGATCCGGCCATCAATCGCCAGTTCTCTATTCCAGGTATTATGAGAGCCATAACCCAAGCGTCCAGATATATTGGCATGTCCTTTTTCAGTCGGAGCCGTATCCTGGGTAGTAATGTTAATAACCGCCCCTACAGCATGACCGCCCCACAAAGATGAGCCTGCACCCTTAACCAACTCAATTTTCTTGATGGTGCCGATAGGAAGCATTGCCCAGTTCGTGGTTCCATCATACGTATTATTAACAGCGACTCCATCTAACATAACTAATACATTAGAACCCTCAAATCCCCGTATCTGTACATCGCCTACCGCCTTTTGGTTCATATACACCCCAGGCAAGTATTGAATTGCTTCAGCTACTGTTTTAATATTACGCTCCTTAATATCCTTTCCTGATACGACTTGCACATCTTGAGGAACCTGCATCCATTGTTGCTCAGACTTTGTCGCCGTTACCACTACCGGATTTAATGCGTACTCATTATATCCATCAGCAGTTTCATTCATGGCCTGTACACTACTTATTCCCAAACAACCCGTGCCTAACACCATTGCTATAAATGTTCCTACAGATATTCGTTTTTTTCCCATATGCTTACTTTACCTCCACCTAATCAATGCCCAACAAATAAACTTACGTCCTCTACACATACACTCATTCGATATACCCCATAGATCTTATATATCCAAGAATACATCGTATATACACAACTAGAAAATATATCTCATCATTCAACTTCTCCTATTTTGTATCATAAATTCTACTCTAAAACTAATAACGTTTCGTTATTATAACTTTTTTTTATATGTATAATTCACAATATGAAATCAACGACCTCTAAATTTGCTAGCTGTCTAATTTCATCACGGAATACTTCTTAAAATATACAATGGCAAGGATTTTCTAGGACACCGTTATATACCAATACAAAAAAGGCGACGCCCCATCTCCCAGCGTCTGATTCATCGAATAGGATCGCTGCAGTACAGGGCATCGCCTTTTATGTGTTATGCATCGAGAGGTATTAACTTAAATTAAACAAAATTAAACAAAATTAAATAAAACACGGTAACCGATACTGCCGGGCACAACGGCCCGACAGTCATCGGCACTGTGATCATACAGCAGGGCACGTATGGCGTGTCGCCATACGTGACTCGGCTTGGTGCAGCCATACGTGCCTCCACTGGTTACAACAACGGATGGCCTGATTGTTACAGCAACGGGTTACCCGGCTTATAGGTCTTCGTATCAATACGCACAAAGCCTACGGACGGATAGGCAAACAACGACGCCAGCTTATCGCTGAGCACATTCAATTCGTCATCGGTCTTATTCGGCACGATGCCGTTGAAAGTAACCAGCTTGACCTTGGTAGCTCCCGCAATGTCTTCGCTAAGACGCAGCTGCAGCTTTGTTGTCTGCACCATGGCATCCCAAATCGGACCGCGTTCTTCTTCGTCTTCATAGCCAGCATCGAGATCATCAAGCAACCCGCCATCGCTGTCCGCGTCAGTATGCACGCCTTCATCGCCTTCGCTACGCACAGCTTCATCACCTTCGCTACGCACGCCGTCGCCGGCCGCCGCAGATTCCGTAGGTGCGCCCCCGGCCATTGCACGGGTAATTTCGTTGGCTTCGGCTTCGCTAACTTCGGCTGCTTTCGCTTCACCTGCTTCGGCTTCGTTCGCTTCGACTCCGCCGTCTTCGACTGCTTTCGCTTCACTGGCTTTTGCTTCTTCGTTTTCATCCATCATCCGCAACATATCTTCACTCATAGGTATCTCTCCTTATCTATATCACACACTCTGTCACGCACTGTTTGACAACATACAAACTATAATTTTTTCAAAACCACGGTGGCTACTACTTCCACCAGCAGCTTAACCCACTCTTTTATTGTCATAGTATCACCCGTTTTCTCCCACAGAATGTACCGCCAACGATAATCCCGTGGATTATTTCATTTCCTCTACCGTCGTATGCTCTTTGTGGGCGCAAATATAACGAGTGGCCACATGACCGGCCGCATCGACAAAGAAGCCGCCCATGGCAATAAAGCGACCCACTTCGTCCACCTCTTCTAAGGTAAGACCTTCCTTCGGTGCGCTGATAGGCACGCTTAACGACATCTTCGTCGTTTCGTCGGTAAAATTCATTTTAATCACGTCGGTAATTTTATGGTGTGTACTAATCATATGTATAATCTCCTTTTCATCCCTATACGGCATTACTCTGCCATTGCCATCGTTATCGGCATTGCCATTGCTATCGCCATTGGCATCGTCATTGACATTGCCATCGTCATTAGCATCAGCATCGTCATTGCCTTGGCATTGTCCTTGCCGTACTTTCATACTACTCACAATTCCGAGCTTACACCGGCAAACGCATCCCGTTACACGCCTACCGATACGCTCACACTACTGCGCTCACACGCCTGCGCTTACACTACGCAGCGCATACTACTAAATGTATACGATCCAACCTATACCGCTACGCTTGCCACGCAACTTGCGTAAACGGCCTCGCCGGGCCGTACCGGTTATCACTGCTTACCTCCTTCTGTGACCGATGTGTCGTAACCACTTCATCGGCACTCACCTCCTTTCCGTACGCAACGCTGAGCCGTTTTCGTTTCATCATCACCCCCTCACTTATTACCATCCGGCAGATGTAAACTTGTAAACGCGTTTTTTAAAAAAGTTTCGTTTCCAGCAATAAATGGCGAAGCTTTTTCTTACACCGCGCATGGTGCTGACTCACCGCCTGACGGCTGATTCCCATGCGATGAGCCAGCTCTGTCATGGACAGTCCTTCAAAATAAATGCCGAAAATAATTTTCTTATCCTCGTCAGGTAATTGATTCACAATGTTGTCCACCAGTTCGTATTTCAAACGCTGCAATACAATGCTTTCCGCCTCAACCACATCAAAGGCCTCGATGTCAAAGCGCACAATGGCATCCGTAATTTCCCCATTCGGAAAGAACACCTCCCGATCCCACAAGCGGTGAAGGTCACGGGCCGCTCCCATTTCCCCATACAAAATTTTGCTATTCGCGTGACAGGTAAAGGGGATGCTACCGTTCAGATCGTAAGTATAAATCGCCTTTACCATATCAATCCACAATATATCGAGCACCTCCTGTCCATGGCCCGCCAGATGCCTGTCGTTGTCGTATTTGATAATCATCGGCGCGTACAATGCAAACAGCTCCGCCATCGCCTGTTCATCACCGGCTTGCGCCAGCGCCACCAAGCGATTATCTCGTTTATCAATGGCTTCCCAGCAAGTACCCCACGAGATATCACTGTCTCGTGTCGTAGCCCCATCCCATGTAGCTTCTTCCTGCGTATTAATAACAAACTGTACATTCATGTCATTCTTATCGTATGGTTTCATTGTTTTCGCTAACGTTCCTATCCAAACTTACAACATTACTATGCAACACGTTCCCGTGATTTGATTTCACTGCATCATCTCCTTACTACTGACTGACCGGATTTTTTCTACCGCCGGACCGACTCACCTTTCTTTCGACCGACCGAATCGCCGTTCTTTCGACCGATTGAAGCGTTGTTTCCGCCGACTGATTGGCCCTTCTTTTTTTACCCACCGACGGGCTCTTCTTTTTTTTGCTCTCTCCCCCTCACTTATTACCATCCAGCAGATGTAAACTTGTAAACGCATTTTTAAAAAAAATTTATTTTTTTCATAATTTATTTTTTATAAATGCATACATGTCATTTTATAGCATAATCGCAATTAAATCATGATGAATATTGTAATCGCCAATCAATAGTAATCCTTCGTCCACCGGCGGTGATTACCTCAGCGATTGATCGGCGGTGATTACCTTAGCAACTGGCCGGTGGTGATTACCTTAACGATTGATCGGCGGTGATTACCTCAGCAATTGACCAAGGCAATCATCACCATCGACCAACGACCGTCGGCCTCACCTAAAATAACGGTGTCACCCGTCTGTCCGCACCGCCCAGCTCCAACACATGACAATGCCCGGCAATGCGGCTGCAAATGCGCTGCCCCTGGACACCGCCACCGGCTTCTATGTCTTCCAATCGCAAATTGGAAGTGATAATAAACGGCTTATGCTCCGCATAGCGCGCATTGATGATGAGCCACATCTGCGACCGCACCCAGTCCGTGCTGTACTCCGCGCCGAAGTCGTCAAGCACCAACAAATCCACCCGTGCCAAGCGATCCATATACACCGATTTTCCGTCGTTTCCGTCCATGCACTCCCGTAACTGATCCACCAACAGCGGCACCGTGCAAAAGGCTCCGCTGTGCCCGTTCTCGATCCACGCCTGCAAGGTAGCCACCGCCAAATGCGTTTTGCCGGTTCCCGTGGTGCCCGTTAAGAAGAGTCCTTTCCCCGCCGTGCCTTGTGCCAACAGCTCCTTCGCATAGCGCAGGGCCTTTTTGTTGTCCTCCGTTTCCTTGTAATTGGCCAGTGTCATCTGTCGGTACAACGCAGGAATATGGGAGGCCTTCGTTCGGGACGTGGAAAAAATATCCCAATACGTATCGCCGGCCTTGCACTTGCAATACGAAATGTAGCCATGAGCATCCATCCGCGCGGTGTAGCCCTTAATGGAGCTGTCACAATGCGTGCGCCCCGGACAGTGAAAGGTGCAATGCTCGTTGCTTTCCGCAAATTCCAAAAGGCGCAAAAAGTAGTTGTCGTTCTTCGCCACCGCTTCGTCCAGTACCACATGCTCACGGGCCAAGGCTTCTTCAATACGCTTCTTCGCGTTCGCAAATATATCCGCCATTCCCTTATCGTCGGGCATCGCCCCCGTACCCATGGCACCTGCCGTTGTCAAAATAGGTTGCATTGGCTCTATCTTCATTGGTTTGATCTCCGTTGATTTCATTTCCATTCGCTAGTCATCCCTTTGGGTTCCTCTTTTGGGTTCCTCTTTTGGGTTCCTCTTTTGGGTTCCTCTTTTGGGTTTCTCTTTGCTAATCTTCGCTAACCGTCATTACCGTACCTATGTGCCGACATTCCTTCGGTGGTACTTCTTTGTTGACCGCCGTCTGCCGTATGACTTCACTGTCGGTCATTCGCCGTATTGCTTTGCCGACGTCATGTATTTGATGGCTTCACTGCTTGCCATTCGCCTTACTCGTAATGATATTTGCGCACCGGCGCAGGCGAAGAGGTTTGCCCTTGTCCCTTCGTTCGGTAGCTGTCCGCCGTTGCGCCATAGCTGTTTTGGCGATAGCGACGTTGCCGCTCCTTGGCTTCCGCGGCTCGCTTCTTGTCCAAATGCTCCCAATACGCCACTGCCCGGGTCCAGCTCTTCATCGGCCCCTTGCCGACTACCCAGCCTTTAGAATCGTAATAGGCCATGAAGATTTCCGGATCCACATGATATCCCTTCTCCCGGCAATAGGCGCGCACCATCTCTATCGTTGGCGGCACAAAAGGCTTGTCCTCGTCAGCGGATTGCGTACTGCTCTTGCCGGTTGGTTGCTTGCTGTTCTCGTTAACCAATGGCACAACAGAGGTGACTTCCGTCGGCTGTTCAACCGTAGCTTCTCTCTTCGTTAGTTGGTCAACGGCAGCATCTTCATTCGTTGGCTGTTCTGTTGGCTGTTCTGTTGATTGTTCTGTTGGTTGTTCAACCGTAGCTCCTTCATCTGTTGTCTGTTCCATTGGTTGTTCACGAATAGCTTCGCTACCTTTCTTTACACTTTCTTTAGAGATAGATTGTCTTGTATTGTCTTGTTTAGGTTTAGGTAAAAAAGTTGCGTCACTTTTTTCCTCCGTTCTTTCCATGGGGCTTTCCATGGTACTTTCCATAGTGCTTTCCGTAGTGCTTTCCATAGCGCTTTCCTTCACCGTGGTCACATCGGTCGCCCGTTCCTTCGCCGCCGACACGGCGCCAAAGTTCGCTATCGGGTTGAGCCGATATACCGCCGAGTGGTCCATACTTCCCTTTCTATACGCAATGCGCCCCATAAGGCGTAACTGTTCTCTGGCCTTGCGAATGGTCGGCGCTGAAAGCCCCGTGCTCAGCTTCAAAGCAGACATGGATAAGTCAAACTCCTGTTTCCACCCGCACAGATTGTTATAGTGAAGTAGCGCATGCCACACCAACCTTGCTGACGGCGATACATTGGGATGCACTAACAACCAATTCTCAAATCTTTTAAATTCCTCAATGAAATTCATGGACAAATACCTCCTCTTAAATTAATTAGGTTCTCTCCCCCTCACTTATTACCATCCAGCAGATGTAAACTTGTAAACACGTTTTCAAAAAAATTTTTATTTTTTTGAAATATCTTTTAAATCTCTTTTTTAAACATCCTTTTTAGATACATCATTTTATCTTTATCGACAGAACATTCATTGTAATTCCATGTACCATACACTCATCACAACTTCATGTGCCATACACTCGTTACACCTTTCTCTGTCATGCATCCATCACTCGTTCACACATAAAAAAAGCACCCAACCATAGCTACCCCGGATCTTCTTCAGAAGACCCGATGGTAAAACTATCGTTGGATGCTTTTCCTTTATTCGCCTTTGCGTCAGCAGACTCTCTCCCTCCCCCGCATTTGCCGCGCGTAAGCAGACGGCGCGCGGCAGAATAAATTAGCCTAAACAAAACAGCCGACATGGTGTGCGTAGAATGCCTTTGCGTCAGCAGGCTTCCTAGCACACCATGTCGGCTGTTACCTTCTTACTATATTTATTTTACTTGCGCGCCAAATACTTACGCACATCGAATGCTACCGCCACTACGATAATCAGCCCTTTAATAATAAGCTGCCAATACGGCCCCATGCCCACGAAGGTAAGACCGTAGTTGATTACCGTAAAAATAAGCACGCCTGCGATGATCCCCGGCACGGTACCGATACCACCGGTAACGGATACGCCGCCTACAACGGCTGCGGCAATGGCATCGAGCTCGTACATGTTACCGTAGTTATTGGTGGCACCGCCGGTGCGCGCTGCTTCCAAAATACCGCCAACGCCGTACAAGGCTCCGGCCAACACATAAATGCAGATGAGCGTGGTGGCTACGTTAATCCCGGATACCACCGCCGCCTGCGGATTGCCGCCGATGGCGAACATGTTTTTCCCCAGCACCGTCTTGTTATACACCACATACATAATGAGGGCGATCACTGCGGCGATAATGACGATGTACGGTATGGAAATCACACCGAGGTCGATAGCGCCCGTACCGATGGCGGTAAATTCCGGACGAAGACCGCCGATAGGCTGCGAATTATTGGGAGGCATGTCAAAGTACAACGAACATACACCATAAGTCATAACCATAGTGCCCAGGGTGGCGATGAAAGGAACAATTTTTAAATACGCCACGATAAGACCGGACACGAGTCCGACCAAAGCACCGACGCCGATGGCAATCAGAATCGGTAAGATCAGCGGTAAGTCCGGCACCTGTTCAAAGAACGGATGCGGGTAGTTCGGCATCTGCGACAGCGATGCGGAGACCACTGCCGTAAGCCCTACGACGCGACCGGCGGACAGGTCACAGCCGGCGGTAATCAGAATCATCGCCGATCCCAAGGCAATGATCACACGCGGTGACGACTGAATCAAAATATCCCTCATACTGGTGAAGGACAAGAAATTCGGGCTATATATGGAAATAGCCGCAACGAGGACGACAAGTACGATATAAATCGCGTTTTGCGTCATAAACTTACTTATACTTTTGCCGTTCATGCTAACCCTCCTATACCAGACCGGCTGTAGCCAGCTCCATGATGCGTTCCTCAGTAGCTTCCGACGCATCGATAATGCCTTCCATCAGGCCGTTACTCATGACCATGATGCGATCGCTCATGCCGAGGAGCTCCGCCATTTCCGAGGAAATCATAATCACGCTTTTCCCTTCGCTGGCCAATCGATTGATAATCGTGTAAATTTCGTACTTAGCCCCTACATCGATACCGCGCGTAGGTTCATCTAACAGTAAAATATCCGGTTCCGTGTTCAGCCACCGTGAAATCAACACCTTTTGCTGATTGCCGCCGGACAAGGATTGAATGCGCGTATGTGTATCCGGCGTTTTGATGCGCAGCGACGACACGCCGTCCTTCGTATCCAGCTCGCGAAGCCGATCGTTAAGGAGCCCCGCCTTGTTGCGGTATTTTTTCATGGATGCCATCGTATTGTTGTCCACGATGCTGAGCATAGGGAAAATACCCGTGGCCCGCCGTTCTTCCGTAAGAAGGGCAATGCGATGCTTCTTCGCATCCCGCGGGCTTTTGATGGTAATCTCCTTGCCGTGTAAGAAAATCTTTCCCTTCGCTAAATGGCGCAGTCCGAACAAGGCTTCGATGACCTCTGTGCGCTGCGCCCCTACGAGGCCGCCGACGCCGAGAATTTCCCCTTTGCGCAAAGTAAAGCTCACATCCTTACAGGAGTTCTCCCGCACCGATGTCAGCCCTTCCGCGCGAAGCAGCTCCTCGCCGGGGGTATTCGTTTTCTCCGGGAACAGCTGCGTCATTTCACGGCCTACCATGCGTTTAATAATTAAGTCCGTCGTCAATTCTTCGGACGGCCAGGTACCTATATAGTTACCGTCGCGCATAATCGTCACTTCATCGGCTATGCGGAGGATTTCTTCCATTTTATGAGAAATATAGATGATGGCCACACCTTTGGCTTTCAGATTGTTAATGATCTTAAACAGGTGCTCTACTTCATCGCTGGTCAGCGACGAGGTGGGTTCATCCATAACGATAATCCGCGCCTTGTGAGACACGGCTTTGGCAATTTCGATACTCTGCAGCTTCGATACCGACAGATGACCGGCCAGTTCCTCCGGGTCGATGTCCACATCGATTTCCTCGAATAGCTTCATCGTATCTTCCTTCATCTTTTTATGATCCACAAAGGATAACGGGCCGAAGCGCTTTACCGGAAAGCGTCCGAGCCATAAATTTTCCATTACATTGCGCTGCAATACCGGGTACAGCTCCTGATGAATCATGGAGATGCCCATGTCCAGCGCCGTCCGCGAATCGGAGATAGTCACGGGCTCACCGTTTACAACGATGGTCCCTTCGTCTTGTGTATAAATACCAAAAAGGCACTTCATCAATGTCGATTTCCCGGCGCCGTTTTCACCCATCAGGGCATGCACGGTACCCGGGCGGAGTTTGAGAGATACATCGTTCAGTGCTTTCACACCGGGAAAGGTTTTTGTGATGTGCTGCATCTCCAAAATATACTCACTCATGCTTGGTTCTCCCTTTCTACTATTGCCTTAACGGCAGGTCTGTACCTCATGGGCAGGAAGCAAGCTGCCTCCTGCCATGAAGCCACGGGCGATTATTTATCGCCTAAAATCTTATCTGCATTGTCTTTCGTTACGATTTCGTAGGGTACCCAAATGTACTTACCGTCAACGATGTCAAAGCCTACATTGTCCTTCGTCGGCGTTTCGCCTTTGGCGAGGACTAAGGACAGATTGAATACTGCATCGCCTTGTTTCTTGGCGTTATTCAGTACCGTACCGAGCAAGGTGCCGTCTTTTAGTGCCTGCACCGCCGGTGCCGTCGCATCTACGCCGACAACCGGAATGTACTTGCCGTTTTGGAAGTAACCGGCTGCCTTCAAGGCTTCGATAGCCCCTAAGGCCATGTCGTCGTTGTTGCAGATAACCGCATCAATCTTGTCGCCGAAACGGCTGAGGAAGGCGGCCATCTTTTCCTGCCCCTTTACGCGATCCCACATGCCGGTGTCCTGTGCCAATTCCTGTACCTGGATGCCTTCCTTCTTCAGGGATTCGATAACGTGCTGGCTGCGAAGTACCGCATCCTGATGGCCCGGTTCGCCGGTGATCATTACATAGTGCATCACCTTGTCGCCGCTCTTATAGGCTTCCGGATGCTTTTTGAAATAATCCGACAGGATCTTGCCCTGCATTTCGCCGCTTTGTTCTGCTTTAGCGCCTACATAGTATACCTTATCCCACTTCGCCATATCTTCCTTCAGCGGTTCGCGGTTCATGAATACCATGGGAATGTTAGCGTTCTTCGCCTTGTCGATGAGTACGCCGGCGGCGGTGCGGTCCACTACGTTAACACCGATGGCCTTGTACTTTTTGTTGATGAAAAGGTCAATCTTTTCGTTCTGCGTCGGCTGCGAGTTCTGGCTGTCCACAATGTCTACCTTTGCCTTGCCTTTCGCGTCGGCGTCGATGCGAGCGCGCACACCGCTCATAAAGGTGTCGTCGAATTTGTAGATGGCTACACCGATTTGCGGTAATTCGCCGCTGCCGCTACCACTGCCGCCGCAGCCGCCCAGTACAAACGTGCCTACCGCCAAGGTGGCTAACATTGCTGCTTTCCATGACTTTTTCACAAGAAACTCCTCCTTTAAAAAGAAACCGTAGAATCTATTCTTCGCCATACCGTATACTATGTCGGCGCTTCTACCATATCAGACGAGCCATGCCGTAGCGGCCCGTTCGGCACCCATGATATCTACCATGCCCAGCAAGGTGTAATACACGCCGTTACCGGAATACACCACATCCACCGGGCGCGATTTATACACGTGCTTCTCGATCATATCCCGCAGGATCGGCTCCATAATCGTCACCGCTTCACCGAGGGCACTGCTCAGCACAATCCGCTCCGGATTGATGAGATTGCTGATGTTGGCCAGCGTCGCCCCCAGGTAGTTGCCCACCCGTTGCAACGCTTCCAAACATACCGCATCGCCTTTGACCGCCGCCTCGTAAATGGGCTCGATGCGAAAGGCATCGCGATTGACCTCCGGCGAATCCGCCACCGCACAAGGACGTCCGGCTTTGATTTGCTGCAACACATAATTGCGAATGGCCGTTTCCGACGCCACTTCCTCCAGCGTCGTATATCGCTGACCGTTATCGCAGGGCACGATGGTGTGACCGATTTCACCGGCGCTTTCGTTAAAGCCGCGGAACAAGGAGCCTTGATACAACAGGGCCGACCCGAGACCGTAGCTAAACTTTAGCACCACCAAGCTTTCAATACCCTTACCGCTGCCGTAATAATATTCGCCGGTAGACAAGCAGCGCACATCATTGTCCAGGAACACGGGCAAGTGAAAACGTTCTTCCAACATATATTTAAAGGGCACATTATTCCATTTCGCATGCGGCGAGTACACGGAAATACCCTTCACCGAATCGACGGGACCGCGCATGACGAGGCCCAAACAGCTGATGGTAAAGCGGGCGTCCTCCAAGGTAACCGCCACTTCCCGATAAATGCTGTTCATAATTTCATCGCGCCCCATGCCGATGCTGGACTGCTGACGGCGATGTAAAATGGTGCCGCCTGCGGTGACCACGTAAAACAGCAACGCATAGGTACGGATGTGGATGACCATCATCGTTTCCGTGTGCTCGTTAAAGCGCAGCAGCATGGACGGTCTGCCCACAGGCGATCGCTCCTCGCGATCCATGTAAATCAGATCTTTCTCCATCAATGCATTACAGATATTCGTCACCGTCGGCGCTGTAATGCCCGTATTGCGCGCAATGCTTGCCTTCGATACCGGCCCGTTGCGCCGTATATAGTTCAGTATAATTTCATCATTATTCAACTGCTGCCTCGGCATCCTACCCCGACCTTTCTAGGACAGCGCGTGTACGCCGTCACCAATTTCCGCTTCATACATACTGGGCTTCGTTCCGATGGCCTTTGTATACGCTGTGGTCACCGCTTCCTTGAAAGCCTCCACCTGCGCCGTTTCCACCAGTGCAATGGCACAGCCCCCAAAGCCGGCACCGGTCATACGCGATGCCAAGCAGCCCGGTTGCTGCCGTGCGATGGTCACCATCGTGTCCAGCTCCTTACCGCTGACTTCATAATCCTGTTGCAGCGACGTGTGCGATGCTGTCAAGATCTCCGCGATTTCGTTGGTATCACCGGCGCGCAATGCGTCCATAAAGCGCAGCACCCGCAGGTTCTCCGTCAATGCATGCCGGGCTCTGCGCCGCAGTACCTCGTCCGCAATGTAATCCAAATCGCTTTCCTTCGCCAAGGATAACGCCGTCAGGGGATAGTGCTTTTGAATCTCCGCCAACGCCGCATCGCATTCGCCTTTGCGTTCGTTAAATTTTGAATCCACCAGGCCCCGTTTTTTATTGGTGTTCATAATGATCAACCGGTAGTCGCCCCAATTAAGCGGAACCAATTCATAATTCATTGTCGTGCAATCCAGCAGCACCCCATGGCCTGCCTTGCCCTGACTGATGGCGAACTGATCCATAATGCCTACCTTGACGCCGACAAAATTATATTCTACTTGCTGCGCCATCTCCGCCAGTTTCGTCATATCCAGTGGCACGCCCAGATAGTCCCACAGCATGTATCCCGTTAAATCGAGAATGCACGCCGACGAGGATAGACCGGCTCCGGCCGGCAGGTTGCCTACAAAATAGAGATCCATCCCCGGCATGTCGTGCCCACCGCGCTGCAGATAGTCGATAATGCCCAGCGGATAATTCGCCCAATCCCGCGTAGCATCATAGCGAAGGGGCATCGACACATCCACCTCTACCGTGGTGTCCATGTTCTCCGAGAAAAGGCGCACCTTCTTGTCCGAACGCACCCGCATGGCACCCCAAATGCCTACGGTCAACGCCGCCGGGAACACGTGACCGCCGTTATAATCCTGATGCTCGCCGATAATGTTAACGCGCCCCGGTGCAAAATAACAGCGCACCGGCTCCTCGCTTTCACCAAACTGCGCCACAAATCGTGCTGTCAATTCATCTTTCGTCATGACTACTCTCCCTCTTTTGCCTGTGTGTACAGCCGCTTCAGTACCGGTGCCGTTTCTTCCACCGCACTGGTGTTGGCCGCTGCCCACGCCCCCATTTCCGAGGACGCGTAATACTTAATTTTGTTTGCCTCTCTGAAAGGCGGATAAAACTCGATATGAAAATGAAAGTACTCGCCGGAATCCGCATAGGCCTCACTGTTCACCGGTCGTTGATGATAGACCATCATATACGGGAACGGTGCATCGAACAAGGCATCAAAGGCCTTTGTCAGATATTTAAGCATCTCCGCCAGATCCCGGCGTTCCTTTGCCGTGCATTCGCTAAGATAGCCCATGTGCCGCTTAGCCACAATGAATACGCCGTACGGATAATCCGTGAAAAACGGAATGTACCCAAGGAAGCTGTCGTTCTCCGCTACAATGCGTTCCTTGGCGGTCAGCTCCGCATGGTTCATGTCGCAGAACAAGCAATGCCCGTCATGGTCGGCGTGATACGCCTTCGCCGATGCCAATTCGACTTCTAGCTTTTGCGGCACGAAGGGATACCCGTACAGCTGCCCGTGCGGATGCGGCATGGTTACCCCAACGGCTTCGCCTTTATTTTCAAAGGGATACACATATTTAATGCGTTCGTCCGCCGCCAATGCGTCGCAGCGCTCGCTGATAAGCGCCAGCAATTCGTCAATGTGATCAATGGACAGCTCGTAAAACTTCGCCGTGTGCTCCGGCGAATATAATATCACTTCGCACTTGCCGTAATTCTCCGCGCTTGTATAAAATCCCGTGCTGTCCGCATAGGGAACATCCGGCGATATGGTCAGTGCGGGAAAGTCATTATCGTAGGCATACACGGTAAAATGCTCCGGCACCTTCTTTCCTTCGCCGGGGCAAAAGGGACACCAATCCTTCGGCATCGTCGGGCGATGCTTGCGATTCGACGCCACCATCGTCCAGGTCCTTAACAACGGATTCCACCGCAACTCTGACATACTGACAACTTCCTTTCATGGCTACCATACTATCTACGATACCGACAATACTATCTACGGTACCGACAATACTCTCTACGATACTTACTATCCACTTAAATATTTTATTAAGTTTTTAAGTAAGTTTTTTATGAATACATTTTTTCATATCTTCATAAAAATTTCAACTAGAAAACGATGCGGACGTATACGGATAATGCATACATGTGGTATATCGTTGCTGCCTCTAAACAAAAAGCGACTGCCCATAGGCTTCGCAAGTCAGGTCTTTCGAATGACGTTGCTCAACCTTCGCCGTTGCTTGCCTACATGCATAAAGAGACTGCCCATAGGCTTCGCAAGTCAGGTCTTTCGAATGACATTGCTCAACCTATGGGCAGTCTCTTATCTTATATAAGATTAGCAATCAACAACGATAGATTTCGCGGGGAAAGGGGAAGAATCACGGCCCGTAGGGGATACGTAGAACGCCTTTGCGTCAGCAGGCTTCCTAGTATCCCCTACGGGCCTTCACATACATAAATTATTTTTTGATTAAATCACTCAAGTCACTGTCTACGACCTTCGACATCAATTCTTCGTAGCTGATATCGTCGGTAAGTCCTTGTTCATCCACCTTACCGTCATCATAGTGTTGTCCTTGGCGTTCTTTTACTTCTGCCCGGAAGCCATGTTCATCAAGAACGGCTTCGTCGTACGCGTCCAGTAATTCGTTATCCGTCGTCGGTGTCGTCACCGTCGGAGCCACGCGCAACAGCTGTAAGGAAACGCCGTCCCACATAGCGCCTTCGGCACGCCGCGTTTCATCGGCGGTTACCAATACTTCCAGGAAATCCCAGAATAATTTACTGTTCGCTTCAAAATTATCCCGCAAGTACGTTACCGTTTGTAACGCCACCCCAGTAATGGCACCCAGCGCCGCCAGATCGTCGACGAGCTGTTTTTCCTTGCCGTTTTCCAAATCGTCGCACGCCTTTTTTAAGAGCGGCATGTATTCATCCGGCGACAGCCGGCGAAGCAATGCGCCCGCTTCTTCCACGGCCATATCCGTCAGGTACGGTCGTTCACCGTCATACACGGAGCGCCGTTTACCGAACACGCGATTCATCGCCGCTTCCGTGACGAGCCATGTGCCCATGCTGTCGCGGCATTCCGTCGGGCGGAAGCTATGCTCATCGCCCTTGCCCGATTGGCACGCGCGAATGACCGCCGTAAGACCTACGCCCCACAGCCGCGCTGCTTCCGAATCCGTCAGCACATGGGCCAACATATCCTGCTCCGTCGCCTCTACCGTTCCCTTTAACAACGCTAAGGACACGGCATGCGATGTGCTGGACTCTTCGAAGAAACGCTTTTCATATTCGTAACGCGCTTCGTAAAATTCTCGTGCCAAGCTGTCCGCCGGCGGCACCGGTCTCTTGCCGGTAAACGCATCCGGCCCGTACCAATCCGTTACTACATCATCAATCACGACAAGCTGAATCTTGTCATATACATTAATATCTTTGTACTGAATCGCTTCGCTTACGGCCACCGCGATATCCTTGTACATTCGTTTAATTCGTTCCGTATCACAACGGTATTCACGCATACTTGTCACATCCTTTCTCACCTGGCTGCCCCAACACTACCTCCCGTTAGACAGTCGTTACTATGACTTCACCATATATTTTATATGACAAAAGGGGATATTGACAATGAAAATTATTGCATATATCCCCTATAAAATTTATCTATGTAACAACGGTTACACGGTTTGCTTCACGGACGCTACACGTTACCCTTCGCCGATAGCTTACCCGTCAGCTACATGGTATCCTTCACCGGTAACGTACCGATCGACGCCGGTTACGCCTTACGAATAGGTACCCATGTACCGGGTTCCATTAATGTCCGTTATCGAACAGGGCCTGTGGTTCCGTAAATTCCAGCAATCCATCCCGTCCGCCTTCACGGCCGATACCGCTAGATTTAAATCCGCCGAAAGGCGCTTCCACATCGCGCGGTCCGTCATTGATAAATACATTGCCCGTGCGAATGTGACGAGCCACCGCAATGGCTTCGTCTTTCATGCCCCACACGGCACCGCTGAGACCGTACGGCGTATCGTTGGCAATGCGCACCGCCTCTTCCACGGAATCGTAAGGGATGACACACAGTACGGGCCCGAAGATTTCTTCGCGGGCTATGGTCATGTCGTTCGTTACATTGGTGAAAATGACCGGATCCACATAATAGCCGCAGTCCGGTGCCACCGGTTCGTCACCGTAAAGGAGCACCGCCCCTTCTTCCTTGCCCTTGGCAATGTATTCGGAAATTGTCTGAAACTGCTGCTTGGATGCTACCGTGCCGATGGCGGAGCTGCGATTCGTCGGATCGCCTACAGTGTATTCACCGATGATTTCCAGCATCAACGCTTCCAACGCCGCCTTGGACTGGCGAGGAATCAACAGGCGCGACTGCGCCGTACAGGTTTGTCCGGCATTAAAGAAAATCGTGTTAAAGCAAGCGCGGATGGCGGCTTCATAATCGGCACCGGGTAAAATCACGCACGGTGATTTACCGCCCAGTTCCATACTGATGCGTTTCAAGCCGCCCAAGGCCCGTTGCGAAACGGTACGCCCCGCTGCGGTGGATCCCGTGAAGGATACCATATCAATGTGCGGATCGTCGCACATAGCATTGCCCACTTCGCCGCCGCGACCGGTGACCATGTTGATCACACCGTTCGGGAACCCGGCACGATGGAACGCTTCCACCAGCCAATACGCCGTCAGCGGTGTGTGCTGACTCGGTTTTAACACCACCGTGTTGCCCGTCAAAATGGCCGGCATTACCTTCTGTACAATCTGTCCCAACGGATAATTCCACGGGGTGATGCACGCTACCACGCCCACCGGATCGCGATACACCGTAGAGTTCGGCAATTTCTCTACCAGCGGTAAGGTCTCTGCCAATTCGATGAAGGAACGGGTTCGGGTATATTGGTAGTCCACCTGTACGGATTCGGTAAATATCACCGGTGATCCCAATTCGCTGACGATGGTATCCACAAAAGTATCTCGCAAGCCTTCGAACTGCACCAGCATGTCCTTCATATAGCGAATGCGTTCTTCCATCGGCGTGGCTGCCCACAACGGAAAGGCCCGCTTGGCTGCTTCCGCCGCGCGTGCCACATCTTCGCTATCACCGGCCGGTACTTTGGCGATGACTTGCATGGTCGCCGGGTTTTCTACGTCAATGCGTCCCGTGCCGTGCGCGTCCACCCAAGCACCGTCAATATATAACTTCTCGTAATTCATAGCCATGCCTCCTCTTATTTCTCTTATTCGTACTCTTTAGAATTCATATATTCTTGAATTCGTATTCTCTTGCAGCGTCCCCTCTGCTATGACTGCCACATATGCAGCAAGTACAGCACAATGGGAATGTACGGAGCCACGATTAAATTGCCCACACTGAGCTTTGTAATATGTAACAGGTTCATGGCAATCGCCAGAATAAGCAGCGCTCCGATTTCTGCCATTTCAGTAATGATGGCCGGCGTTACAATCTGCGCAATATAACCGGCCGATACGGTAATGAGCAGCTGATAGACAAATACGGAAATCCCCGCTAAAGCGCAGCTGCTTCCCTTCGTAGAGGCCAACATAAAAATAACTACAAAGTCCATACAGGATTTCACCAAGTATGTCGTGTACGTGCCTTGTGTACCGCTTTCAATGCCGCCGACAATCGACATGGCTCCGGCGCAAACGATGAGCGTGCTCACCACGAATCCGTCCGTATCGTCGCCGGTCTCTTGTTGGCCGAATACACGGCGCCCCATGCGCTGCAACCAGCGACAGGCTTCGCCCATGCGATACTCGATTTCCAGCCATTCGCCGATAAGCGCCCCGGCAGTGACGGAAATCGTCAGCACCATTAAATTCATATCCGCATTGATACCGCCAATGCCAATATATAACAGGCACAACGCTAACGCCGCCATCAGTCGTTCTTTGATTCGCTCCGGCAAGCCGCGCTTACAACGACTGCCCAATACACCGGCCGCCACAATGGCCAGCCCATTGATCCAAACTCCTACTAGAGTCATACTATCTCCATTCTAGTGAGTGATTGATTGTAGTATGATCACTCTTATTCCTACTTATCGTCTTGCGTATAATCGAAAAACATATGGAGTATACGCAAAACTTCTATAGGAATTATAACATAAAAAATAGTAGTATGGTTAATAAAATATGGGTAAAAGAAAAGAGAGCGGTTACCGTGCTGGAAGTCAGGTCTTGCGAATTCCTTCTGCGCACGATAACCGCTCTCTTTTTTTCGTCTACTTTTATTACACTACTACTATTTTTATGTGGGGAGGAGAGGACTTCGTCAGACCTTCTTCCCTCCGTCACGCATTGCTCCCTGCCGAGAGCGTACAA
>ERZ1023818.90-NODE-90-length-23434-cov-7.983190_pt1 | contig 23434 bp, 19 predicted proteins | sample MGYA00380378_ERZ1023818 | MGnify/ENA primary metagenome ERZ1023818 (study PRJEB33179, sample SAMN07449062) | human gut metagenome | biome: Human-gut; feature: Human associated habitat; material: Faeces | host: Homo sapiens | place: India:Kasaragod | collected... | reverse complement strand
CATGGTGAAATATCATATAATAATGTACGACATCAAGATTGGAATTGGCATTCTGGAAGGGATGCAAATCCCGCTGTTAACACGGATTATTGAGAAATCCCACAGTAACCTACGGATGACATTATCGGCGGTATTTTCCTTTGATTATATCGGTAGTCTGGTAGGGGCATTGGCATTCCCTTTATTAATGGTACCCTACGGAGGTTACCTGGCAGCAGCTTTTGTGTGTGGCGTACTGAACAGTGTAGCTGCATTATTGATTATTTGGAAATATACTGACTATATTCGATATAGCTGGATATATAAAATATTGACTGTTGGTGTGGGGACCGCTATGCTACTGGGCATTATATTTTCTGGAAATATATCCCATTATATTGAAGATGGTTTGTATCGAGATACTGTTATTTATTCGGAACAAACGCCATATCAGAAATTGGTTCTTACAAGACACAAAGATGATATACGCTTATTTATTGATGGTAATCTACAATTTTCTTCCATAGATGAATACAGATATCATGAAGCACTGGTACATATTCCGCTGGCACAGATTGATGCCATACAAAATGTATTAGTACTGGGTGGTGGTGATGGGGTAGCTACCAGAGAATTGCTAAAGTATCCGAATGTACAAATTACCGTAGTTGATTTAGATGAGAGAATGACAGCTATGGCAATTAATCATCCTGTACTTCGCGCATTGAATAAGGATGCCTTTTCAAATCCACGTGTGACGGTAATTAATAAAGATGCCTATGAGTTTATGAAAGAGAATAAAAAACAATATGATGCTATCATTATTGATCTGCCGGACCCAAATAATGAAGCGTTAAGCAAGCTTTATTCTAATGTATTTTATCGCTTATGTTATGCTGCATTGTCTGAAAAGGGAATTTTGGTAACTCAATCTACAAGCCCTTATTATGCGGCAAAAACATTTTGGAGTATTAATAAGACCTTGACCTCGGAAGGCTTTGTAGTGTATCCGTATCATCTTTTAGTTCCTACCTTCGGTGAGTGGGGATTTAATATGGCTACAAAGCATGCGTTACATAAGATTCATCCTGTAAATAAGGTAGACACACAATTTGTTACGCCTGATAATATAGATTCGCTGTTTGTATTCGGCAAGGATGAAATACCTTCGGAGCCGATTACTATTAATCAACTTCTACATCCGGTGATTATTGATTATTATAATGAAGCAGTTCGACAGTGGCATTAGATGTGAAAAAGTGAATTAATGACTATTGGCAAGCCTAGGGGTGTTTGCTATAATGAACTACAGAATAATAGAACAACGGGGTGCTCATAATGATGGGCTGAGAGTAAGCGGTAGATTTCGCTTTAACCCATAACCTGATTTGGATAATGCCAACGTAGGGACATACAGACTACGCCGATGAAGTCAAGAAATTTTGTCGGTAGCAGCAAGCGAGTAACGGGCACGGTTCCATCAGGGACCGTGCTTTTTTGTAGACCCGTTTTCTATAAAGCGCTTCGATGGAGCGCGTGTATAACAGAGTTGTAGATGATTGGTAAATCATTGAGTAGCAGCAAAGAGGAGGTACGTATGAGTACATCATCAGGAACATCGGTCTTTAGGAATATGTTAATTTGGTTTGGCGCGGCGATTTCCATTGCAGAAATTATGACGGGCACCTATTATGCCACCTTGGGAATGATGCGTGGCTTGGAAGCCATTGTAATCGGGCATATCATCGGCGGTATTTTATTATTCGGTGCAGGTCTTATCGGCGCGAAGGAACGTAAAAGCGCTATGGAAACAGTAAAGAGTTGTTTCGGCGGTTATGGCGCGATGCTCTTTATTATTCTCAATATAGTGCAGCTGGTAGGTTGGACGGCCATCATGATTTATGACGGATCGATTTCCGCAGCTGCTGCGTTTGGTACGGCACCGGAGCTGTGGGCTGCTGTCATCGGTGTATTGATTTTAGGTTGGCTTTATATCGGCTTGGACGGTTTTACTAAAATAAATACCGTTGTCATGGCTGCTCTTTTCATTATGTGCTTGGTACTGGGACATCTTATTTGGAGCGGCAGCGGTGAATCGTTGGTACCCATCGATGATAGCTTGAGCTTTAGCAGTGCCATTGAGTTATCCATTGCCATGCCTTTGTCTTGGTTGCCACTCATCAGTGATTACACTAGACGAGCTAAAAAGCCGGTGGCGGCGACGGCAGCCAGTGCGATTACTTACTGCGTGATCAGTATGTTCATGTACGTCATCGGTATGAGTGCGGCGATGTATACCGGGGAAACCAACATTGCGCTTCTCATGACCGGCGCGGGACTCGGCGTAGTAGGCTTGTTTGTTGTGGTGTTCTCTACGGTAACGACTACCTTTATGGATGCCTATTCGGCAGGTGTGTCGTCGGAATCTCTTTCGTCGCACATTAAAGGACGCGGTGCCGCAGTGGTTGTTACTATCGTGGGGACCATAGCGGCTATGCTGTATCCGATGGATAATATTATGGATTTCCTTTTCTTTATCGGATCCGTATTCGGTCCGATGATTTCCGTGCTCTTGGCAAATTATTTCTTCCTGAAACGCCATGACGTTACCGGTGCGTGGGATTGGGGAAATGTTATTGTATGGCTTATCGGTTTTGCTGCGTATCGCGAATTACTTACCATGGATATGCCTTGGGGTCCGACCCTGTGGGCTATGGGGCTTACTATGGTACTGACCGTAATCGTAGGAAAGCTGCGTGCCGGTCGCACCGTGCAAGCGTGACGATAAAAGCTAGGCGTGATGCGGTGGTTATGGTACAATAAAACCAATATTTAGTAGTTATAGTTTCGGGAGGGATTCTATATGAACAAAAATGGGCAGCTGTATTAATTCCTGTATTTATGATGACCACCTTGGGAACGGCGGACGTTGATGCCAGCTGGTGGAGCAAGACCATGAAGAAACTAGACAAATGGGCATCGCAAAGTTCATCGTCCAGTAGCTCATCGTCATCCGGCGGCGTTGTAGCGGAACCAACGGCAAACGATGCGAAATCCAATCGCTGGATTGAAGTACAGAAGAATCAGTACTATACGACGTATGTAGATCGTAGATCATTTGAAGCGAGAGGTACGGCACAGAATAGATATGTTAGAGCCTATTTTAAGCGGGCATACACACCGATTGGCTCGCAGGTGTTGGGAAATAACAGTGATGGTCGTGTAAAGCCGGATGTGATTACTTATTCAATAACGGAGGGGCAGTATTTTGTAGACTCATATTATGAAGCTTGGAGTACTCCACATTATTATGATGTGCATGGTAATTTGATTTATGAGGGGCGTCTACAGGATTATGTTCATTGGGCGCGATACATCCCCGACAGCCCGGAAGAACAATTAAAGGATACGCTTTTCCACATGGCCGGTTGGGATTATTAAGTAAGGAGATGGATAGTGATGGAATATAACATGCCACCTAATGAAGGCGATAAAGAACGGGTTGCCCCGCAAGGTCCGCGGATGTTGCCGCCGGACTGGCGAAGTGCACCGCCGTTCTGGGATAACTTTGTAGGCGTGTTAAAACGGTATACGGAATTTAAAGGACGGGCCAGTCGCAAAGAATATTGGCTGTTCCAGCTTATGTATTTTATTATTATGTGGGCTGTTTCCTTTGTAGGCGAAATGATTGGTGGCGAGATGATGGGCGAGACGATGCGCCTTATTATTGGACTGGCCATCTTGCTACCCAGCATCGGTGTGTTGGTACGACGCCTTCACGATACGGATCGCTCCGGTTGGTGGGCACTCTTGGGGTTAATACCGTTGGCAAACATTGTACTCCTTATTTTCACCGTGTTGCCGACGAAGCCTTATGATAATATATATGGTCCGGTGCCGACCTATGATGAAATGACAAAAGAACATCGCTATCGGTATTAAGCAACTACACCTATAATAAGGTAAGGCCTGCTACAGTTACTTGTGAATTTCAATGTGTGCATTGTGTATGAGTTAGTAATTGTAGCGGGCCTATTTTATATAGTGCGTATAGTTTGTAGGAAAGAAAGTGTAAGCTACATAGTAAACGAGGGACACCTATATTTCAGTGGTCAGGTCTTACGAATGAGTACATAGTAAACGAGAGGCTCCTATATTTCAGTGGTCAGGTCTTACGAATGAAGAGACAATATAAAAGAAGAGGGACACTTATATTTTAGTGGTCAGGTCTTGCGAATGACGCACTTACAATATAGGTGTCCCTCTTATTTATATTTAGAAAAACAGAACGAGTGTTACTGCGATGTTAACAATCGTAGCGATTACGATAGGTAAGAAGGTTCGTTTGGCCAGTTCCACCGGGGATTGACGTGCTGCGCCGGAGACAACGATCATAACGGCGGAGATTGGTGATAAGGAGCGAGCCAAGTTCGACACAAAGTTCATCGGCAATACAAGGAGTACAGCCGGAATGTTAGCGAGGGCAGCCACCTTAGGTGCCAAAGGAACAAAGGCAAAGAAGGCGGAGATCCCGGACCCGGATACCAAGGGTGCACCAATAATAATGGCCACGAAGACAAACATCATACCGATGCCGCCAAAGCCGGCTTGTTGTGCGCTGCCGATGAGCGTATCGATAGCACCGAGTGAGGTAAGACCTTTAGCGAAGGTATCGGCGGCAACGACCAAGGTTACTACTAAAGCCATCTGGAAGCCCATGCCATCCCAAAATGCTTTTACATCTTTGAACATTGTTAAGGCACTGCGATGGCGAATCGTTTCGATAAGCATGGTAATGGCCAAGCTGGTCAAGGTAGCTAGGTTGATATCCATTTTGATGGAACCGCCGTAGAACTCAAAGAAGAAAATTAAGAGAAGCGGCAAGGTCGGTAACAACGCATAGAAGGAAGGCACCGGTTTTTCTTCGATTTTTTGATCCTCGTTAATAGTGACCGATACGTCCTTGCCGGCCATTTCATCGGGATTTTTCTTATCCATATATTTTTGGACAAAGAAATGAGAAATGGCCAAGGCGGCTACGGTGCATAAGCCGACAGGTACTTGATACTGGAAGAAGTACGGTACGATATCCATACCGATCAGCTCGGCGGCATAAATATTATCGGCACCGGCAGGGCCCCAACCGGGACCGGATGTAGTGGCGATGACCGCACAGGCGGCGAGACGACTTACACCAAGACGTACCATGATGGGATACAGCGTTACCATGAGGAGCAATCCAAAACCGGAGGCACTGCTGATAAACATGGCAAGGAAGTTACCCAATACGGATGCAGCGGCCAACACAATGTAGGGATGCCCTAACTTGTGCAGTGGCTTGATGGCGATTTTAACAAGTGCCGTACTGGCACCGATCATGTCCATGTACTTGGAAAAACCGCCGATGAGCATGATGATAAGACCTAGTTTAGCGGCACGGTTACTGAAAGAAAGATTGATGGATTGTAAAATGTCCAGCCAAGCAGAACCTGTACTTTGCTTGGTGGGCACGATATCTCCCATACCCATGAAGAGGGCACAGGCCATCATGCAAACACCGGCTACAAACAATACCGGTTGCGGCGGATACTTTTTCAGTACGGACCGGGCAACAATGACAACAAAGAATGCGGCAATAATAAGCCCTAGCATACTAACACCTCCAAAAACAAATACTAAATACCTATTTGTAAATATCATACCATATATCTGTTTGATGAAAGATGTTTAATTGAGAAAGAAAAATATAAGACATTTATTTAGTGGTGCATATGCGAAAACAGAAAAAATGTATTTGCTAAGAAAACAAAGTGTACACGTGTAGCGGAGCAGCCCATGTATCTCAGCGGTCAGGTTTTGCGAATGAAGAGATAATATAAAAGAAGAGGGACACCTATATTTCAGTGGTCAGGTCTTACGAATGACGCACTTGTAATATAGGTGCCCCTCTCTTTTGATTAGGGGTGGAGAAAAAGAAAGTCTCCGTCGCAGACATCACTCTTCCTCTTACCCGAAATGAATAAAAAAATATCCTATCGACGTAAGAAATGCTTGCTACTCTCACCTTTGATAAATAAAAAAGAAAGTCCCCATCGCAGACATCACTCTTCCTCCTACTCGAAATGAATAAAAAATATCCTATCGACGTAAGAAATGCTCTTCGCAAGACCGAGCTTTCGATGTCGATAGGATATTTTTTATCTATTTATTTCCGAACCACTTATTGTAAATCTTTTCGTAGGTGCCGTCTTTTTTGAGTTCAGCTAACGCCTGGTTAACTTTGCCCTGCAATTCTTTGTCGTCCATACGGAAGCCGAATACGAGCGGTTCCGGATTTACCGGTGAGCCAACAATCTTGAGATCCTTGTCGGCACCTTGCTTCATGTAGTACAAGGCAACCGGGTTATCCTGGATAGCGGCATCGATAGTACCGGCTTGCAATTCAGTGAAGAGCTGCGAGTTGGAGTCGGTTTCTTTTACAGTTGCGTTTGGAACCTTGTGAGCGAGCTCAGCAGATACGGTACCAATCTGAGCACCGATTTTTTTACCGGCCAAGTCATTCATGCCGTTAACACCGGTAGTGTCTTTGCGAACGATGGTAACAAAGCCGCCGCGATCGAAATACGGATCACTGAACAAAATAGCTTTCGCACGTTCCGGTGTGGGGTTGATACCGGATGCGATCATGTCGATGTCCCCGGATTTCAGTGCCGGAATCAACGCGTCAAAGCCCATGCTCTTGAATTCCATTTTATAACCCATTTTCTTGGCTACGGCATCGGCGAGATCAATATCGAAGCCTACATATTTGTCGCCTTCCGTAAATTCAAACGGAGGGAAGGTAGTTTCGGCACCGACGCGCAATACCTTTTCCTTTGCCTGATCACCGCTGCTGCCACAACCGGCGAGTAAGCCGATGGCGAGTAAACCGGCTGTTAATGTTAAAGCCAGTTTTTTAGAGAAATTCTTGTACGTAAACATAACATCCTCCTAACTACTAACAGATACACTATATCGTTTTCATTATACTACGTTTTTCATAAGGGGTATATATGAAATACATGGGCAGTTGTGAACGTAGCGTGATACATCATAAAAATACTCCGCCAACCCGGAGGAAGGCGGAGTACATAGATTGTGTTGCGTTATTATTTTTTCTGCGCACCGAACCATTTTTCGTAAATCTTCTGGTAGGTGCCGTCTTTTTTAAGCTCTTCCAAGGCTTTGTTAGCTTTGTCGCGCAATTCGGTATCGCTCTTTCTGAAAGCCCATACCGTACCTTCCGGATCGGTCGGTGTACCGGCTAAGCGCAATTCTTTGTCAGCCCCTTGTTTGAGATAGTACATAGCAACGGCATTGTCGAGGATAGTCGCATCGGCGGTGCCGGCGTTAAGTTCGTTGAAAATCTGGGAGTTGCTGTCCACTTCTTTAACGGTAGTGTTTGGAATTTTCTTCGCCATATCTGTAGGGATGGTGCCGATTTGCGTTACGATGCGTTTGCCTTCCAGATCCTTCATACCGTTAATGGTGGTGTTGTCCTTTCTGGTGACAACGATGAAGCCGCCTTCTTTGAAGTACGGTTCACTGAAAATAACAGCCTTGGCACGTTCCGGTGTGGCATTGATGCCGGCGGCGATCATGTCGATGTCATTGCTTTGCAGCGCCGGAATTAACGCATCGAAGCCCATGCTTTTGAATTCCATTTTGTAGCCCATCTTTTTAGCTAACGCATCGGCGAGATCAATATCGAAGCCTACGTATTTATCGCCTTCCGTAAATTCGAAAGGAGGGAAGGTGGTTTCCGAACCGACGCGGAGTACCTTTTGCGGTTCCCCGGAAGAAGTACCGGAGCCGCAGCCGCCTAACAAGCCAACGGTGAGCATAGCGGCACCGGCCAGACACAATAATTTTTTAGTTGCTGATTTCTTTGTTAATGAAGAGAAAAATGATGACATGATGATGTCCCCCTTTGTGTGATGCGTCCCCTTACGTAGGGGTGGATTACTAACTGCCCTCATTATACTGCGTGAGTGTATAAATATCAATAGTTTTCTGCATAAAAATTTGATACATAAATTTGCTACAGACTGTGAAAGCGATGACGATGTACATAGTAAAATGCTGAATACACCACGGTATAAGCGATGAAAAAGAAATTGTTTTTACCGATGAAAATCATAGCATGTGAGTTGAAGTCTATGCATAAACGGTGTAAAATAAAATCACTTATGATTGCGTAGAGTATGCAAATAGTTTTATACGATTGAACGAAGAAAGGACGACTCACTATGACATTAGAAGCACAGGCTACGTCCTTGCGCCAAGAGTTGGCGAAGGAAGCCTATACGATTAACTATACATTGGCAAAGAACCCGGAAATTTCATCGCAGGAACTTAAATCGGCCGCGCTGATTTGTGATGTGTTGGAAGCACATGGTATGACGGTGACGAGGGAGCTGGCCGGATTGCCAACGGCTTTTAAAGCAGCGGTGGTGCGCAGCAGTCAACCGCAAGGACGCTTGGCTATTCTGTGCGAATACGATGCGTTGCCGGAGATTGGTCATGCATGCGGTCATTGTGCCAGCGGATCCTCCAGTGTGTTAGCAGCGTTGACATTACACGCCTTAGCTGCGCAGCTGGCAGAGAACGGCAACGACCTCGGCGTCGATGTGGACATCATCGGCACCCCGGATGAAGAAGCTGCCGGCGGTAAGGTGGATTTGGTAAAGGCCGGTGTCTTTGATGGCTATGACTTTGCCATGATGGTGCATATGGCCGGTGTAGAAACAAGAGCCAATGCGGATTTCTTAGCCTTGGATGATTACCGGGTGGCCTTTCATGGTAAGCCGGCGCATGCCGCAGGCGAACCGTGGAACGGTATTAATGCGTTGAACGGGGCACAGTTAGCTTTACAAGCGTTGGATATGCTCCGTCAGCAGGTGCGACCGGAAACGCGCATCGGCTATTATATTGTAAAAGGCGGTAGCGCTTCCAATATCATTCCCGATTACGCAGAAATCGAAGTATGCGTGCGCCATACGGAACGGGCCTATCTTGATACGGTGGTGGCCCGTGTTATGAAATGCTTGGAAGGGGCAGCACTGGCAACGGGGACTACGCACACGGTAACGCAGTTTGGACAGAAATACGATAATATGCGGTGGAACGAAACGGGGACGGCTATTATCGAAGAAGTTATGGACAGCCTTTCCATTCCTTATGTTACTGGTCATCCGACGGAAATCGGTAGCTCCGATATTGGGAACGTCAGCTATGTGTGTCCCGCTTTTCATCCGGAGTTACGACTCAAAGGTGATGATAAAGTGTGCCACACCAAAGAATTTGCCGCAGCCATGGAGAAACCTACCATCGAAACGACCATTAACGAAGCGTCCGACATGATCATTCATACCATACTTCGCTTGGCACAACATCCGGAGGAACTGGCAGCCATCAAAAAAGAATTTATGGCGCAGCAAAAATAAAAAGGCTACGAGCCTTCAGTAGATAAAAGGCTATATGACTTCAGCAGATAAAAGGCTATGTGACTTCAGCAGATACTAAGTTATAACGCAAGAACCCTCGGCAATTCGCCGAGGGTTCTTTTAGTTAGTAGGTTGCTAGCTTTTTAGTTAGTATGCTAGTTAGCCTTTTACTTAGTATGCTAGTTAGCTTTTTACTTAGTTTGTTAGCTAGATGTTTCGTTTGTATTTCAGTGTGTCCAAGCAAGTGGGATCGCTAGTTTATTCTGGATGTTTAGCATCCTTGTGCCACCATACGACACCTTCCAGATTTGGTAAGATGGAGCGATCGAAAACAGGTTCTTCGATGCCCACTTCCTTTTGACGGAAGTAATCGTTGAGGGCGATGATAGCCAAGCGACCGAGTACGAGAATAGATAAGATATTAGTCAATACCAAGAAGGCCATGAAAAGGTCCGCCAAGTTCCATACGAGGTTTAAGGAAGCGGTGGAACCGAAGTACACCATGGCTACCACGAACACGCGGAAGATGTTGAGGTACACGCGGTTCTTGGATAAATGTAAGATATTGATTTCGCCGTAATAGTAGTTGCCGATGATGGAGCTGAAGGCAAACATGAAGATGAAGATAACCATTACGCCCGGTGCCCAAGAACCAAGCTGTAAGCCCAGGTCATGCTGCACGAGGGCAATCCCGGTCAGTCCGGATGTTTCATAGTTGCCGGATACCATTACGATGAATGCCGATGCCGTACAAATGAGGAAGGTATCTACGAATACGCCGAAGCTTTGAATGAGTCCCTGCTTCGCCGGATGGGATACATCCGCCGTAGCGGCTGCGTTCGGTACGGAACCTTCGCCGGCTTCGTTCGAGAAGAGACCGCGCTTGATACCGTTCATAAGGGCGGCGCCGAAGAACCCGCCGCTGGCTGCATCAAAGGTGAATGCTTTCGTGAAAATGGCTGCAAATACAGCGGGCAATTCACCGATGTTCATGAGCACGATGTACAGTGCGGTTAAAATATAAATACCGGCCATGATCGGTACGATCCATTCCGTCATTTTAGCAATGCGGGCTACACCGCCGAAAATAGAAATGGCTGTTAAGATGGCAACTACGATGCCGCATAACATAGGATCTACATTAAATGTTTTCAGCGATGCGGAAATGGTATTAGCCTGTACAGAATTATAAATCAAACCATAGGTAACACTGATGAGTACGGCAAAGAGAAATGCCAAGGCAGGACTCTTGAGACCATAGCGAATGTAGTAGGCCGGACCGCCGTGAAAGCCGCCGCCCTTAGTAGGCTCTTTGTAAATCTGCGCCAAGGTGCTTTCGATAAAACCGGTGGCCGCACCGATGAAAGCGATGAACCACATCCAGAAAATAGCACCCGGTCCGCCGAGTACAACGGCGATGGCGATACCGGCGATGTTGCCCACACCAACGCGGGAGGCAGTACTTACGCAAAAGGCTTGGAACGAAGAAATCGTATTGCCTGCAGTTTTTACGCCGATGCCTTCACCTAACAGGCGCACCATTTCCCGCAGCCGACGCAGCTGCACAAATTTTGTGGTTAACGTAAACCAGAAGCCGGCACCGATGAGAAGTACGATGATGATGTAATCCCATAGGAAGCCGTTAATTGTGTTGACAAGATTGTTTAATGCATCCATAACACAAACTCCCCTCTCTTTTAAAACTATAAATAAAAATAATATATAGGAATTATAAATTCAATTCATTATACTATAGACTGTGGAAAATCGTACATACAAAAGAACGTTGTGACGATACATTTTAGATATAGATATATGTGAGGAATGGAAGATACTTGTAAATACAAAAAGGACACGCACTATGCGTGTCCTTTCTTATGACTCTATTTGATTCTTTAGGTTTATAAATAGCGTGCCTATGAGATAAAAGTATAGATTACTTCGTTCCGTCCCACCATACGATGCCGTCCTGCTTCGGCAAGATGGCGCGATTAAAAGTAGGATCGGCTACGCCGCGTGCTCGTTGCTCTTTATAATCTTTGAGCGCAAGTAATGCTTGCTTACCTAATGCTAAGATGGAGGTGACATTGGTGAGAACCATGAAAGCCATGAATAGATCGGCTAAGTTCCAAACCAAGCTGAGGGAAGCGGTGGAGCCGAAGTACACCATGGCAATGACCATGATGCGGAACACGTGAAGATAGATACGCTTCTTGAACAGATGAAGCGTGTTGATTTCACCGTACACATAGTTGCCGATGACGGAGCTGAAGGCAAACATGAATACGAAAAGCGCTAACACGCCGGGTGCCCACGAACCGAGCTGCATACCCAGGTCGTGCTGAATGAGGGCGATGCCGGTAAGACCGTTGGTATAGTTGCCGGACATGAGCACGATGAAAGCCGATGAGGTACAAATGAAAAATGTGTCTACAAAAACGCCGAAGGCTTGCACCAGTCCTTGCCGTGCCGGATGCGTTACATCGGCGGTGGCCGCTGCGTTCGGTACGGATCCTTCCCCGGCTTCGTTCGAGAAGAGGCCGCGCTTAATACCATTCATAAGAGCAGCTCCCATAAGGCCGCCGCCGGCTGCATCATAGGTAAACGCAGAGCTTACTACCGTTGCCAACACATGAGGCAACGCAGTGATGTTCATGAGTACAACGAAGAGGGCCGTTAAAATATACAAGCCTGCCATAATCGGCACCAACCACTCCGTAAACTTAGCAATGCGCGCGCTGCCGCCGAAGATGGCAATGGCTGTTAAGATCGCAACGCCGAGACCGGATACTTCCGGGGAAACACCGAAGGTAGATAGAGACGCGGCAATCGTGTTGGCTTGTACGGAATTATAAATCAGTCCGTAGGTGACGCTGATGAGTACGGCAAAGCCTACGGCGAGAGCCGGACTTTTCAGACCGTGACGAATGTAGTAGGCAGGACCGCCGTGGAAACCGCCGCCCGGTAAGGGTTCCTTGTAAATCTGCGCCAGCGTACATTCTACAAACGACGTTGCTGCGCCGAGAACAGCGATGAACCACATCCAAAAGACAGCACCCGGTCCGCCGAGTACAACAGCAATGGCAATACCGGCAATGTTACCTACCCCTACATGAGAAGCGACGCTGATACAAAAGGCTTGGAACGAAGAAATTTCGTTGCCCGTTGTTTTCTTGCCAACGCCTGCTTTCAGAAGGCGAATCATTTCGGGGATTTGGGTGATCTGTGTAAACTTCGTGGTGCAGGTAAACCAAAAGCCTGCTCCGATTAATAAAGCGATGATGATATAGTCCCAAAGAAATCCGTTAATTGTTGTGACTGCTTGATTAAGTAGCGCGTCCATTATTACTCTCCCTTCGCAAACAAAAATACATATAGAAATCATTATACTATAGAAGTACACGTTATGAATAGATTTTTGCTATGCGGAGTCTATCGTAACCAAGGAACGGTGTTGCATAATAAAGAAGTAACGGAAAGGGGTAGGGTACAATGTTTCGTACGAAATGTACCTAAGGCTTGCCGGTGAAAAGGGATGATACAGATGGTGACACACACCGTGACACATACCATGACACACCCTATGACACACTTCGTGATACAGACCGTGACACACTACATGATACACTTCGTGACACAGTGTATGACACACAGGAGGATACACAATGTGGTCACATACCTAGACTAGACCAAGACCAGACTAAACTAAGACCAGACTAAACTAAGACCAGACTACAACTATAACAAGACAAACACTACACAAGACCAGATTACCAGCTAGCTCGCGCTAGCTATTTTTTTATTGGGGTGGGAAAAGAAAAAATAAAAAAAGAAAAGGGACGAAGGCAAAGGAATATAAAAAGCAACCAGCAATAATAGATTAAGTCTATGATTGTTGGTTGTCTAACGTTAAGAGCGTTTTTTAAATAGAAATATGATTAGTTCATCGTCGTGTATTTCGGCGAAGAGTCTATAATCACCTACGCGATATCTCCAGATACCTTTAAGGGAACCGGTTAAGGCTTTTCCGTGAAGTAGTGGGTCAATAGTGTCGACAAGATTTTTTATTACCCAATTTTTAATGATGCGAGCCGTTGGTTTATCTAGCTTTTTTAATTCTTTCACAGCCTGACTGGAGAATTTTACTTGGTACATTAGAGACCGAGCTCCTTCCACGCTTCGTTATGATCATATATTTTTTCTTTTTTTGAAAGAGCGCGAGCATGGAGAATACGTTCTTCGTCGAGCTTCATATCGTCTTCGATTTCTTTCCCCTTGTCACAGTTAATGATTCGTTATATAATAATATAGCTAATCATCCATAGCATTGGATTATGGCAGTTCTGCGGGGCTCGTGCAAGGGAGGCCTGTGAACCGTGTCAGGATCGAGAGATAGCAGCACTAAGCGGTAACCTCTTTGTGCCACGAGGGTACCTGTGGAACTGTCATAATCGAGTGCTATGAGTAGTAAAGCAGCGCGCTATCGCTGCTTTTTTTCATATACGGATAAAATTTAACTGGAAAGGAGAGAATCGTCATGAGCTATATGGCATTGTATCGGCGCTCGCGGCCGAAGGATTTTACGGATGTAGTCGGACAAAAGCAAGTGAGCGAAACGCTGATGCGGGCTATCCGCGAGGACAAGGTAGCGCATGCGTATTTGTTCTCCGGACCGCGTGGTACGGGTAAGACGAGTATTGCAAAAATTTTTGCTCGCGCCATTAACTGTGAAAAGGGACCGACGGATCATCCGTGTAACGAATGTACTTCGTGTAAACAAATTCTCGAAGGTCGTTCTATGGATGTGCTTGAAATTGATGCGGCATCGAACCGTGGGATTGATGAAGTGCGAGCGCTCCGTGAAAGTGCAAAGTTTATGCCCGTAGAAGGGCGTAAGAAAATTTTTATTATCGACGAAGCGCACATGCTGACAAATGAAGCATGGAATGCATTGCTCAAGACAATCGAAGAGCCGCCGGCACATATCATGTTTATTTTTGCGACGACGGAACCGGAGAAGATTCCGGTTACGATTTTGTCCAGGTGCCAACGCTACACCTTTCGCCGCATTACGGCGCAGGATATTACGGAGCATTTGTTACATGTGGCCGAAGGCAGCGGCATACAGCTTGATCCTAAAGCGGCACGGCTTATCGCGGTGCATGCGGACGGAGGGCTTCGCGATGCACTGAGTATTCTCGACCAGTGTTCGGGCATGACGGATGATGTGATCACCATTGCCCATGTAGAGTCCATGATCGGGCTTGTCAGCAAGAAATGGGTTATCGACATGGTGTCGCATATCATGCACGGTGACGGCGCGGCTATGCTGTTGGCCATTCAATCGGCCCTTTCGGAAGGACGCGATACGAAGCAAATGGTGTCGGCTTTGACCGAACATTTACGAGCGTTGTTGGTGGCAAAGGTGATGCCTGCGGCAGAGGAGTTACAAATTTACGATTCCTTCAAGGATGATTTTCAGGCACAGGTACAGGCCATATCGGTCAGTCAGATTGACAGCTATGTGCGAGCGCTGCAGTCGATTCAAAATGATGCGAAGCGCGTAGATAATCCGCGCACGGTTATTGAGGTAGGTTTGTTGGCATTGGCGGCACGGGCGCGTGTCAGCGACAGTGAATTGGAAGATCGCTTGGCTGCAATAGAATTTAGGTTGGATGCGGACGATGATGGTTTGAAAACGCGGTTGTCACAGCTGGAACATTCGGTAGAGCGCGGTGTAGTGGTTAGTCCTGCCGGCAGCGGGCAAGGGCCGTCAATAGATAGGTCCGCCGTTACTGCGACCGAATCGAACATGAACGGGCCTATGCGTATGACGCAGCCACAAATGGCACCGCAGAACGTGACAATGCCAAGTCAACCGGGAAGCGTACCACCGGAGACACCGGGCATGGTAGCACCGGGAAAAGTAGGCATGGTGCCACCGGGGAAAACGGGCACGATTCCGCCGCGGGGACAGACGCCACAGCCATCGCCGCAGCAGCCGGCGCACAGGGTAGGTCAGGTACCGCCTCCGGCGAAGGCAAGTGCTTCGCCTGTGCCAAACGGTGTAGGAGCTGTGCCACCACAATCACAACGAGAGACAGAGACGCATACGTCAGCGGGGACGGCACCGACGTTCAGTCCGTTAGGGACTACCAGCAGCGGTGTGGCCGCAGAAATCGGCGAAGGAATTTTACCGCCCGGTGAGTATAGAGGAATTCAGGGCCGTGTGTTACAATGGATGCAGGGCAAAAAAATGCTTATGAGTGCCGGCTTTTATCGGATGGGGCAACTCATTTATGTAGATAACACCAAAGCGGTGATTGCTTTTAATACGGATTTCAATGTGAAAATGGCGACTACCGATAAAGTAGTGAAGGAAGCCACGCAGGCGTTTTCTGCGGTGATGGGTCATGCGGTGACGGTGCTGGCTGTTGGCAGCAATACGCCGGAGGATAAGTCCTATCGTGCAGCGGCACGAGGCGGTGCCGGAGGACACGGCGCAGCATCTAAGGAACATCCGGCAGTACCAACGAGGGAATCTGCGGCAGCTGCCATGGCATCGGCACGTACCGGTACCAATGATAGGGTAGAGCGTGCTACAGCTAACGATACGAGAGCGCATACTACGGCTAACGATACGGGAGCGCGTACTGCGCCGCCGGATACAGGTTCGCTTGGTGCGCGGAAGGTAGCCGGTCAAACCGTAACTGACCAGGCGAAAACCGGTGGCGATGAAGCAAAGGCATCCTGTGATACGCCCCATGCAATGCGGGAACGCGTTGACGGGTTGCCGGCCGATGTGGATGATTTCGGCAGCGGCATGATTGTGACAAAGCCATCCGATAAAGCAACAGTGGATATAACGAAGCTTCCCAAATGGGATCCTAACCATTGTCGTGAAGAGGAGCTGGCCAATCCGGTATTACTCGGGGCCCTCGCACAAGCGGCGGCGGACGGTAATGATATATATGTAGAAGTAATAGATGATGATCAGGAGGACAAATAATGTTCGGTAATATGGGTAACATGCAGGGCATGATGAAAAAAGTACAGAAAATGCAGGCTGAAATGGCAAAGATGCAGGAAGAGCTAAAGACGCGTACCGTAGATGCATCCGTTGGCGGCGGTGTTGTATCCGTCGTGATGAACGGTGAAAAATTGGTACAGTCCATTAAAATCGATCCGGCTACGGTAGATCCGGAAGATGTAGAAATGTTAGAAGATTTAATTTTGGCGGCTGTTAACGAAGCGTCCAAAAAAGTGGATGACATGTTGTCTCAGGAAATGAGCAAAGTAACGGGCGGTTTGAAATTGCCGGGTATGTTCTAAGAACTAAGGTAGGCAGTAACATGACGAACGCATTGGAACGTTTGGTAGAGGAGCTGCGCCGCTTGCCCGGTATCGGTGCGAAGTCGGCTCGTCGGTTGGCGTATCATCTGGTGGAGTTGCCACCGGAAGAGGTGGATCGATTGGTGGCGACGATTACGGCGGCGAAGGAGGCTACCAAGCATTGTTCGATTTGCTTTAATTTATCGGCGCAGGATCCTTGTGAATTCTGTGCTAACGAAAACCGTGACCACACGACGATTTGCGTGGTAGAAACATCGCGCGATGTGATGGCTATCGAACGCAGCGGCGATTACAAGGGCTTGTACCATGTACTGGAAGGAGCCTTGTCGCCGATGGAAGGCATCGGTGCCGGCGATATTCGCATCAAGGAATTGATTGCGCGGCTCCGGGATGGTGTGGTAAACGAAGTAATTTTGGCGACGGATCCCGATGTGGAAGGGGAAGCGACGGCGCTTTACATCGCCCGTCTTTTACAACCCAGCGGGATTAAGGTCACCCGCATTGCCCGCGGTGTGCCGGTCGGCGGCGATATTGAATACGCCGATGAGGTCACCTTAGGCGGGGCGGTAACCAATCGTCAAGAGATGTGAGGCGTTTTTGATGGATATTACAATGCAAGGTATTTTGGGCGTTATTGCGGTCATTGTACTTTTTAAATTAGCGTTTTATACGGTGAAGAAGGTAATCATTCACGTGATTACCGGGTATGTGGCGTATTACATTGCCACGGCGTACTTCGGTATTCCCATCGATTTGGGAATTATGATGTGGGCGCTTATGGCATTGTTCGGGCCACTGCCGATTGTGGCCGTAGGATTATGGGATTATTTTGGTGCGTAGGAGTAGAGAATGGTACGATTGAATGCAGCTCAGCAGCGAATTGTAAATGAGCTGGATCGCAACATTCTCTTGTTGGCCTCGGCAGGCACAGGAAAAACAAATACATTGGCCTATCGCGTGGCGCATATTATTGAAAGCGGCCGCGCCGCCGGTGAAGAAATTTTATGCATGACTTTTACCAACAAGGCATGTCGTGAAATGAAGGAGCGCATCGCCGGCAAGGTAGGTCCTAAGGCGAAGGCTGTGGAAGTAAGTACCTTTCACAGCTTTTGTTATGCCCTGCTTGCGGAGGAAAGCAAGAGACAGGATGATTTATTTACGGATATTACCATTTATGACGAGGAAGATTGCAAGGAGCTGTTGGCACCGTTAAAGCCGGCAGGCATGAAGGACATAGAGTTCCAAAATCTGGTGGCTTGGGTGAAGGAAGCCCGTTCGCGGTACGGCTTGTATTCGGACAGCTCTGCCGAGGATTATAAGCGCACCATTCGCCGTGCCTATGCGGAGGAAAAACAAACTATGCTTCGCTTGTTAGGCGGTGCAGATAGTTTTATCATGGGTGATGTGCAGCGTCGTTTTGAGTATGACGGATACAGAATCATGGTAGCTTACGAGGAAGCACTGCAGCAGGTACACGGTGTGGATTTTACGGATTTGATTACCCGCGTGCATCGCCTGTTTCAGAATGAAGACGTGCGTCGTCGTTGGCGGCAGCGGTACAAGTATATTGCCATTGATGAAATGCAGGATACCAGTACGCTGGAGTGCGAAGTGATGAAGGTGTTGTGGCAGGGCAATCATGTGCTGTTATGCGGTGATTATTTCCAAACGATTTACGAGTGGCGCGGTTCGGATCCGTTGGCCTTATTGAAAGCATATCGCGATGAGTTTTCGCCGATGACGGTGGTCTTTTACGAAAATTACCGGGCGAACCAAACTTTGTTCAAAGCATCGCTAGCCGTGTTGCAGGCGATGTTCCCGGATATTATTGATGATTTCTATGAGGAAACGCCGTACGCCGTGACCGGTGATGCGGGAACGCCTATTACGATTCACGGCGCACCGACGGAATGGAAGGAAGGGGCGTATATTTTCGATGCCATACGCAGTTTGCCGAAGGACAGCAATGTAGGTATCTTGGTACGCAATAATAAACGAGCGCAATATTTGAGTCGGTTATTTGCCAATTTAAATGTGCATTTGCCGCCGGAAGAACAACGGGAGTTTATGATTATTGATGAATTTAAATTCTTTCGTCGCCAAGAGATTAAGGACATTATGGCGTATTTTAAATTGCTCCTTAACTCCCATGACAGCGTCAGTGCCAAGCGCATTAGCAAGAGGTATGTTAAGGGGATCGGCGAAGCGCGTATTCAGGCGATTGAAAGTGCGGACACGCGCCAGGCCGGATTGACATTGACGGATTTCTTCGACATGGCCATCTTTGAAGGGGAACCGTATCAGCGTTTGTTGGAAGGTCTTACGGCGGGCAAGGTAGTTGTCTTTGATGTGGAAAGCACGGGAACGGATACGACGACGGATGAAATTATTCAGATAGCGGAGCTTCGGTTGGGCGCAGCCGGCAGTGAGGCGGAATGCTTCGAGCGATTTATTTGCCCTGCAAAATCCGTCGGTGATTCACATGCCGTACACGGCTTTAGCGATGAATGGTTGAAGGAACACGGTGAACCGGCAGAAGCGGTGCTGGCCGATTTCGTGGAGTTTGCCAAAGATGCGGTTATCGTCGGTCATAACGTAGGCTATGATATTAGCATTCTCGGCAGTGAGTTACACCGTCATCATTTGCCGCAACCACGATTTAGTGCAGTGTACCATACGCTTGAAATTTTTCGCCGGTTGTATCCGAATTTGGTAAATAATAAGCTGGGATTTTTGAGTGAACATTTTCCCATCGATCATAAGCCGACACACAATGCCTTGGATGATATTCGGGCAACGGCACTGCTTTTATTGTATGCGGTAAAGGAGAATATCGAGCCCACCGCGGATCGTCGACGCGCTTTAATCGGTTCGTACAAAAATGCCTTTGCCACGATTGCTTCTCAAATGGCTACGCTGCGGCGCAAGAGTCACAGCGAACGACCGACACAGCTGTTGGCATACATCATGAATGATATGGGCGTCTTGCAATATTACAAGCAAGCCCGTGAGGAACAGCGAGTGGAATACATTCGCGATTTGTATCGCATGATGGAACAGCTGGAGCAGGAAGAAAGCGAATTAAGCGGGCCCGATTGTCTGCGCCGTATATTGCAACAGGCGGCGCTTACCGCCGGTGAACCGGATCAGCGTATTAAAAATGAAACGCGCATTCCGATTATCACGGTGCATCAAGCAAAGGGCAGCGAGTTTGATTATGTGTTTTTGGCGAATATGAATGTCGGTGTCTTCCCGGGAATGTTGGCCATACGAGAGGGCAAGGAAGAGGAAGAGAAGCGTTTGTTTTATGTAGCTTTGACGCGGGCGAAGAAGCAGTTGACCATTAGTTATATTACGACGAATCACCGCGGGGCGCCGTGGAGTGAAAGCCCGTTCCTGGCGTATTTGCCGAAGGAACTGGTGGAGCATAAGTGAAAGGAGCACAGGTATGGCACGAAAAACAAAACGGCCCGATGATTGGGTGCGACTGATTACCGATGAGGCTACCAACATGACATTGGGAGCGTGGCTTGATAAGGAAGGCTATCCGCGGTCAGCGATGAAGACGCTGTTTCAAGAAAAGCTGGTTCTCGTCAATGACAGAAAGGCAAATCCGAAAACAATCGTAACGAGCGGTGATGAATTGCGTCTGCAGATGCCGAAGGAGCATATCGATCACGAACCGATAGAAGGACCGTTAACCATTGCCTATGAAGATGAGGATTTGTTGATGGTCGATAAGCCGGTGGGATTGACGGTAAATTCTGCCGGACAGGAATCCATGGCCAATCGGATTGCGGCGTATTTCAAAGCGCAGAAAGAATGGCGCAAGGTGCGCTTCCTAAATCGTTTGGATCGCGATACATCCGGTCTTTTAATTGTGGCAAAAAGCGGCTTGGCCCAGAGCTTGTACCAACAGCAGTTGGAAGAGAATAGTCTGGAAAAATGGTACACTGCCGAAGTGATGGGCCGTTTGGAAGGTGACGGCGTAATTGAGCTTCCCATGCGGCGCAGTAACGATGGAATTCATTACGAAGTGCATGAAGAGGGCAAGCTAACCAAGACGGCGTATACGGTGATCACTGCCGGCGATGATGTATCGACGGTATGCATTCGCCTTTACACGGGCAAGACGCATCAAATTCGTGTAGCCATGGCTCATATCGGTCATCCCTTGCGATACGATGGTTTATACGGAACGGCGGTGGAGGATAAGACCTTTTCTCTTCGCGCATCGAAGGTGTGCTTCACGTCGTTGCGAACCGGACAGCGTGTGGAAGTAGAAGTATAAGTATAAGTGTAAGTATAAGTATAGGTACAAGGTCACAAAGCTGATGAAGTAAAAAATGTATAGCTCTGTGGGGCACGAATAAAGAAAACTCAATAAAGACGGCCAGGCAAAGAAAGCAAAGAAAGCAAAGTAAAGAAAGCTAAGAAAAAAACTCTTACCTTGTGTGGTCATCAAGTTATCATGGCGTCACGTAGGTAAGAGTTTTTTAGATTCAGAGGTATGCGTATACTAGGAAATTAGTACCAAATGTAACGGATGAGTACGATAAGAGCGAGCGGATACATAATCCATTTTACTTCGCTTGTACGACCGGCTACGATTTTCATCAACGGATATACGATAAGACCGGCGGCCACACCGTTGGCAATGCTGTAAGTAAACGGCATTAACGCGATAACGAGGAAGGCCGGGAACCCTTCGGTCCAGTCGCTGAAATCGATATCTTTAATGGCTTCCATCATCAAGGCGCCTACCAAAATCAATACCGGGGAGGTAGCGCAGTTAGGTACTAAGGTGATGATCGGTGCGAAGAAAAGACATAACAGGAACATAACACCGCAGGTAACGGCGGTTAAGCCCGTGCGTCCACCGGCACCGACACCGGATGCACTTTCTACGAAGGCGGTAATGGTACTGGTGCCTAGTAAGGAACCAAAGCTTACGCCGACGGCATCAACAGTCATTGCTTTGCCGAGTCCGGGGAATTTACCTTCCTTCGGTTTCGCAATTCCCGCTTTGGTAGCGGTACCAATCAAAGTACCCATGGAGTCGAACAATTCTACAAAGGTGAATGAAAAGATAATCGTCACGAGCCCCATATGAAAGGCACCGGGAATATCCAGCTGGAAGAACGCGGCTTTACTGAAATCCGGAATGGAAATAATACTGAAGTTCTGCGGCAGCTGTGCGTTACCGGTGATATAGGCCAACAAGGTGGTAGCAATAACACCGATGAGGAGCGCCCCTTGTACGCGGCGGGCCATGAGAATGGAAGTAAAGAACAGGCCGAAGAGAGCGAGCAGTACTTGCGGATCGGCCAGGTTACCCATGGTGAGTAAGGTTTCTGTGGAGCTTGGTGTCAAGTGCCCCTTGGTAGCCGCTACTTGTGCTACCGTATCCGGTAACAGCGAAAGGGTAATGGTCATTAAGCCGGATAATTTTAAACCTATAATAGTAATGAAGAGACCGATACCGACGGTAATGGCAATTTTCATTGAAGCCGGAATCCCTTCAACAATCATCTGGCGCACGGTGGTTAAGGTCAGTACGAGAAAGACGATACCGGAAATGAAGACAGCACCTAATGCCGTTTGCCAAGGAATACCCATGCCGAGTACGACGGTGAATGCGTAAAAGGCGAGTAGGCCTACGCCCGGTGCCAAGCAAATCGGGTAGTTAACAAAAAGGCCCATGGCAATGGTTACAAGACCGCCGCCCAAGGCAGTGGCGATGAGTACCGCATCCTTATCCATGCCGGCAATACCTAAGATGTTAGGTGCCAGGAAGAGAATGTAGGCCATGGTAATAAAGGTTGTTAAGCCGGCGATGATTTCCGTCTTAACGGTGGTGTTTCTCTCTTGGAGAGCAAACAGTTTTTCTAACATTTTTACACCTCCGTAAAAATATACCTCTGAAATCGTTGATAAATTGATTTCAAGTTTATTGTACCATGGACATCCGTTTCTGGGGAGAGCCAATAAAGTTGTTATCTGTACTGATAGCTAAATATATACCTTGGAGACTCTTCATTTTGCATACGAGGTATGCTATAATGTGTGTATCAATTCCTACTCTGAAAGGGGTATTAAGTATGAAGATTTCTACGAAAGGTCGTTATGCATTACGTGTGCTTGTCGATTTGGCAGAGCATAGCCAAAATAAAAACGTATCGATTCGCGAAATTGCGGAGCGTCAGGATATTTCCGATAAATATCTGGAGGGCATCGTCGCCAGACTCAGTGCAGCAGGGTACGTAAAGAGCGTGCGCGGTAAGTACGGTGGGTACCGGTTGACGAAGGAACCGAAGGACTACACCGTGTATGATATTCTCCGCGTAGCAGAAGACTCGATTGCATTGGTCGCTTGCCTTGAAACGGAAGAAAATCAATGCCCTCGCAGTAAGACGTGTATGACATTGCCGTTGTGGGAGCATATGCAAACGCAGTTCCGCGAGTATATGAGCGGTGTTACGTTACAGGATGTATTGGACAAGAAATTTGATATGTAGCGATATGAATGCGCGCCGAGTGTCGGTTGCGCATTTATTCGTTTGCACTTGCTCGGGACGTGCTGTTTTCTTGACATCTTATGGGAAGTTGTATAGAAT
>ERZ1023818.80-NODE-80-length-26598-cov-9.304336_pt1 | contig 26598 bp, 37 predicted proteins | sample MGYA00380378_ERZ1023818 | MGnify/ENA primary metagenome ERZ1023818 (study PRJEB33179, sample SAMN07449062) | human gut metagenome | biome: Human-gut; feature: Human associated habitat; material: Faeces | host: Homo sapiens | place: India:Kasaragod | collected... | reverse complement strand
TACTCTGATTTCCCTAAAATTTAAACAGTGTTTACAGTCAGACACCCAACATAGCAAAATACATAAATACCTGTGCCAGTAAAAACTTATTTGCCTGTATCATGCAGTTCGGTGCAATCTTTCTCTCTACCAGATAAAAACTCTCACGATACGGAATCTTATTTGTTTCCTTTCGCACGTCAATCTTGCATTTATCTTTCAGATAAAAACCAAGTTCCTCGCCTGTCGTTCCATCCTTTGCATTCTCCACATATGCATCAATAGTCTGCTCAACCTTTATGATTCTTTTGTGTCCGAATCCGAACTTATCATGCAGTGCCTGATATGCCATCATACGGACGTTATAATAGGATTCCTCTATCAGATAATCCGCATTGCTTTGTGCCTTGGCGTGTCTCTGTATTCCGATCAGTTCACTCTTGGAATATCCAAGTGGCTGCATCCGCTTTTTCTTTCTTGCCAGTGCATTACTCATTTGCTCTTCCATCTCCTCTCTACATCCTCAAAATGGCTAAATACAAGACTTTGAACATATTTTGATATATTTGTCCGTGCATATTTTTTAATTAGCATTTCCCCTGCTTCCATCATTCCTTGGAACCACTCATCTTCGTTATCAGCTTCATAAAACTGCTGCCGGAAGTTATAATAGTCATTAAAAAACTGCCATTCTTCGGAACCTTTTTCAAATTTCTTACTTGCCATAATCATTCACCTTTTAATCAAATGGTGTGCTGCCACATACTTCTCGGAAACCGTCTTTCTGTCGCATCCGTGCTTGAATCTGTTCAATGGTTTCGGTTCGCTCCATAAATTCCATACGATCACCTTCAAACTGAACAACTTCTCTAAACGGTGTACCCTGTCGGTTCTTTTCAACTTTCAAGCCTTTAAATTTTCTGTCTTCATCCAAATTCCACATAAGAATAATATTGGAAGCATCCTGCTCAATATCTCCGGATTCTCTTAATTCGGACATTGTAGGCTCTTTCGTTGCATTCATTTCCGATACTCGGTTAAGCTGTGACAATAGGATGATCGGAACGTGAAGCTCTCTCGCAAGTGCTTTGAATTGCTTCGAAACTTCCCCGACTTCGGATGCACGGTTATTGAACTTCCGGTTACACCGTACCAATTGCAGATAGTCAACTACGATCACGTCATATCTTTGATGCCTGCATTGCGTTCTTATTTCCTCAATAACATTTGTCTGATCGTCAATTGTGATCGGATATTTTTCAAGTTCATCATTTGCCTTGTCAAATGCTTCTTTCTCTCCACCAAGAAAAGCCTTTGCCCTGCGAACTCTTGTCAGACCAATCTTTGACATTCTTGAAACAAACCTTTCATAAATCTGACTGTTGTTCATCTCCATGTTGTAGTAACAAGTGTTATAGCCTTTTCTTGCCATATTCTCGATTATTTGTGCCACAATAGCAGACTTACCAACTCCCGGTCTCGCGGCAACAACTGTAATGTCTCCGCCTTCAAGACCGCCAAGGCAATCGTCAAGATGGTAAAATCCTGTCTTTACCCTGTCCTCTCCAACATCATCATTGAAGTATTTATCTTTGTTCTCTGATACGATTTGCTTCATCAACTTAGATTTCTTCAACTGATTAACTTGTATTTCTTCAAGCCTTGTAAGAACTTCCGCAATCGAATTATCAATATCACATGGTCTAAGACTCACTCTCTGGAAAAGGCTTTTTGTTTCCCTTGCCCGCCAATCCTTAATGACTGCATCCGCATAACTTTTTATTGCCGTTGAGACTGGGGTAACAGATATGCATTCTTTCAATTCGCTTGCAATTATTTCCGGCTCCCATTTGTGGTTTTCAAGTGTCTGAGACAGTGAAACGACATTAATGTTTTCTCCACGATCATACATGGCAAGCATTTCAGCAAAAGCATCTTGACAAAATTCAGAGCTGAACATTTCCGGCTTCAATTTGTTGTAAATCTTGTACATGGAATCATTGTCAATCAATACACATCCGATCACTCCAATTTCTGCTTCCGTCAACTGTTCTCACCTCGCTTTCGTTTCTCAACTTGACGAATCCAGTAATCGCAATCCTCTTTCAGCCAATCACCATATTTCGGAATATAACGATAATTTGTATCATCTGGATTCTTCTCTATATAGTCAGTAACATATGCCACTGTAGCCTCATATATCAGCTTTGCAACGGCTTTTCTGTTCGGCTCGATAACTTCTAAAAGCTTGTCCATCCATGCTACCTTGGCAGACGTTAACGACGTTTTCTTTGGATATGCATTGATCGTGTATTCCCATCCCCATTCCGCGTCAAAGTCCAAATCGGATGCAGGCACGCTTTCTTTTGTATTTTCTTTCTCTATCTCTATATCTGTATCTATATCTATATCTTTCTCTATATCTATCTCTACATTGCAATTTTGTTGCAAAATGTTGCACTCCGTTGCTCCACTGTTGCATTGCAACGCTTTTTGTGCATTTTCCCTAGATTTGCGACTTCTACGAGTGCTTGCCGTCTCGCTTCCTAAGTTATCTTGCACAAAAGGCAACTTGTACTCAATGGAATCTGATGTTTCAAGCAATCCGCAGGAAAGAAGATACTGAATCGTTACTTGAACATTGATTTCGTCCTCGTCAATATCAAGGGCGATCTCTTTGTAAAATTCATCTTCCAATCCGGAATATTCCAGATAGCCACCTTTTTTCAACGACAACAACTGCATCTTAAGATAGATGATCGTATATGTATCGCCACCAGCCATCTTTCGGAGTTTTTTGATTCGTTTGCTATCAAAGAAATCATCCATCAGTTTAAGCCAGTAATACCGCTTATTCTCCGCCATTTTCACTACCTCCAAGCAATTCAATAACCTTTGCCCCAGCATCTTCCGGGCGACAAAATACGAACTCAACGCCATACTTAAGTTGCATTGTCAACATAGCTTTTGCCAATACCTTGCCAGATGTCGGCTTTGTTTTCGGTAGCGATACATTCAGCAATTTTCCAAGTGTGTGCATATATGCAATATTGTTATACCGGTCCACTCGAGGATTATGCCATGTAAATACATCATTGACGGAATACACCTTGTCTGTATTTTCAATAAGCACATATAACTTAATTCCGTTGTTCTGCGCCAAAATACACTCGTCACGGAATCTCGGATGTGCTTTTCCACAGATATTCCCTACAATTTCCTGCATGTCCTTTTTCGTGTCAACGGAAACATCATATGTGCCAAGAAAATCCATCTTTTTAAGTTCCATTTTTCTAGCTGATTTTCTATGGATAACATCCGCTACCTTGTCTGTGGCAATTATGTAATCTCCAACCGGCAATGGTGCACGCAAGACTTCCATATCGTGGCTTTTGAAATATCTATTCTTAAGGATATGTAAGCCCTCTTTCTGTCCTTTATCCTCAATTATTAACACGTATTCTCCTTTCTGGCGGTCACTTTCGGCAACCGCCAAAGGTATCTCATGGCTTTCAATTTAGTTTTTTGTGATATATTAAATTCCTTGCCAAAACATCAGATACCGCATAAATTGGTTTCTTTTAGGTAAATACCAAGGTGTTACAACCTATTTTTAGTATTCAAGATTGATAGTGACATTCGGACAGATGCTTCCTTCATTGTTATCAATGTCACAGAAATCAACATCATCATTAAATTCCACTGTTACCGTTACTTCTTGCGTATCGTCCTCATCGTCTCTGTCAAATTCAGCTTCTACATCGGCATCAAATTTTGCCTTAACATGGAATTCTACTTCTGTATCTGCATTAAACTTTGACAACTGCTGAATCAATTCATATACTTTCATGCCGTCTCCTTTCAGAACGGGCAAAGGTTCATATCAACTTCCAAGCCTTTGCACGCAACATAAACATTGGCTCCATATTTAACTGTTTCTTCTGTCTTTTGTTTGAATAGTGCGGGATCTCCGCTTTTATCTGATAAGTGTATTAGAACGACATTTCTCAATGCCGGGTTATCGTTAGTAGAAATAAATTTAAGTGCCGTATCAAGGCTCATATGACCTCGTAGGCGGTGTTCATAGTTTGGCTCGTCCCGATTGACAAATTGCATATCATAGTTGGCTTCACAAAGAATATGATTTACCATCTGGTTTGAAAAATCGTATTTGCAATATTCCAAGTCGGTCAAGAATAACAACTTACCCATTTCCTCATGCTCGATTAAATAGCCATAACACTCGATTTCCGTGTCATGCGGCACATTAAACGGTACCACTGTAAAACTGCCGATTTGACACGATTTGTTAGGCGAGATGGCTGTCGTACGCTCTCCGGTAATGACTTCAAGTGCGGTCTGCGTTTCAAACGCTGTATAAACCGGGATGCCAGACTGCATGAAATCTTTTATGTAGCATGCATGATCTCCGTGTTCGTGGCTCACAATACATCCGGAAACATCAGATATGCGCCAATCAATCATCTTCTTAAAATCAAGAAATTTGCATCCGGCTTCAATGGCAAGGATTTCGCCACTGTCTGAAATCAAGGCGTATGAGTTGCCGGATGAACCAGAGCCTAAGGCTTTAAGTTTCATACCTCTTTCACCTCAATTTTCAAATATGTGTTTATTATCGATTATCCAAGGATGTTTCGTGTAGTCTATATGGCTTGCCGCATTTGCAACTGTTTTCCGTAGCATCTTTAAATGTTCCTCACAATGCTTTCTTCCAGATACCGCCGGTCTACCACAGATTATGCACAATCCTTTATCCTCCCGGTACTCCCTTTGGCTTGTGGACTTCTCGCACGAACGCCTCTTTGCCAAACACCTGTTGCATAAAACAGTTCCGCATACTGCATTACGTTTTCCACACTTCACGCATATTCCACTGGACTTATTCATGTAATATCTGGTACGGACTCTTTCTTTCCGTGCTTCTGCCTGTTCCGGTGTTTCCCTTGCAAGTCTCTTAGCTTCTACCTTCGCTTTCTTCTCCCGGCACTCAGCGCACATTTTGTACTGCGTTCCCAATATGCCTTTGTGACATCTGGAGCATATACCAAGAGATACATAAGGGTCTTCCGCTTTTTCTCTCATTCGGCATCCTCCAAAAACCATATTCCTTCCGGTTTTAAAAAGTTGCCCTGAACAATGTTCTTTCTGAATATACTTTCTGCTGTCGGTGCAAGATCCGTAAGTCTCTGTATGCTCTCTTCTATGTTGTCTGCCAGAATATCAATGCCGAATAATGTCTCTGCAGCTTCCGTTTCAGTCATTCCTATTGACAGTTTCCGTTTCAAGATTTCCACAAGGAAATTTCCAGTACCACACGCAGGCTCCAACACTGTTCCTCTCCAACACTCTGCACCACCATTTTCATCTTCCAACATATTGCACATCTTTTGTACCATCCAGCCCGGCGTATAAACTTCTCCAAACTTTTTGACGCGTTCTCGGCTTTTTGTAATTTTTTCTTTCTGCCTATTTTCCATTTCTGTGATAAAACTCACTCCTCACATCAATAATCTGTCTTGTCTGTCCCAACAATGCCCTATTGTGCTTTGCTCTCTGCTCATTGTCACAGATAAATTGCTTGCAAATTTCTGGTCGAACCGGATAGATTCTGCATTTCTCGCAACTCTTATCCGTATCAAGAAAAGGGCATGTCATATCATATGGTCGATTCACAGTAGGAAGCAGGTGCCTACACTCTTTGATATGGTTCTTACGGATATATCTGTGAATTGCATCTACTTCCTTTCTGCTCATTGGTAAAAGATTGGAACAGCAGTTACCGCATTGGCTACATTTTCCGTCTTTGCAGAAATTGTAAATATTATCTTCCATGCCTTTCTGTACGGATTCTAAAAATGATATAACTTCCATATGCTACTCCAATTCTTCCTCTGCCGGAAACTCAAATACTCCGTTCAAACCCATAGTAAGTTTTTCGTCAATTTCATCTGGCGGTGTCTTCCCCATCTTTGCAAGGTTGCTACACATATAGGCATATCTCAATTCTTCCATGGCTTTTTTCGCCTTTTCTTTGGAACTGTATTCAGCCATTTTAGTTCCTGCCGCCGTAGAGCTGTTATGACAATAAACAGCCGCATACCCAACATCTTTATATTTTCCACATGCCATAGAAAAAGAACTGATTTCATAAGGCACATCAATTGTGCCATCCTGTGATATAACTCTCATACATCCACCTCTAATCTTTCATAAAGTCCGGTACGTTCTCGTCATTCTCTGCCGGTTCAACAACTTCCGCTTCGACTGCTGCACTTTCAACTTCTTTTGCTTCCGCATCTACAACAAAATCCTCTGAATTGGCGTTCTCGGCAATATCTCTTTTGACCTGTTCCTGCAAATCTTCCATCGGATATTCCTTGAAATCGTTGTCCTGCATTTCCTCTTTCGTATACAGTCCCATTGTCAGTTCCGGACAATTCAGACTGGAGAAGAAAGATGCGGCACGATACCGAAGCATTAACTGCGGCATGGTTTTCCATTTGCTACCGTTCTTGCCAAGCCAACCCTCGTCTTTTGCCATATCCATATTTACTTCCATGCCCTCAACCCTGCGACCATTTTTCATAGTCCAAGCCGTGCATGAGAATGGCTTGCCGCTCTTGTCCTTTGCTTCGTCAAACTGCAATTCCATATCAAATTTTTCGGAGTTATTGATTGCGGCAATCAGAAATTTACTGCTCCAACTCGGTCTGCCCTGAATAACATACAGATTCTGCATGACCATAAGTGGACTAACTCTTAACCGCTGTGCCTGTTCAATGGCAATCAGACAGTTCGCATCGTTCTTCTGGAATGTCTGCGGAACGATTGTGGAACTTGCCAGTGCCTTTGCCATCTGCATTGCCATGATGAAATTATCTGATGTTCCGAAAATTCCAAGACTGTAATCTGTAACTTTGTTGCTATGCGCAACCTCTTTCTTTTCCTCTGCTACTGCTACTTCCTGTTTTTTTGTTTCTGCCATAATTATTTTTCCTCACTTTCCATGATGATTTTTAATTTGTTTTCTGCTATTTCAACCTTTTCTTTTGCATAATCGAAATTCGGCTTTGTAAGGAAAATATTTTCATAATAGCCAGTAATTTTCCCTTCGTCCTCTTTTCTAACAAAGCTCATGCAATTTGGAAAAACCTCTTTTCTTATCACCTGGATAATATGTCTTTGGTTTTTCAATCACTTCCACTTCTGTGACGGAGATTCCGTCCGAATTAAGTCCATAAAAATAAAGTTTCACTGCTTTTCCTCGCTTTCCTCATATTTCTTCACAACCTCCAGCTTATCAGCACCGTAGGTTGCCACCCACTTCATATCCACCGATTCATCCGTAACCGTCAGCTTTGCGCCCTTGGCATTTAAAACCATGTCTCCGGCTTTTACATCGTCTGATGTAGCAAATATATATGACCGGCTCTGGTTTGGATATTTTGCTTTTATGTAATTCATTCTGATACCTCCGCAATCTCTCCATTTTCAATCGTATACCAAGTATTCGGCTTGATATTTTCCCCATCAACCTGCACCATTTTTGCACCGTTAAGAACCCATGCACTCTGGTTATTTCTGTCATATTCTGTATCATCTTCTGAACCAGTGTATTCCCAGTCTGCAAAAACAAGAAATGCCCCAAGAACGCCCTTGGCTTTTGATTTGTAACCCCAAGCAACAGCTACTGCATCCTTGTCTTCTGCCGAGGATGCTCCACAGTATCCGGTTGCCGAGGATGCTCCACAGGTGCCGGTTGCCGAGGATGCTCCACAGTATCCGGTTGCCGAGGATGCTCCATGCTTTTCATCGCTTTCAGCGTCCTTTTTTACACGTTTTACTGTATATTCGATTGCAGCTTTAACAAGACCCGCAATGCTAATTTCTGCTCCGATCTTAATTTTTGTAGATGCTACCTTAGTATCATCATTATGTTTCTGGATTTCTCCGCTCTGCTCTACCTCGTGGTATACGCTTTCATTTGGATAATAATAATTCAAGCAATCAAGCGGATACTCGCAAGCGTGAAATCCATGATCGCAAACTTCTACGATTTCTTCCTCATACTCTTTTCCTTCTTCGTACTGAAAGCCACGACAAGTCATATTTTTGTTAAATCCTTTGTAAGATTTGATAACTTCTCCCATTTAAACACCCTCCACTTTCAACTGCTTGTCCGCTGATACACTCAAAAGGATTAACTGTGCATCCATATCCGGCACATTGAAATCATTTAAGCTCTCTGCGTTATCCACAAAAATCGGCACGCTTACACCGTATAACTCGCTAAGAGAACGGATAATATCAAGTCCGGCTACGATTCTGTGACCACTGTTCAAAGTCGAATACGGAACGCCATTCACGGTACACTCACAACAATCTTTCATGCCGCCATTTAACTGCATTTCAAAGAGTTTGAAATTTACGGTCTTGAAATGGCTATTGATAGATTCAGAAACCTTATCCAGTTTGAAGCGGATAAACTCTTCCAAGAGATAAAGCATCTGTTCCTGATCGGCAACTTTCTGCCCGATTTCTTTCTGCTCGTCACGAAGCGTTTCGATACGATCATCAATCGCAACATTGTTAGCCGCCTGCGCAATAACCTTGTTCACCTCGTCAAGCTGGCTCTGCAGATCGGCTTTCTCGGCTTTTAAATCAGTAACAACCTTGTCTGCGCCCTCGGATTCAACCTTTGCAATATCAGCAAGAATCTTGTCATGCTCTGTTTTCAGCTTCACATACTCTTCATTCTGCGAATAATCAGCTTCTGCCGGGATCTCGGATAACTGCTTTGCATAATCATTCTGCTTTGCAAGTGCCTTGGATTCCTGCTCTTTGAGTGCCACAATGTCTTCCTGCAACTTGGCGTTTTCCTTTGTCAATCGCTCAATATCAGCCTTGCAAGCGTTGCCCTTGTCAATCAGACCTTTAAGTTTTGCGCCCTTTGCATCATCAAATGCTTTGCGTGCATCCTCTAACTGCTTGGTGGCACGTGCCTTGGCATCTGCATTTTTCTGCTCAAAATCAGCCTTAAGAGACTCAATCTTATCCTGCGGCAACTTCTGACCACATAAGGAACAAACCGTTGTAGATTCATCAAATTTCCACTTGGATTCGTCAAAGAGATATGGCATTTCATCAAATGCCTTGGAAAATTCTGCATTGTATTCAACACCAAGATTTTTCCGCTCTGCATCTGTATCGGAAATTGTCTTCTCATTTGCCTTGATCTGATTTTCCGCAGACTGAATCTGATTATGTAAGTCATTGAACTCTCGTGTTGCATCATCCTTGGCACTGTCAAGACCTCTACGTTTTGCGGAAAGTTCGTCATTCATGACCTGCATAATGCCGGACATATCAAATTGCAACTGCATTTCCTTACTTCTTAAATCGCCCAACGCGCTACCGGCATTCTCCATTTTCTTGCCACATTCAGCGATTCTTCTTACCAGATCTACCTTTGCAAGCTCCTGTTCTGCCACATCCACATCAATCTTGGATTTTTCTGCTTCATCAATACGCACCGGAATTTCAGCCTGTTTCTTCTTCCACCCGGATAACGCTTTGGAAAACTTAGCACGAATATCATCTGTAGATGGCGCTTTCTCCAATTCATCAATCAGCGGTGCATACTTGGCATCGGTCTGTGCCAGTTCCACATCGGAAACCTCTGCAACAAGTTTCATCAGAATATCTCGCTGATCTTTCCATTTCAGAGAAGAAAAATACTGCGGATTGGTCAGCATCTTAAACATATCCTCGCTCAGTGCCAGATTTGAAACATAGGCTTTGAAATCAGCTTCACTCTTCGGATAACCGTCAATCTCAAACAAATTGACATTGCCTTGTAAAGTCACGGTGTCGGTACCGCGCTTCTTAACCCAATTCTGTTTCTGCACCTTGGAAAGTTCCACTTCTTTCCCATCAACGTCAATAACTCCCACAACCTTGATTTCCACGTTATCAATGCGCTTTCCGTCCTTATCCAATGGTCTGACATTGAATTTTTCCTCTCCGGCACTGTTCTTATTAAAAAGCAACCATGTGAACGCATCAGAGATAGTTGTCTTTCCCGCGGCGTTCTGTCCTTTAATACTTGTCTTATTAGAGAACTTCACATCAAGGCTCTTAATTCCCTTGAAATTCTCCATATGTAACGATCTAATTTTCAGTTTCATTTTCTTTCTCCCTCCGCTCTTTATATTTTTTAAGTGACTCTTCAAAGCATGCTTCATCGTCAACATATCCAAGAGCTGACTCTATAATTTTTGAATCAATAGTTGTTCCTTTTTTCCCCATCAGCTCAATGTCTCTTTGGTGCTCATTTACAATAATGGCACATGCTGTATGAACTCTTGTCCTGCATGCAACCAGATCTGCATATTCTTCAACGGAAATTGTAACGGTATTTTCTGCCATCTTAATTTTCCTCCTCTAATACATTGATTTTGCTTACAGACACCTCGTATGCTGTTCTCTGTTCTTCTGTTCCATCTTCATATTTCTTAATATATCCGCGGCTCTGAATGCGTCCATTGATCTCAATATGAGTTCCTACTTCCAACTGACCAACAAATCTTGCATTTCTACCCCAAACAACACATGGGATATAATCTGATTTTCCGTAGGAACGATTGACTGCGATTAATAAATCTGCAATTTCTCTTCCAAGCGGAGTTTTCCTGTAAATCGGTTCTTTGCATACATATCCGTCAAGCTGGATTTTGTTCAAATCTGTATGCTCTCCCGTATTCGCTTTTTCAATTTCACAGACGAATACATATAATAACAGACGATTTCTCTTTTCCTCATGTTTGTTATAAGAACTATACACACCGGAAACATTAACGGCAGTGCCCGTGTATTTATCATTCAGATTGATTAATCTCTCTGAAATAATTAATGGGATAATATCAGCCGTCCCACTTAATCTATCCACTTTGAGGTGCATATTATAAAATCCCTCTCCAAACACCTCATGGTTAAATTCCGGCTCTGTGATAATCGTTCCTGTAAGTTCCACTTTATTGTTTTCTGCTCTCATATTTGAATTTCTCCTTTTCTTGTGCTAAAATAGGCGCAAATAGCTTATGCTATTGCTTTGATTGGGAATCATTCAGCTTTGGTCGGTTCGGATGATTCCTTTTCTTTGCTGTAATCAGTGTCAAATGTGATATAGGTAATACCGTCATCGTCATCAGACTCACTTCTGTAATCGTAATCTACAATCTCTTCTGTATACTCCTGCCACTCCCCATCTATTTTTGTTCCTATATAAATAAGAAGTAATCCAATCAATACAGGTATAGCAGTGACCGGATACTCCGTTGCATCAATGCAGATGCAAAACAGAAAAACAACGGTGCCGATCATTTCAATTACCTTTGCAAACTTCTTCATAGACACATCACTCCTACCACTTATAGGAACCATTGGCAATCTCATCACCATACAAGGAAACAAAATCTGTTATTACCGCAATAAATTCTGAATTGGTTGGCTTCCCCTTTTTCGTCGAAACCGTATAACCAAAAATCTCATTGATCGCATTCACATTGCCATTTATCCATGTGACCTCTATTAAGTTCCGGATGTTTCTTTCTACTTTGGATGCGGTAGTTCCGTTCTCTTCTGCGATTTTTGCATAAATTTCCTTCATAACACATCTAAGCGCATCCCTGTCGTCCAGACATTTCTCTATCGCTCTAATTGTGTATGTGTATCCTTTGAGCGAATGGCTTGCGCCGATCTGATCTAATGTTTTTCTTAAAGCAATATTCGTTTGTTTATCCATGAATTCCTCCTGTTAATCTTTCCAATTTCATATTTTTGTTGGAAACTACCAGTTTGCCATGCTATTCTTCATCAGCGCAACCTCTTTCCAAGAACTTGTTGACGAAGTATATCTGACCTTTTCCGGTTACCTTGGTTGTCCGAGTGATCCTTACTGATCCATCCGGATTCTGCACGTTGCTTTCCTTTACCTCGAATAACCCCTGTTCAACATATCTCTGCTGTGGCATATTCTTTGACGAACCGCTTTTAATAAGGAAGTTATTCTCACGCAACCACTCAAACAACCGCTTCTGCCCTATCTGATAGCCGTTCTGGCAGATCAGCTTTGCCAAGTCTCCGATAAGAATTGATGTGTGACTTGTTGCCACTGCATCGGCAAAGATTTCTTTCGGTTTCATCCTCTGATTTTCAGCAATCAGACTGGTGTTGATTTCCTTAAGGCTGTTGATTTTCTCATCAGCCATCTTTAACGCTCTGGCAAATACCTGCTCTGGTGTGTTCCACGCCTTTTCCAAGTCGATAAGGTACTGGCGGACTGCTTTACCCTCTGGTGTTCTCTGTATCATGCAAATCTGCTTTGCCATGTCTACAGAAATATCAGCATCCTTTGATGGTCTACCGCCCTTTTCGGAGGTTTCGCTCAATTTTGAGCAAAAGTCTTTACCCTCTTCAAAGCCATATTCACACATTCTCGGGAACCAATCTTTGAATGCGGTTTTAATATGTAACTGCTCGTGCAGTTCTCTTGCCGATACTGTCTGTGTATCAAAATTGACTTTCACTAACTCGTCCGTTTTCTCCAACCCCTTTCTGTGTTATAATTCCCTTATCATCAAATAAGGGAGGTGCTACAATGATTGAAAAGACAATTCATGACTTAGCTGTCACATATGCCAGTTCAAAACTTTCAGAATATGAAATTGACAAACGCGAAGCTCCACTTTGCGGAAATACAGAAATGTCATCCGAAGAAGTTCTGTATTTAAAAGCGGCATACGATTTTGCTGTCAAAAATCTTTCGGAGTAGGTTCGTACCTTTCTCCAACCATTGCATGAGAAACAGCTTCTTTTATCACTTCATGCTGTTTCTCCTCTGAAACGGACTGCTCAATGCGTTTTAGTGTACCGTCAATACTCTTTAACGTGTTGAGCATTTCTTTTAAAATTCTCACTGCATTTCTCCTTTCTCATTATTTTTAGGGCAAGCCTGTTCGTTAGCTAAAATCATTCCCTCTGCGACTCCGAGAACGTAGCTCTGTTTCTCTTTATCAAGTTTTGGAATTGCTTTTGAAATCCTAACAATTAGGTCTTTTTCCTTTTCGCTCATTTGGTTCACTTCCTTTCTTGTTGACTTTGTAAGCATACAATATCATACAATGTAATCAATGTCAATACCTTTTTGTTGACATTGTTAGCAATTAGTGATATATTATTTTTTGCAGGAAGGAGGTGCTTGATAAAATGAAAGAACGTATAAAATTTTTACGTGAAAAACTAGGGAAAAGCCAAGAAGAATTTGGCAAGGAACTTGGATTATCAAGAAATTACATTTCTTTAATAGAAAATGGTCAAAGAAATTTATCAGACCAGTCCTTAAAGGTTCTTTGCTCTTTGTATTCGGTAAATGAAGAATGTGTTCGAACCGGAAAAGTAAATATGGAAAAATCCAGAACAAAAAATCAAGAAGTTTTTGATTTTGCAAATAAAGTGATGGATTTGCCAGACAAAAAATTTAAGAAACGCTTTATAGAAGCATTGGCAAAGCTCGATGAAAGAGATTGGGAATGCCTAGAAAAAATTGTATTAGAAATAACAAAAGAGGGCTAATTGCCCTCTTTTGTTATATTTATTACTGCCTTTAGTATTTGACTTAAAATCCAAGTATCGTCAATTTCAGATATTTTTTTTATTAGCTCTTTTTTGTAGTTCTCATTTACTTCGTTTTCCCCCATATTGATTTCCTCCAATCATTCCGCACTTCTGATAGCGATAAACAAATTATAGAACTTATGTTCGATACCGTCAACCCCATTTGACAAATTGCTACAAATTACAAACTCGTTTGTAGTTGAGGGACAAGAAAACGCCTTATCCCGCCCCTCAGCCAGAACTTGAAGTGCCCTTATCGGACAATTTTATTTTACAAATTTTTCCACCATTATTCAAACCATTTCGGTCGCAAGTTTCGACAGGTAAATTTCTTATTGTCACAGAATGTCGATTGATTAGTTTAAATTTTGTTAAAAAATTAATTACTGGTTGAAAATTATGCATCTGCCAGTTATCTGTGATGAATTTTAAGTGCATAATTTTCCTTTCTGCCCGTAGGCTTGTTATTTAAAAGAGCCGGCTACACAACACATGGTCATGTAATCGGCTCTTAGGCTCTTGATTTTATTATATTTCTACATAGGTTTCCTTTTGTGCCAAGTTATCCGCTTTGTTCGTAAAACAGCAGTTTAACAAATAAGTCGTATATAAAAATTGTAAAAGGTGACTGGTCTGGACTTATAGGGACTCTTATGCCACTTTTTGATACTGGCGACAAAGTAATTAATCTGATCGCGCATAATGAACTTGACGATACCTATCCTGCTGTACGTGTTGGTCGGGCTGATGCAGATCGCGATGGTAATAGCATTCCAGACACATATTTAAAGAAATCCGACGCCAAAACCATGTTCAATACCGGATACCGTCAGGTAAGCAGTAACGAATTTAATAAATACTTCTCCGATACATGGAGTTATGCAGGTGCGGACGGATTATCTATTGATTCCGGAACGTGGCTGGTAAATTATTACTGTTGGGTTTCTGAAAGTTCTACTGTGGATGTTGTATCATTAAAAAGTACCGTCGATCAGGCGATTGGAATCACCGCCCCAAACAGCGGAAACGGTGGCACGTGGCTGACCATGCATGAAATAATATCTGGTAAGGCAATTACCAATTTAAAATTTTTAATAAAAGTACCAAAAGCTGTGACATTTGGACAGATCAGTACAAAGATAACTGCTATAAAACTGTGTTAAATATTAAATATATAAAACGCAGACCTTAATCCTTATTGTCTGATAAGCTTGTGAAAAAACGTAAAATGAATATGGGACGTTATAATAAGTTGCTGAACCGACTATAACACCTATGTTATCTGAACCATTGCCAGCCATGGAGGCATCGTTGTGTGGACCGCCGCAGATAAAACCGCCAAGAATTGTGTGCCCCTGTGCTATTAAATTATCAATTTCAGTGGTTTTTCCGCCGACATATCCCCAATAGGTATATTTAGGGAAAAATGCTTTGCTTTCATTGGTAGTAATGCCTTCGAACTCTATAACAATGGATTTCACCTTGTTTTTTTCAATAATATTATCAACCTCTGTCTGTGTATAATATTTCTTTAAACTGCTGTTTAACGATGATATCGCTCCCGTGCATGTCCCATTCCCAATCTTAGAAATATCCGTTGTTCCAAGCATCTTATAAAGATACCGCACATTCTTGAACATCTGTGACACCTTTTTTAAAATAGAAGAATGTTTTTCGCCACTTGATAATTTTGATACAGTCGTCCACGCTGACGCTGATCCGTCTGCCACATCACTACTCGTAAAAGTTGCTGTATTCTCTGCTGTATCTCCACCGGTTGCCACTGCACCGACGTTTTCTGCTGTGAGTTCTACATTGCCCCTACGGAAAGAATCTTCATTTACACCTTTGATTCCGGTAACTGGAGTTCCGGCCAGCACGTCCCACTTTTCATCTGATGTTTTATAAATATTGGCACCTGCCGGAATTACATTCCCGGCTCCCTCTTTAAAATCATCCGTGGTTGTAAATTCGTCTGAAATATTGAACATCCACCCTGTGCTAACATCCGCAAGTGCCGGAAGATCTGCAAATGCAACTGTTCCTCTCGGCTGCAATCCGCCTTTAAGTCCTTCTGATACATCTTTTGCCTGCTGATAGTAATACTTGGCATTGTCAGAATCCTCGCCCTCTCTGCTTCCTGTACCACCAACAGCATAACTCTGTGCTTTGGTTGCACTATCTGCTGCAGATTCGGCTTTACCGATGATCTCTGTTGCTTTCTGCGTTGCGATTGTGGCTTTATCTGTGGCGGTACTGGCTGACTGACTGGCAGATGCCGCTTCACTTGTGGCTGTGGCTGCAGACTGACTGGCGGATGTCTCACTGGCTTTTGCGTTAGTCTCGGATGTTGCTGCCGCCGTAGCTGACTTCGCTGCCGCTGTCTCGGATGCCTTGGCATTGTCCTCTGATTTTTTTACAGCCGTCTCACTGGCTTTTGCGGCATTCTCACTTGTTTTGGCATTGGCTTCAGACGTTGCTGCCGCTTTCTGGCTCAATTCGGCTTTTGCCGCCTCAACCTTAATCTTGGCAAGATAATTTGGTTCTAAATGCTTTTCCTCAATGCTTCCCTCTTTCACGATTGCCGACACTTTGCCGGATGAATCGATATAAAATGCCACTGTATCAGAATCAAGAAATTCATACTGTGTAATCAATGCTGACAGATCTATGTACTGTTTTGTTCCATCAATCAGCGTCAGGATGATCTGCTGTGTAACCGGATCATAGTCAAAGTTAATAGCAATTTTCTCCATCTGCGTGTCGATCGTAACTTTTGAACCGTTCTTTTTTGTGATTGTGATGATTCCGGTCGATTCCTCAAAGGTCACGTCTGCAACAAGGGTAGCCACTTCTGTTTTCGTGGCTTTTGTGGTATCGAGAGTGATTACACGATCATCAATAACGCCAATAGCTGCGTCCATTTTGTTAAGATTGCTTTCATTAAGCGGTGTTTCATCACTCGGATAATTCTCCCAATTAATAGCACTATGCGCTTTATTCATGATCCTCACTCTCCCTTTCCTTTGCAAGCTTCATTTGTTCCCGCTCTACTATAACCTGCCTGTTTGCCTCTTCCTTGATCTGCTGCAGAATATCTTTAAACACCAGGTACTTAGCTTCGATTGGGACATCCCCGCACAAATTTACATAATTTATAATGTCGTTTTCAAATTCACGAATTTTTGCATTTATCATAGAATACCTACCGTTTCCTTCAATTCTTTTATTTCTTCATGCTGTAATTGCACTGTTGCAACCAGATCAGCGATCAGTTCTGTATAATTCAGTCCGTAATACTTTTCTCCGTTACCGTTTGAGAAAATTTGAGGACAAATATTCCACCCTTTTTCCGCTTTTTTCAAAACATCCTGTGCTATAAAGCCATGATGAAATCCATCTCTTTCGAAATTATAACGATACGATTTTGCTCTTAAAGAATAAATAAACTCAGATGATTGCTTTTTGCTTAAATCTAAAATTGTGTTTTTTATTCTTTTGTCAGATCCATTAATTACTCCACCTCTGAATCCACCTACTCCGGTATCTCCGTCTAAATGGATCATCATGTGGTCATTATCGTTTGCGCCTTTATGCAATGAAACCTGATTATATTGAACCGTACATTTATGAACAGGACTTTCAAGCGTCCCTTCCACTGTTCGAAATCCATCCGTTCCCATCTGTACAAGTGTTCCACTGCGTTTAAATTCAATAAGGTTTTCTACAGACTCTTCCGCTTGAATATGCATATATCCCCCGGTCATTTCCATAGAACCTTTTAATTCAAGCAGTTTTGCTTTAATTTTGATGCCCTCGGCTGACTGGTTGATTTCTGAAACAACACTATCTCTTGTAACTTTGCTTTCGATCCCCTTTGATGTCTGCGTAATCGCACTGGACATATTGGATGAAAGCTGCTTAAGCGTGGTTATCAATGTCCATTTATATTTACCGCTGTTAATTCCGCCATCCGGATCGCAGCCATACAATTTTCCACTATCCTGATCTAAAAAACTGTGTCCATTATATTTGGATGATGCAGGGTAAGTATCTTGGGGTTTTCCAAAACCATAATAATTAATATCATAGCCATCAATATTCCATGCCTTCAACGAAGCACTGACTTCTGACCGTATCTTAGTTGCAGTTACCTCTATCTTTCCGGACAAATCGCCCTCTGCTTTGCTTGCTCTCGTAACTTCCGCTGTAATCTTGTCCTCATTAATTTTAATGGCTGCCGCAAGTTCAACTTCCTGCCCCTGTGCCCTTTTGACTTCTGCTGTAATACCGCTCGCATTTTGCGTGATTCTCGATGATAAACCATCCGTTGTATTTTTAACTTCTGTGCGAATTTCGGTTGCGGTCTGCGTGATCTGTGACTGCAATCCCTTCTCAACATCAGTTATCGTACTCTGTGTCTTTTCAATGGTTCGCTCCAACACATTGCTCTTGCCTTTGAGCTTTAAAATACTTTTCTGTATTCCGTTCGCCCCGTTTGTCCGGTACTCTTCCCCATCCGCTTCCAAATCATCACGCAAAGCCTGTATACCTTTCAGGGTTCTTTTCAGAATATAGGACTCAATCAGTTCATATCTGGTCGGCAGCCGCACTGCATCCCCGACCTCAAGACACGGATTTCCTTTGCAGTCCGCTGTAAACGGGCGGTAAACAATCCCTCTGATCTTGGAAAGGATATTTTTTGCAATGCCTTTCAGTTCTTTTGTGCCTTTGCCATATACAAGAAAATTATCCTCGATCACATAGGCATTGTCTCCGGTACCCACAATCACACCGATATCATTCTTCTGCTCCCGGATCTGTAACTTATTGATTGTTTTAACAAGAAAATCTTCATACTCAGCCGTTATATATAAATCCTTCCCGATACGGTTGCTTTTCGGATCTCTTGGATACAAATTATCCGCCGGATAAAGATCATTCCTTGGATATAATCCCTGTATCTCCTGTTCCAGATAAATATAATGAAACTTCCCGTCACGCCCCATGTGCCCCATACAGCCATTGAGCTCACAAATACAGGACAACACTTCCTTGCCGCTCATAGATTCGCCTATGGTGCTCGATTCCTCTGTATCAGAACTTGTCTCACTGGATGGCGTGACTGCAACTGTTTTTTCAATAGACATGCCGTCATTAACCAGTATAATGTCAGCCTGCTCAATCCCGAAGTGCTTAAAAAAGCTGTCCCGGAATTGCTTCATTGTGACCGGATCATAAACTGTAACAGTCGTAGTTTTTCCATCTTTATCTTTCTGCTGCTCTTTATGGGATGGAAAGACAGTGTTATACCATGCTGCCACATCTGCATTTAAAATGTCATAAAGAGCATCATATGCGACAACATCACGGCACGTCCTGTCTGCCGTAGGCGTATCAGAATCAACCTTATATCTCCCGAACTGAAATGGAACATCTGTATGTCCACCAAGAGACATCCTTACTGTCATCCATCTGCCCTTCATTGGCAAAAATGTATTTGACACCGTGAATTTAATCATGGCGGCTTCGCATGATCCAAACGTCAATTCCTGTTCCGAACACAAACTTTCTGTCAATTCGAATTTTTCTTGGTGTAGTTCTGTATTTGTGATATTGATTTTTCCGTCATCAGATACGATGGATAATTGCTTATCGACCGTATCTTTTTTGAACAAGTCGCCATATTTATAATTAACCACCATACACACCCCCTATGAAAGCAAGCCGAACTGAATTGTAACGAATTATTCCATCATATGTTCCGTATATCGTAGGCTGAAAATCTGCCATATAACCGTACTGTGTCACATAATCGTCATATTCCGGGATATACGCTGTGATATAGCAGGCTCTCCCTGTCGCATTTGTGAACTGGCTTCTAATATTGTTTAAAACCTCATTGAAAGTCTTATTTGTCAGCATAGCTGGGGTTTCAAATTCGACCTTTAACGCCTTTAACTCCACGGCATTTCTATGCAGATAGCCGTTGGCGTCTGTATAATCGTCCAAATCCTGCATGTTGACATATGGACTGTATGTTTCTGCTTTCATAAACGACATCGGCACTATGTAATTGCCAATCTTTAACAGCCATCCGCTGTACGCCATGCGAACACCTCCAATCAAGTTGTTTTTTCAGATTTACAAATATGAACACCGTTATCATCACTTAAAAATAAGATTTCCGTTTTTCCGTCCGGCAGAATATCCGCCACAAAGCAATTATTCGGATTTCCTATTGGTGTCCGGTTTTCCGAGCACTTACCCCAGTCTATTGGTTTATATTTTTTCATGGCTATTCTCCTAAAAATGGGTACAAAAATAGCACCTACCGTGTATGATAGGTGCTAAATAAATCAAAAAAGAAGCGCATCTCTGCGCTTCCTCTTATATTTTCTGTATTGTTGCATTTTCCACCAATAAGTAATTACCATCTTCCATTAGCGATAAATGATAATCTTCTTCAAAGTATTCATAGGTTAATTCCATTTCCTCTTCTTTAAAATCTTTATAGCTTTTGTAAAGAGTAACGCAACCTTTTTGACCGTTTTTTGCAGTAAAAACATAACCGCCCAATGGTAAATCTCTACCAACAAGATATCCTCCAGATGGATAAATCCCTTTTTCTTTGTCGTACATACATTCTTCTCCTTTAGTTTATTATTCTATTTATCTGCTCTTCCAGTAAAATATACCTCTGCATAATCGTATTTTCCATAACAATCAAGCTGCCCCGAAATAGTTTTCCCTGGTTTAATCTCACTGTCTGAATCTGTAATATATGTGCTGTTGTAATTTACCACATTATTGCTACTGTCAAAAAATATTGCATACGCGCTTACAAAAAGCGCCGGATTTGTGCTGTTATTGGTCACGGATACAGTAACGTTTTCATCATTAAATGTCTGTTCAACGGATAAATCATTTACAACCGGTTTATAATATGGGTTTTCGTCATAATCTAATGTGTAATCCACCTTGTCAATTCCGGACACACTATCAAAATAGAAAACGCCAATAGATGTTTCCCCTGCTCCCAATACATCAATGCTCATGTCGGCGGCTCCTATTGAATTCCCACTTGAATCTTTGGCTATAGCGTTCCCAGAAATTGCGACATTCGTGTTTGAATTATTTGTTACAATCAAAAAATCTAATGTGTCTCCTATTGTGTTTTCGTACAGATACTCTTTTACCAAAAAATCAGAATCAGAAACTTCTTCTCTTGTCGCTTCCTTGTTATCTACCGTACTAATAGAAGAAACTTTTTTATTTTGCTCGGTAGAATCAGCAACTGCATCGTTGTTTTCTCCGTTTCCGCCAAATGTGGCAATCAACAGGATTATAACTATAACCACCGCAACAAACCACTTTGTTGCCCCACCCTGCTTTTTTTTGCAATTAGGGCAAATTTTTGCTTTAGCTGGAATCTCCGTCTGACAGTATTTGCATAATTTTGTTTCACTTTTTTCATTCATAGCTTTTCCTCCCACCACTTGTAATAAAATAATTCTAGCACAAGTGGCGGTATTTGTCATTAAAATATTGGAACTGGATTTCTCTGTGTTCTTCTTGCTTCACTCTTCCATTGCTTAACTGTACTGTCATATATTACCTTGCCGTCTAATTCAACTTTAATTCCGCTGTTTTCACTTGTATTCTGTGCGATTTGTGACAGATATGGTGTCAATGCTTCTGATACTGCGCTTTTTACTCCTGCTTTAATTCCTTCTACGATTTGGCTGTTATTCGCAACCGCTGTATTTCCATTGCTAAACTGCCCGACCATTTCTCCGTGATTTGCAAAAAATAAACCATCTTCCGGGAAGCCTCCGGTTGCAAATGTTGGTATTTTCCCGAGGTTAATATTGCCAGCTTGAATTATTTCTTTTCCACCAATATTTACAGAATCCCATGAAAAAGACAGTTTTGAATTAAGCCACGTTGCAAAATTATTCCATACCTGCTTAATTCCTGCAACAGCATTATCAAATGCCTGCTTCAATCCGTCAGAAATGCCACTGAATGTCCATTTGTCTTTCGTAAAATACGGTGCGACATGATTTGTCCACCAAGAACCAATTCCAGATGTACTCCACCAGTTACTAAATTCGTCCCATTTTTCAGAAAGACCTTTTTTCATTCCGTCTCCCTGTTCATCCCATTTTTCTTTTGTAAACCAAGGTTTTACATGATTTTCCCACCAGTTATATATTCCTGTCTTTTGCCACCAATCGGAAAACTCATCCCATTTAGCAGATAATCCCTCTTTTATTCCATTTCCTACTTCCATCCACTTTTCTTTTGTGAACCACGGGAAAATATTCTCCTGAATGTAAGTTAAGGCTTCATTCCACTTTTCTTCTATTTTACCTTTTATTTCTCCTATTTCTGTCTGTATTGAAAGCTTTTTTTCTCCCCAATATTCCTTTACATTTTCCCACCATAAAGAAATATCATTTTGAGTAGTTGTCAATTTGTTATGAACTGGAAGTTCTACATTCAATCCCCACCATTCTTTGACATTGTCTTTGAACTCGGAAATCTTCTCTTGTAAATTTGGAAGAACAACATCTGCTCGTAAATCTACATCATCTAATCCGTTTATATTCTTCCATTCATCTATCCACGCCTTTAGATCAAAGCTGTCAGGTACATTTAATTTATTAGGCATATTATCATTGAACTCATTTAATGCTTTTTGGAAATCATCTAATGATTTGTAATCTTCCTTTTTAGGCAGATTTTTGACAAATTCATCAACATTCATTCCATTTCCAATGCCTAATTTGTCCATCACAGTATCATGGCTCAAAACTCCACCGCCATATGCATTAATCCATTCAAACGGATTAAGAAGTTGTTTAAAACTTTCCTGAAGATATTGCAGAAAACCGCCTTTTTCATACGCTTTTTTTAAATTATTAACATCTTTTTTTATGCTATCTTTTCCAACCGTAAAAGATAACGTTGCCACTACTACAGCAAGTGAAATAGGAATTGCATAAGAGAGCAATGATTTTACCGCTGTTTGACCAAAAGCGGCTGTGAATTTCGCTCCTATTAATTTCCCAATAGTCTCCTTGAGAAGTTTCCCTGTTAACAGTTTGCCTGCAAGTTTCAGAGCAAATGCTCCAAGAAGAATTTCAACTGTCTCAATATCAATGTTTGAAAGAAAATCTTTTACGCCTTTCCAAACATCAGACCACTTGATATTTTCTATCATGGTCTTAATCGTCTTGTAAACTCCCTGTACCCAAACATTTATATCTTCTGCAAGTGCCTTAAAATCAAATGTCTGGAAGAATTTATTTATTCCCTCTGCCAGTGATTTTCCAAGGTTTGACCAGTCAAATGTCTGGCCAAAGGAAAGTGTGGCATAAATCGCCGTATTCAGTGCCCCGGCAATCGTTTTTCCTACATTTCCAAACAGTCTCGGATTGATAAGACCATTAAGGAAATCTGCCAAGCCTTTGCCGAAATTTCTTGCCTTGGAATAAATCTTATCCCAGTTGATAGACTCCATAGCTTTTGATAAGGCATCACTGATGTATTTTCCAAGTTGTTTCAGATTTTTAATATCACTTTCGTAATTTTTGAAAATGGTATCAGTCTTGACGAGTTTGCCACCACTGGCACCACCGGATGCACCACCGCCGCCGGAACCGCCCGAACCTTTTTTGCCAGAACCATCATTTGTGGTAATCAGTTTCAATTCATCAAACTGACGGACACCCTTATTCATCTTGTCAATGTTCTTTGCCGCCTGTCCGGTACTGTCCGCAACATCATCTGCGCTTTCTGCCGCATCTGAAAAACTATCCGCAAGACCTGCACCGGAATCCTCATATTTCCATCCGAAGATTGCGCCTAAAGCGTTTGTAACCTTTGTAACAAAGCTGATAACAACCAGTAAAACGGAATTGAGTGCTTTTACGAATGGTTTGAAAGCATTGATTAATGCTCCACCAATAACACTGCCAAGCTGTTCGAACGACTGTTTTAAAATTCTGATCTGGTTCGCCCACGAATCAGCAGTACGCGCAAAGTCTCCCTGTGCTGTCTGCGTATTGGCAAGGACGTACTGATACCGGAGCATTGTCTTTTCAGCCTGTGACATAGACTCGATATCAGAATCTAATCCCTGTTTCATCGCCCACTCTTTAAGGGTTGCCTGTGTAAGATCAAGACCGTAATCTCTTAATGGACGTGTCTGTCCGGTAAATATTGCAGCTAAATCCTGCGACACAACATCCTGATCTATGTTATACAGAGATGCCATATCAGCAGTTAATTTTGTTAAATTCAAAGACACATCAGCCATGGAATCAGACAAACCAATATAGCCATCTGTCTGTTTGTTCAAAAACTCATTGGCTTTCTTTATCAAACTGCTGTCAATTCCCATGGCTGTTCCCATTGCTTGGAATCGGCTTGCCGTCTGTTTCAGTGTCAGTTCTGACATACCGAACTGACGTATAGAGTCCTGTGCAAAGTCATTGACTTTCTTTGACATGTCCCCAAAAGTAACATCAACAACGTTCTGAACCTCTGTTAATGCGGATGATATGTCGATTGCATTTTTTATTCCCCTGATCGCTCCGTACAGACCAAGATAAATCCCCATAGAGGACAAAATCTGTCTTGTGAATGACTTGAGTCCGATCAATGCTTTCCCTGTGGATGCCTTAAATCCAAGGAAAGAACCGGAAAGACTACTGATGCTGGTATTTAACCCAGAAATTGCACCGCCAGACCTGTTGGAAAGATTGCCAAGTGCCTGCGTCATCTGAATGATATTCGAAGATACATTTGGTGCTTTTGAAAGCGTCTCAAACAGGTATTTGAGATTGTCAGCAAGCAAAGGTATATTAGTTACCGCACGACCGCTTGCAACGCTTCCAAGCCTTGATATCGACGTTACAAGATTGCTCATATTGGTCATATCAAAATTCAATGCACCTATCTTGTTCATTTGACGTACAAAGTTTTGTAACTGTGCAGAAAGAGCCGGTAAATTCTTTGTCGCCTGTGTAGATGCCTTGCCACCGATTTTTGACAGTGCCGACACCATGCTTGTGAGTCCGCTTGTATCAACAGCTTTAACACTTGCTATTCCAGATGCAAGATCTCTCACAGCAGAAGATATTCCGTGGATAGAATTTGCATCAACACCAGAAAATTTATTGAGTGCCCGCACCATTGATGTGATTTCCGAAGATTTACCACCTTTGAATCCGGTAGCCGCATCGGAAATGCTTCTGATTCCGCTTGCAATATTTGAAAGTTTTGCAGTGTCAAACGATATGCTTTCCCGGAGCCTATTCATGCTGTTTACAAGGCTTTCTATGGAATTACTTGCTTTTGCAGAGTCAGCTTTGATTTTTATTTGTAATTCATCAATGTCTGCCATATATGCACCAACTTTCTATGCAAAATAAAAAGACGGTAGGCTGTGACACCTTACCGTCCTTGATCTACTCTTTTAATTTTTCTCTTGTAACCGGTCCGCATTTCTTATCTACTGTAATTCCGACTTTTTTCTGGAATGTTCCAATACCGGTCGCCGTATCATTTCCAAGAATACCGTCCACATTACTGTTTCCCTTTTTATCTTTTTCATCTAGGCATCCGTGATAAATAAGCTCCGTCTGAAGCCATCTCACATCATCCCCTCTCATGCAAGGGAATTTTTTCTTTAAAATCCTTGCAGGTTCCGGGTATGGGTTTAAATGATCTTTTACATTTTTTCTAGGGTTTCCGCTTGTCACAATCGCTGTATGACCTTTTGTTTTTGTGACAAGAACATCTCCATTGTAAAGAACCATTCCTGCCGCATAACCTCCAATGTCATCAAACATGCCACTAGAAAGAAGTACAGATTTTTCATTTGCTGTGGTGAAATTTCCAACATCTTTTCCAGTTGCATGAATAATGCATGCACGTACCGTTGTGCCGCAATCTGCTTCTGTTTTTACTTTTGAATTAATACCATATTTGACAATTCCAAGCCGGTGTCCCTGACAGTAGCCAATATTATCATTATTGCACGCTTTAATCATTGATTCTGCCAGTTTATCCGCCATATCTTTTGTTTTTGGTCTTAACACAACCCATCCTTTTTTATGAACATAAAAGTTTTGCATACTTACTTCTGTTCCTGTCTGATCTCCCGGTCTCCCACCGGTCAATTTCCCATTTTCATCATGTCTTGCAGATCCAATTCTCATATTTATACCTCCAAGTTCTTTTCTGGTTTTGGGTGGCTCAACTCATAGTTTGACTGCATGACTTTAAGTTTTGCCACAAATAGCTCTCTCTGTTTCTTTATTTCTTCTTCCGTCATTTCTGAATCATCTTTCCCTTGTTGCTCATTGATTGGTTTTTTAATATACTTTGATTTTGCTTTTCGTCCGGCAAGGCAATGTTCTACTGCCACCGATACCGCAGACAATCCGTATGTTCCAAACCACATCCACATCTCATTGTCTCTTTGCTTTTTATCTAAGTTGTAAGCATCCGCATAAGGCTGTAAATCAGCCGGGCAGGACGTGTCTATGTCACGCACGGTAAATCCATACCCTTTTGTAACTAAAAGCCAGAATGGGCGGATTTCCGCACAATATGTTCCCCATGTAAGTTCTCTCTGTTCTTCTACTTTTTCCTCGGAGTTTTCTTCTCCGCTTCTTTCTGCTCTGCTTTGAGCAGTTTTGATAAAAAACCGTTTTCAAGTAACTCTGCTAAAAGTGCATTGTAAAGTGCCTGAACATCTGCATCTTCTCCGTCAAAGTAGTCATCCAGCATGGCATATACTTTTCCAAGCTGCTGTTCTTTTTCTCCCTCATTTTCCGGGTTGTATCCAAGTTCCTCTTTTTGAAACTTCTCCGCCCCTACAAGGATTAACTCCGGAATTAATAAAAG
>ERZ1023818.78-NODE-78-length-27142-cov-31.545317_pt1 | contig 27142 bp, 31 predicted proteins | sample MGYA00380378_ERZ1023818 | MGnify/ENA primary metagenome ERZ1023818 (study PRJEB33179, sample SAMN07449062) | human gut metagenome | biome: Human-gut; feature: Human associated habitat; material: Faeces | host: Homo sapiens | place: India:Kasaragod | collected... | reverse complement strand
GAACCAAGTCGGAACCAAGTCGGCTCCAAAATGGAACCTCAGGTTAGAGATAGAGATAGAGATAGGTTAGAGATAGAGATAGGTAAGGATAGAGAGAGTAGTGGGAAGAGAAACTCTGCCAACAACTCAACAACTGCTGCTCATAAATTCGTAAAGCCTACTCTGGAGGAACTCAAGGCCTACATTGCTGAGAACGGATACACATTCCCAGCAGAGGCCTTTATGGATTACTACGAAAGTAACGGCTGGAAGGTGGGACGGAATCCTATGAAGTCATGGCAGGCTACCTGTCGGACATGGCAGCGGCATGAACTGCCACGAAAAGAGCAGGACAACCAAGGGACCGTATCACCGGAGATTGACAACATTCCTTTTTGATGGAGGTGAGCTGTATGGATTCAATGAAAGGCTCAGTCATGGACATGATTAATGACCTGGCTGCACAAATGAAACAGAACGGCAAGGTGGTGACTCCGGAACCGGCAAAAGACGGCATCGACTGCCAGCGTTGCGGGAATACCGGCTGGGTGGCAATTACAAGAGATGACGGCACAGTAGCTATGGCTCATTGCCCAGACTGTTTTGAACGTCGGCAGGTAGCGCATCGTCTCAGAACCTCCGGGATTTCTCCGAAGGATTATGAACGGTATACGCTGGTCAGCTTTGATGAAAGGCGGAGTGAAACGGCCAAGAGAATGAAGGATATGGCAGAAGCCTGGCTAAAAGGGCACACTTCCGGCGGGACCGGCTTTGGACTCTTTGGCCGCTCTGGAATGGGAAAGACTCACATCTGCATTGCTGTCTGCCAGGAGCTGACGCGGCGATTCGGAGAACCGCACTTCTATTTTTCCTACCGGGCGGAAATCCCCAACTTGGTCAAAGCGTCTCGGAGCTACAGTGATGATTACGATGCAGCCATGAAAAAATGGAAGACCTGCCAGAATCTCTACATTGATGACCTGTTCAAGTTCTCTGGCCGCGTCGAAAGTGGGAAACTGGTGGCCATCGACAGGGATGAGCTGAAAGTTGTCTTTGACCTGATTAATGCCAGGTACTTGAACCATTTGACGACGCTTTTCAGCAGTGAGTACAGCGTAGGCAACCTTGCCAGGATTGATGAAGCACTTGGCAGCCGAATCTATGAGATGGTTAATCCGTACGCGCTGCGAGTAGACGGGCAGAATCAGAGACTTGCGGGGTTGGGCTGATGATTAAAAACGAAGAAGGCTACGCTGATCCGACGTATGACGGCGCCTACAAAATCATCCGCCAGGAAGAAAAGCGGAAGCAGGATGAGGCGGATGCCGCCAGGATGGATAAAGCCATCCACAAGGCCAGGGAAATCTTCAAGGCTTATGGGTTTGAAGTCGTTGAACGGATTGCATTGAAAAACATCCGGACTGGAAAAATCTACCGATAAGGAGGAATGGGTTATGACGAACTATGAAGTGGTAAAAGCAATGGGCATGAATGAACTGGCTGGATTCTTGGCCAGCATCACGACATGTTGTGGTTGTCCGGCATATGGGAACTGTGATGGTCCGGCATATGGGAACTGTGATGGCCATGTAGCATGTACGGCGGCTCTGTTGGAATGGCTGACTGATGAATCTGATGACGATACCGTTGTGGAACACTCCGAAGGACAAACGATTAATATCAGCAATGCGAATGTCGTGATCATTGATTAAGCCAAGGGAGGGAATTTTGAACGGGGAATGTTAGAGGACCCTTTGGCCAATCTGGCCTGGCGTTGGGCCTTCCCAGAGGGGCGAAACCTCACTCGTGGTGAACGCTTATTTACACCTGATAAGGACGAGATTTTAGACCTGATGAACCTGATGGACAGGAGAAGACATGGGGAGCCTTACGTATACGCTATGAAGGGCGCCTATAGGCTTCCCGGGGGCAAGAAAACACTGTCGCTGCTTCCTACCGTGCCTCTCATGGATCTGGACAACCTCAAGCAGCTGGGCGTTATTCTCAAGACCCCTGAGTACTTCGTGGAAGGGGCGGCGAAGTGCCTGCAAACGATAAGCCGCCATAAAACGATATCGTGCCCCTTTACTATTGCGCTTCTCCGGCACCGGGGAAGCGCAGCGGTGAAGAACTTTGTGATGAAGCTTCTTGCTAAAGACTGGGGAACGGAGGAGGATGACACGGCCCGCACTTATGACCTACTTACCAACGAAAACAAGGCTCTATTCTGGGCGCAGAAACCACGGTCCCGAGATATGCACGATGCCCTGACAAGGCTGTATGACAAGCAGGTATACCAGGATATCCCATTACATTATGACGCCGAGGAAAGGAACATGGAAAAGGAAGTAGACGGCTTCCTTTTCCGCCTTCCTAAAAGTACGGGGGTTATCCGGGAGACAGGACGGCGGATGCACAATTGTGTGGGATCCTACTGCGACCGTGTGCGGGCGAAAGATTCGCTGATTGTAGTAGGCTATAAGGACCATACGCCTAAAATCTGCATCGAGGTAAGACGCCGTAGCCTTATACAAGCAAAGCTTTTTGCCAATAAGGCCGTTAGCCGTGTACCAGACGTAAACGCCGCGGTCGTTACCTGGGCGAAACAGTGCGGTATTAGCTACAATACCACGTCGGACGTGGGGGAGGTGACATCTTGAATAAGGAATTAGCTATAGCTACGGCTCCTAGCCGTTTCTCAAAGAGCTGGAAGAATCGGACGACGACATGGGACGAGCTGGTAGAGCAGCTAGAAACCCCGGCGAGAACCGGGGAGACTATGGCAGAGTACCGCGCCATGAAGAAGTCAGAGCGAGATAACCGTAAGGATGTGGGCGGCTTCGTGTGTGGCCGCCTGAAGGATGGACGGCGAAAGAAAGATTGTGTCTTGTATCGTAGCGCAGTAACACTCGATGCCGATTCCGCCAGTAGGGACTTCCTAGACCGTCTGGGCGTGCTGCCCTGCGCTTGGGCGGTTTACTCCACCCACAGCCATACGGAGGAATCGCCGCAGTATCGCTTGGTTGTGCCTTTAGGTAGAAATGTAACGCCGGAAGAATACCAGGCCATTTCTAGGAAGCTGGCGGACATGGTGGATATAGAAGCCATGGATCCCACTACCTACGATATTGAACGGTTGATGTATCTGCCTTCCTGCCCTAGCGACGCGCCCTATATCATGCGGCACCAGGATACGGAGTTTTTAGACCCGGACACGATACTGGCCACCTATGAGGACTGGCGCGATGTGTCTACCTGGCCGGCCAGTGCTAGAGAATCCAAAGTTATCAAGAAGCTGGCCACGGGAAGACAGGCGGATCCTCTGGCTAAAGGGGGCGTTATCGGTGCTTTCTGCAGGGCCTACCCTATCTCTAGGGCGATTGGGGCCTTCTTGGCCAACGTCTATACCCCGACAGAGAAAGATGATCGCTACACCTATGCCCCTGGGAGTACGGTGGGCGGGGCGGTGGTGTACGATGATAAGTTTATGTATTCCCATCATGCCACGGATCCGGCGGGTAACAGGTTGTGTAATGCCTTCGATCTGGTACGGATTCACTACTATGGCGACCAGGACGAGGAGGTAGTACCGGGCACTCCGGTTGCTAAGCTGCCATCCTTCACCGCAATGAAAAAGTTCGCCAGAAACGATCCGGATGTCAAGGAAATACTAAGGAATGAGAGCTTGGCCAGTCTGGGGGCGGCCTTTGGCGAAGAAAAGGTCGAGGGCATAGATTGGAAAGCGAAGCTTGAATGGAGTGACGGGGAACACCCCAAAATTCTTCCTAATGCGTTCAATTTCAAACTGATACTAGAAAACGACGAGAACCTGAAAGACGCGGTAGGTACGAACACTTTTGCATCCCGTATGCAGATAAAGCATAAAGTCCCTTGGCGAACCCGGGAAGACTATAGGGATTTGAACTGGAGGGACACTGACGACGCGGGGCTTCGTAACTATCTATCAACCACCTACAAATTGGTAAGCCGTCAAGTCATCGATGATGCGCTGTCTGAAGTGGCAGGGCGGCATGCCTTCCACCCGGTCAGGGAGTACCTGGCGGGGCTTACCTGGGACGGCACGCCACGAGCTAGGAGTATTTTCATCGACTGGCTGGGGGCAGAGGATAGCGTCTACACCCGGGAGGTAACGGAGAAGTGGCTTCTAGCTGCTGTGACTCGCGTCATGCGGCCCGGGTATAAGTTCGACTATTGTCTGGTACTCTTGGGCCCGCAGGGTATCGGTAAAAGTACGGTGCTGGCCAGGCTAGGGGGCCGCTGGTTCTGTGATTCACTGGTGTCTTTCAAAGGCAAGGATGCTATGGAGATGCTGCTAGGTCATACGATCATCGAGCTTTCTGAAATGCAGGCGGCCACTAGGGCGGAGAATGACCAGGTCAAGGCCTTTATTTCCCGTACAGAGGACAAGTATCGGGCGGCCTATGGTCGTCGGTATCAGAGTTACCCCCGCCAATGCGTTTTTGCGGCTACGACTAACGAGACCGATTTCTTAAAGGATAGGACCGGCGGCCGCCGCTTCTGGGCGCTTTCCTGTGAAGCTATGGGGCGGCCTATAGTCGAGCTGGATAGGGACTATATCGATCAGCTGTGGGCGGAGGTCTATCAGTGGTATCTGCAGAGGGAAACCATCGACCTGGAGCTTTCGGCGGAAAGCCTCAAAGTAGCGAGAAAGCTGCAAGAAGAGCATACAGAGGGGGCGGAACGGAAAGCCTTGGTGCAGTCTTACTTGGATACCTTGCTACCGGAAGACTGGGAGACCCTGGATATAGGTTCCAGGCGCTATTATCTACGGGATCCGGTGCAAATAGCGGAAAAGGGAAAGGTACAGCGGCGCAGGGTCTGCATCCTGGAAATCTGGTGTGAACTGCTGGAAGGAAACAAGAAGGATATGAAGAACCTGGACGCTAGGGAGCTCAATGCCATTATGCAGTCGTTGCCCGATTGGAAGGCGGGGACGACGGCGAGATTTGGGGGAGAGTATGGTATCCAAAGAGTCTATTTTAGAAGTGCTTAGGTTTACAAATGACGGAGCGAAAGATGTAAACGGAAATATTTTTAGGTGTAAACGAAATTATAATTGCGTTTACACCTTCTGTTTACGCTTTGAGCCCCGATACTATCGAAGTTTATTGGATGTGTAAACAATGTAAACAATTTTTCTATAGAGACTTTGAAATTATAGAATTTATAGACCTTTATAGTATCTATAAACTCTATAAATTCTATAATTCGCCCTAGCTAAGTAAAACTCTGTTTTTCTGTTTACACCGTTTACAGAAAGGAAAATGAAGATGCTAGATGAGAGCAAAGTTGACAAATATCTCGCAAGAATTGTCGACCGGGAAGGCGGGCAAAGCTTGAAATTTGTATCCCCCGGAATGGCAGGGGTGCCTGACCGGATTGTTATACTACCGGGCGGGGTTCTCTGGTTTGTAGAGCTGAAGGCACCTCATAAGAAACCTAGGGCCTTACAACGGTTTGTGATGAGGAGGCTCCGAAAACTGGGCTGTCAGGTGGTAACCATTGACAACAAGAAGACGGTCAAGGCCTTCGTGGGTTTACGGGTAAGGAGGCGTGATCATGCGGTTTGTCTCACACAAGTATCAACAGAACGTAATTAACCATATTTTGTCCCACCATGGCACGGGGGTATTTCTGGACATGGGGTTGGGGAAAACAGCGATCACTTTGATGGCCATACTGATAGAAATCTATGATCTTCTGGAAGTTGACAAAGTTCTGATCATCGCGCCTAAAAAGGTGGCGGAGGCTACCTGGCAGGACGAGGCAGCCAAGTGGGAGGATTTCAAGGGCTTACGCATCAGTACCGTACTGGGGACGGAAAAGCAGCGTACAAGGGCTTTGGCCACGGAGGCTGATATCTATATCATTAACCGGGAAAATACGGAGTGGCTCATAAGGTACTACAATGGGAAGCTTCCTTTTACTATGTTGGTGGTCGACGAGAGTACCAGTTTCAAGGACCCGAAGACAAGACGCTGGAGGGCGCTTAAGAAGGTACGGACGTGCTTCAGTAAGGTCATTATCCTGACAGGTACGCCAAGGCCAAACAGCCTGATGGATCTGTGGGCGCAGATTTATTTACTGGACGGGGGCGATAGGCTGGGGAAGACAATTACAGAGTACAGAAATAACTATTTCATACCGGATAAACAGAACGGCCCCATCGTGTATAGCTACCGCATCCGAAACAAGGAAGCAGAAAGAGAGGTGTATGACCATATCAAGGATATCTGTATTTCTATGAAGGCGTCGGATTACTTGGAGCTTCCTGCGAGGCTCCCTCCGGTGGAGGTTCCGGTAGTACTGGATGCCAAAGCGTGGGGGGTCTACAAGAAGATGGAGAAGGACTGTGTATTGGAGCTGCAAGGGAAGGAGATAACGGCTACCGCGGCCGCAGCGGTAAGTAATAAATTGCTTCAGATGGCTAACGGGGCGGTATATGACGACGAGAAAAATGTGGTGGAAGTACACCGGGCTAAACTGGCGGCGTTAAGGGAAATCATAGACGCTGCCAGTGGTCCGGTTCTTGTGTTCTATAATTTCCGCCATGACTTAGCTAGGATTTTGGAGGAATTCAAGGAAGCCAGAGAGCTGAAGAACGCAGAGGATATCCGCGCGTGGAATGCGGGGCATATCAAGATGCTACTGGCCCATCCGGCCAGCGCCGGCTATGGGCTAAATCTACAAGCGGGCGGTCATATCATCGTGTGGTATGGTCTTACGTGGAGCCTGGAGCAGTATTTACAGGCCAATGCCCGACTGGACCGTCAGGGGCAGAAAGAGCCCGTTATCATCCATCACCTGATAGCTAAGGGTACGATGGACGAGGCGGTGATGCGGGCTTTGGCTACAAAGAAAAAAGGGCAGGACGCTATGATGGCGGCTGTCGGTGAATTGGTACGAGGAGGTGAGAGTAGTGGAAAATAAAGAAATCGATCAATATATCGAAGAACTGGAAGAACAGAAAGACGAGCGGGACGTCGCGGCTATTATTCTGGGGTTCGCCTTCATCGGAGTCCTTGGTATTTTAGTGACCGTCAGTATCTGTGGAGGTTTGGGCTAATGGCTAAGGCAGGAATGAAGCGTTATGTGAGCAATCATAAGGACCCGACATATGATCAAGCTTTGGGAAATATCCGAAAGCAAGAAAGAGCGGCCGCTTTTACGGCGATGCTAAAGGTACGTAGGGTGCTAGAGGCGGCGGGCTATGTTCTGTGGTGCGATCTGAAAATCAGAAGCGATAGAAGCGGCGAGGTCTATGTGAGTAAGTCTGAGTATGTCGGCGTGCGGTTTAAGCACTCCAGCGGTTCACTAAATCATGGCCGCCACAGGATACCGGATTGTGAAAAATGATCTGGTGATCGAGAAAGTAAGGGCCGGAAACAAATATATCTTCCATAAGGTGAAAGAAGGAGGCAGCTAGATGAGTGAAGCGAAGGATTTTCTGGAAATGGTACGGGAAAAGCGCAGGAAGGTGCGGCGCATGGAAGAGGCGCTGGCGGAGAATACGGCTCGGGCAGAATCGGTGACGGGGCTCGCCTTCACCGAGCGGGTGCAGACCTCGAACAAATCCACCATCGATGCCACGCTGGCAGCTCTCGAAGAAGAGCGGCAGAAGCTGGTGGACGCACAGAACGAGCTGAAAGACATGACGGAACGGGCTAAAGCCCTCATCAACACGGTCAGGGAGGATGAGGTGACGTGGCAGATCCTGTGGCACCGCTATATCCTCGGGGAGAGCTGGAAAGAGATGTCCGCCCGGCTGCACTATAGCAGGACCAGTCTGTATCTGAAACTCGAGCAGGGATTGGGCTTGATTCAAGAAAGATTGAACACTACTGAACATGATTGAACACGACTGAACATAAAAATGTGTTAAACTATAGAAAAGGAATTGGGCAAAAGGCATTGTAAATCGTTTTCCTCCTTTGCAAAAGGCTCGCGGCAACGCGGGCTTTTTTGCTGCTATTTTCGAGAAGTGAGGTGGTGACAGGGGATGAAGTCGCTGACGGTGAAGCAGCGGCGGTTCGTAGACGCATATATCGAGACGGGAAATGCGGCGGAAGCCGCCAGACGGGCAGGCTATAAATCACGCAATGCTGATGTGATGGGCCGTGAAAACTTACGAAAACCTACGGTCAGAAAAGTACTGGAGGCCCGGTTGAAAGAGCTCGAGGACGCGCAGATCGCCGAGGCCCGCGAAGTGCTCATCTATCTCACCTCGGCCATGCGCGGGGAAATCGAAGAGGAGGTCGTTGTCGTGGAAGGGACTGGCGTCGGCCGCAGCGCGGCGAGAATCATAGAAAAACAGATCGGGGCCAATGACCGTATCAAAGCAGCGGTGCAGCTGGCGAAGCGCTACGGACTGGACAGGCCGGAAGATGCTGACGGTGAGGCGCACATTACATTCAAGTTTGAAAGAGGCGGGGATGATGGAAATTAACGTAGCGGACCATGTGGGGCCTGCTTTTGATGCCGTATTCCAAGACATCATTCATCACCGTCATACCCATTATTGGATGAAAGGCGGCCGCGGCAGTACGAAGTCGTCTTTTGTGAGTGTCGTGCTGCCTATCCTGCTTTTGCAAAATCCCAAGTGCCATGCGGTCGTACTCCGAAAAGTCGGGAACACCATCAAGACATCGGTTTATCCGCAGGTATTATGGGGAATCGATGCTATGGGCCTTAATGGTTTGTTTTCCGCAAAGATTTCCCCGCCGGAAATCACCCTGAAGCATACGGGGCAGAAGATTTATTTCATGGGCGATGATGATCCCATGAAGCTCAAGTCCATCAAGCCGCAATTCGGCTATATCGGTGTGGTGTGGTTTGAAGAATTCGACCAGTTCGCCGGTATGGAAGAGATCCGGAATCTGAACCAGTCCTTGCTTCGCGGCGGTGATAAATACTGGGAGTTCTGTTCTTTCAATCCGCCAAAGTCGAGAAACAACTGGGTGAATGAAGAACAGCTCTATGACGATGCGGACAGGCTGGTACACCATTCCACCTATTTGCAGGTCCCGAAGGAATGGCTAGGCAGCCAGTTTCTGCTGGAAGCGGACAAGCTGAAGGGGAAGAATCTCAAGAGCTACGAGCATGAGTATCTGGGAAAAGTCACAGGGACCGGCGGCACCGTATTCGAGAATGTGGAGGATATGCGCATGAGCAATGAGATGATCGCACAATTCGACAGGCTGCATTGCGGGCTGGACTTTGGCTTTGCAGTCGATCCGTTGGCTTTCGTCCAAATGCACTATGACGCCAAGAAGGAAGAGCTGTATATCTTTGACGAAGTATACCAGCAGAAACTCACGAACCGCGCTGTGGCGCAAATTCTGCGCGCCAAGCACCTCACGGCACCGATCATTGCCGACTCTGCAGAGCCGAAGAGCATTGCTGAAATACGTGACATGGGCTTCAACATTATCGGATGCCGCAAAGGGCCTGATAGTGTAGCTTACGGTATCAAATGGCTGCAGGAACGGCGGAAGATATACATCGATAAGCGCAGGTGCCCGAACACATACAGGGAATTTACCTGCTACGAATACGAGAGAAATCGTCAGGGGCAGTTTATTTCTGCCTACCCTGACGCAGACAACCACGCTATCGATGCCACGAGATACGCCTGCCAGAATGAAATGGCTAGGGCTAGAGTGAAGATTTTAAGGAGGTGAGAACGTGGATTTAACCGTAGCTAGAAAAATGATACAGAAATATGTCACCGGGCACAGCGAATTTTTAAAACGGGCCCTGACGGCTGACAGGTATTACGATAACCTGAATGATATCCTATTCGCTCCCAGCAGGCAGGAGAAAGAGGCAAAGGGCGATATCGAGAACCCCATGCGCACGGCAGACAATCGAATCCCCATGAGCTTTTACAGCCTGCTGGTGGATCAGAAGGTGTCTTACCTTTTTACTGCCCCACCTTTGTTTGATACACATAGCGATGACGTCAATAAGGTGATTACTGATACACTGGGAGGCAGTTATGCAAGCAGAATCCAAGAGCTGGCCACCAATGCATCCAATGCAGGGGTCGGATGGCTGCACTACTGGATTGATGAGAATGAGAAGTTCCAGTATGCCGTAGTACCCAGTGAGGAGATTATCCCGATTTGGTCGCCCAAATTGTCCCATGATCTGCTGGCAGCGCTCCGCGTGTATCGTGAGTACGATGATAACGGTGACGCCTACAAGGTTTATGAGTATTGGAATGACCGGGAATGTGAGGCTTATCGAATCCCGGAATCTGATGAAACGATGGATAGGCTATTCCCTTATGGCTGCTTTGCTGATTTTTACAATGCGGGATTGTCTGAAGCGGATAACCAGTTTATCCATAACTTCGGCCGGGTGCCGTTTATCCCATTCCGCAACAATCAACGAGCTACTAGTGATCTCAATAAAATCAAAAAACTGATAGACGCTTATGACAAAACATTAAGCGGTTTCATGAATGACCTGGAGGATATTCAAGAGATCATTTTTATTTTGACCAATTACGGCGGGGAAGACCTAAACGAATTCCTGAAGAACCTGAAATACTACAAAACCATTTCCGTGGAATCTGCAGGTACAGGGGATTCGTCTGGGGTGTCCACTCTAAATATCGATATTCCGGTAGAAGCCAGGGATAAGATGCTGGAAATCACCCGAAAGGCGATCTTTACCATGGGGCAGGGGGTAGATCCGGAGCAGCAGGGACTGGATAAGACTTCCGGCGAAGCCATGAAATTCGTTTATTCCCTGCTGGAGCTCAAGGCGGGGCAGATGGAAGTCCAATTCCGCATGGGATTCGACGAATTGCTTCATGCGATATTGCGGCATTATGGGAGGGACACAGCAGGCATCGTACAGACATGGACGAGAACGTCCATTAAAAATGACTCTGACCTTGTGACCATGTGCAGCAATTCCGTGGGCATTGTTTCCAATAAGACGATCTTATCTCGCCATCCATTCGTGGATGATCCAGAAGCAGAAGCAAAACAGATCGAAAAGGAACGCAAAGAGCAGGATGCGCAGGCTGATCCCTATGGAGGGGATTTGGATGGCAAGAAAGATGACTAGTTTTTTATTTCCTAACGTGGCAGGTGAACCACGGTAAAAACCGGAGGAGGATTTTATGAATCAGGAAGAATTATTTGCTGAATTGGGCATCGCAGCCGATAAAAAGGAAGCAGCGAAAAAAGCGCTGACTGCTTTCTTAGATGGTGCGTATGTACCAAAATCTCGTTTCAATGAGGTCAACGAGGAAAAGAAGACCTTAACCGCTACTGTAGCGGACCGTGACAAACAACTGGAAACCCTCAAAAAGTCTACAGGTGATCTGGACGCATTAAAGAACCAGATTAAATCCCTGCAGTATGCCAATAAGAAGGCCCAAGAGGAAGCTGATGCGAAAATGAAAGAACTCCGTATCAATGACGCTATCAAACTGGCTATTGTGGACAAAGCGCAGGATGTGGACATTGTTTCCAGCTTGTTCGACAAGGCCAAACTCATCCTTGGTGACGATGGAAAAATCACCGGATTGGACGAACAGCTGAAGGAACTGCAAAAGAACAAAGCATTTTTGTTTAAGCAGGCCGGCCCTAACCCGAAGTATGACCCCAAAGGCGGAACCGGAAACCCCAGCACCAATCCATTCGCAAAAGATACGTTTAACCTCACTGAACAGGGAAGATTGCTCAGAGAAAATCCGGAACAGGCCAAAGCCTTCGCACAGGCCGCCGGAGTAACCATTTAATCTAAAAGGAGACAATACAAATGGCAGGAACTACTATTTCCGATATCATCGTCCCGGAACTGTTTAATCCATACGTAGTGCAGAAAACCATGGAGAAATCTGCATTTTTCAATTCCGGTATTATTACTAGAAGCCCGGCATTCGATGCCCTGGCGAGCGAAGCAGCACGTACTCACAACATGCCATTCTTCGAGGATCTGCAGGGAGACGCTGACAACATCGTAGAAGGGCAAACCATCGAAGCACAGAAAATCACATCCAAGAAAGATGTATCCACTACCATCATGCGTAGACAGAAATGGAGTGCTTCCAATCTGTCTGCCGCACTGGCTGGTAAGGACCCGATGGCCGCTATTGGCGACTTGGTAGCAGGCTATTGGGCTAGACAGTACCAGAAGGAACTCATCAATATCCTTGCTGGCGTATTCGCTTCTACTTCCATGAAAGACCATATTCTGGATATTTCTGCACTGGAAGGGGAAGCTGCCAACATTTCTGCCTCTGCGGTCATCGATACCCTCCAGCTCATGGGCGATGCACAGGATCAGCTTTCCGCTGTGGTGATGCATTCTGCTACCAAAGCATACCTGAAGAAAAAGAACCTCATTTCTACCGAAAGAGATTCTACCAACGTAGAATTCGATATCTATCAGGGCCGTCGCGTTATCGTAGATGATGGATGCCCTGTAGTGAGTGGTGTATATACCACCTACTTCTTCGGTACCGGTGCCATTGCTTACGGAGAAGGTTCTCCGGTTCGTTTCGTGCAGACCGAAACCAAACGTGACCCGGATGACGGCGCTGGCGTAGACATGCTCTATAACCGTCGCTGCTTTATCATGCATCCACGTGGAGTAGCATGGACCAACAAGAAGAGGACCAATCCGGAATCCCCAACTCGCGCAGAACTGGCGGATGCCACCAATTGGAATCGTGTATATGAATCCAAAGCTATTCGCATGGTAGCGATGAAACACAAGGTCGGCTAGTCATGGATAAGCAGTCAGAGAATGAAGCATACTGGGCGGCTAGAGCCACTGCCTACGAGGAAGCGTGGCACAATCGTTGCCAGACTACCGTAGAGCGCGATCTGGCGGCGTATTATGAGCAGGCTCTGGCTGACATCCAAAGGGACATCGCTGCTCTGTATGGGCGCTTCGCGAAAGATAACAAACTATCTATGGCAGAAGCGCACAGACTGTTGACGGGCGATGAATATCGCGTCTGGCGGATGAGCATGGAAGAATACCTGCAGGGGATCGAGAACGGCAGCGTTCTGTCGGAGGAACTGGACACCCTCGCTATGCGAAGCCGCATTTCGCGGCTGGATAAGCTCTATGCAGAAACGCTGAAGGCTCTTGACCGGCTGGGACGCAAGACAGAAGACCGCATGACGGATTTTCTGATGGATGCCTACAAGGATCGTTTCTACCACGGCATTTATGACGTGGCAGAACGGACGGGAATCATGAAGGCGAATGTCGCTATTGATGACGATACGGCACAAAAAATCGCCGCTGCTCCGTGGAGCGGAAAGTCCTATAGCCAGCGTATCTGGAAGAATGACCAGCAGCTCGGCGCGGTCCTTCGCACAGTCGTGTCGAATGGGCTGCACCGTGGACTGTCCGTCCCTCAGATGGCAAAAATGGTAGAAGACAAAATGCATGCCGGTCTCTCCAATGCGAGAAGGCTAGTACGGACGGAAATGAACTATGTTCAGAATCGTGCAGCCGCTGACAGTATCAAAGAGTCCGGCATGAAATACTACCGTTTCATTGCTACATTAGACAGGCGTACTTCTGTTATATGCCGGTCACATGACGGCCATGTCTATTCCATTGATGAATACCGCCCTGGTGAAAATGCACCGCCACTTCATCCTAACTGTCGAAGTACAATCGCGGGCAGCCTGAAAGGCTGGCATAGCGAAGAGGGCGCTCGAACTGCTAGGAATATTGATGGAAAAACGGTACATGTGCCTAAGGGTATGACATACGATACATGGTATGAAAAGTATATTATCCTACAGCCAGCTCCAGCTAAACCCCCGCTATCAATCCAGTCTATTAAAGACGCTATCTCACAAAAACCACTTAAGGATATGAGCGTATCTGATGTGTGTCGTATAGGTGAAATGGTAAATCAGTTGTTAAAAGTAGACCAGCATATTGGGGACAAACAAAAGCTAAAGGAAATTTTCGGAAACTTTAGAGAAATGGGAGGTACCATCCGAGATGACCAGTGGGCCAAAGGCAGTTCTAAGGTAAATAAAGAAATGCTAAGAAATGCATTTTCTGTATACCCAAAGGCATGGGCAGATTACTTGGACGCTACAAGTCGGAAGCTTTATACGCTCAAGGCTGACAGAGGATTCTTTATTAGCGGGGCTGTAATGGCAAACGGGAAACGTTATGCTACAAAGTTCGACAATTACCGTGAGAATTATGTTTCTATCCATATGAATGGCGTGCGAAAAACAACTCCGTTTCATGAAATTGGGCATTATGTAGAATTCTTTAATTCCGACGCTTTAAAAATATCAAAAGATTTTATCGCGCAAAGAACTAAAGATGAGAACCCAGTAGCGTTGGCGGAATTATTTCCAGGATTTGGGTATAATGATACCGAGATTACCAAAAAGGACGATTTTATCAATCCGTATATTGGTAAAGAATACACCAGTGCTTCAGAAGTTCTTAGCATGGGGCTAGAACAAATCTATGAACCCACAAAATTTGTGAAAAGCATTAGCGTCGATTCTGACGGGACGGAAACGCGGAATTATGCTATAATAACAGATGATAGAGAATATCTTAATCTTATTATTGGTCTGATATTAATGGCATAAACGGGGGGATTAATATGCCTGCAGACGCATTCGGGACTAATCTTGATATAGCAATGGCGGATTTAACTCGTGCAAAGACGGAATACTTAAAAGTATTCGGACAGCATTCTCTTGAGCGTGTTACGTTATTGGATCCTGTACACCCTGTTGCAAGTGAGTATAAATTAGCAGCAAAGAAACTTTGGCGTGCGATAAAAACGAAGCAAGCAATTCCTCAATTTGATAAGGAAATTTGGGATACAGTGATATTTTAAACAAAAAGCACTTGCGAGCTGCAGGTGCTTTTTTGATACCCTAGAAAGTAGGTGATGCGATGAAATATATTTCTCAAGAGGAAGCCAATGCGGCCATTTATGACAAAATCATGGAGGTCAAAGGGGATTATAACGGCATGGTAGAGGAATCGCCTATCATCAACGATACAAAGCTCCGAATGTACGTGGAGAAGTTTGTAGTGGATGTGATGGATTACTGCCACCGAGAGGATTTCCCTGATAGCCTGATTTATACGGCGGTGGAGCTTATTACTAAGTGGACGGATGCGGAGACTTCAGGAGAAAAAGCACCGCTGAAATCTCTGAAGCAAAATGATACGGAATTTACCTTTGCGGTATCTGATGTATCTTCTACTGGAAATCCCCATGAAGCAGACTTCGAGAGTTTGAAACCAAAGCTGAACCGTTTCCGCAAGGTGGGAGGTAGGTAGCCATGGAATTCGTAGGAATGAAGCGGTTGCTGAAACAGTTTATGTACAATGACCGCATGACTGTGTCCAGACAAGTCGCTTCTTTGGATGCAGAGGGAGCTGACGACTATAGGATTGAGGAAATCTATCACGAGATTCCCTGCCATTTGGGCAGCTACGAAATCAGCTTGACCGGGAAACAGTCCGATCGGGGCGATGTGTTGACACAAAAGCTCCGCATTGATTGTGACCCTCAGTATGATATACGGCCTAATGACATTCTGGCCATTCAGACGGCAGCGGAGCAGCAGTTCCTGCTTCGTGCCGGTAAGGCTTTGAACTATCCTACTCACAAGGAAATTAACGCAGAACGGGAAGGGGAGGAGGCCTGATGGGCGAAGAAATCACCGGCTTCGATCAGCTGGATGCCAAGTTGCAAAGCATTTTGAATCAATCACTGGCTAAGAGAAACAAGTTCGTCGCGCAGCAGGCGGAGCTTCTGAACGGTCGTGTCAAGGACAACACCCCCGTGGATACCGGTACGCTTCGAAACGGTTGGCATAGGAGCCGCGCCGCCAAGGGGGCTGCTACAGTTTACAACAATACGCATTATGCGGGGCACGTAGAATTCGGGCACCGCATACGAAAGCGCGGGGGCGGGTGGGCGAAGGATAAGAAGGGCCGCACGCGGTTCGTTCCCGGTGCGAAGATGCTTCATGAAGGATTGGCGGAAACGGAAAGGCAATTCAAGGCGGATGCAGAAACCATCATGGAGGATTTGCTCTCATGATTACCTATAGAAGTCTCAAGAAAACGCTTACGGCGTTACTAAAAAACAAATTTCCAGATTGTAAGGTGCACTTCGATAATGTAGAAAAATCGGATGCGCCTTATTTTTATGTCGAAATGCAGCCCTACACATCAACGGTGGATGGGAAAGGCGTATATCATGACCGCAATATCGAGATTGACATCCAGTATATTCCGGATGAGGACTTATTCGGACGGATTGACCGGATGAAGATTTATGATATTGGTCAGATTCTCGATTTGGCGATTCGCCCTGTCTTTTATGTAGAAGATAGAGCCATCACCATTCCGGAAGCCGAAACCACTGTCCATGATGAAGTGCTGCATTATATTTTCCGGTTACAGTTCACGGACGCTGACATGAGTCAGGAAGAATTTGAACTGATGGAAGAGCTGACGCTCAATTTAAGGAAGGAGTAACAATATGGCAAATGAAGCTGAAGTTTTTGGATTGCCACAGGTACTGATTGATTTTAAAACCAAGGGAACTACGGCTATCAAGCGCAGCGCTCGAGGCATTGTGGCGATGATCCTCAAAAATGAGGAAACTGATGTCAGTAAGTACTACAAAATCAACGATGTTTCTGACATTCCAGATGAAGGACTGACCGCGGAAAACGTAGATCTGATTAAAAAGTGCTTGCTGGGGACACCGCTTCGTATCCTGGTATATACTCTGCCAAAAGCAGACATCACTGAACCAACTCAGAAACTGGCCGGTATCCTTGCAAAACTGGAAAGCGTAAAATGGAATTATCTCTGCTATCCGAACAGTACTGAACAGGAGCAGCAGGATATCGTTTCCTGGATCAAGTCTGAACGCGGAAACAAGAGAAAGACTTTCAAGGCTGTGGTAGCTAATCAGGCAGCGGACCACGAAGGCATCATCAATTTCTGCACCGGCGGCATCAAGGTAAAGACTGATACCGATTCCAAGGGGAATCCGGTGTATACCACCTACACTGCTCTCCAGTACACCGCTCGTATCACCGGTATTCTGGCCGGTCTTGCGCTTGACCGTTCTGCTACCTATTTCAAGTTGACCGAAGTCGAAGAGGTAGAACAGTATGAAGATATCGATTCTCTTATTGATAAAGGCCAGCTGCTTCTCTTTGATGAACAGGATGGGGATGGAGTCAAGATTGCCCGTGCATGCAATTCTCTGACTACCTTCACCACAGATAAAGGCGAAGATTTCCGCTACATCAAAATTATGGAAGCGGTCGATATGATTACCGATGATATCCGTGATACGTTCAAGAAGTACTATGTGGGCAAAGTCATCAATGACTATGACCATAAAATGCTCTTCATCACCGCTATTCTGGTGTACTTCGATGAAATCAAAGGCAATGTTATTGACCGTGACGGCAATAACACGGTAGATATCGATGAACAGTATCAGGCGAATTATGCTAAGCTCCACGGGGAAGATACATCCACCATGACGGCTATGCAGATTCGTCAGTACAATACAGGTACTAATGTGGTACTGGCTGGCAGTGTGAAGCCAGTCAACGCCATGGAAGATCTGAAAATTGTATTTGTTATGTAATGTAGGAGGCATGAATAATGGCTAGAGCTGCAGAAGATGTGAAATACAGAGGCCGTCGTCGCTGGAATGGTTCCCACGGGAAAGTATGGTGGGATGGTGAACTTCTCTTTGAAATTGAATCCTTTGAATGTAAGGTAACGGCAGACCGCGAGGACGTGCTGATTGGCAATTCCAAAGACTCCAAAATCGTATCCCTCACCGGTTCGGGTACACTGACAATCAAGTCTGTCATTAACCGCAACATTAACGCCTATCTGGAGGAGTGGAAAAATGGCCATGATCCGAGAGCTACGCTTGTGGGGCTGCTGGATGATCCGGATGCCGTAGATGGACAGAAGGAACGCGTGTCCATTGATAATGTATTCTTTAATGAGCTTGCTCTGATGAATTTCAAGAAGGGTGAAGTGGTCGAGAAGGAATTCCCCTTTGGATTCACTCCTGAGGATGCGAAATTTATTGAAACAGTAGAATAGCGAGGTATGAGAATGGCTGTAAGTATTGAAGAACTGATCGAAATGAAAGAAGCCGTAGCAGCGGCGAAGAAAGAAACGTATGACATGGAAACATCCATCGGCGTCATCACGGTAAAGAAACCGACGGCAGCGATGGTGCTCGAATCCAAAGCTACGGAGGGGGATGGAGATGCGTATCTCGTGCTGAACTGCATAGTATCCCCGAATCTGAAGGATGCCAAGCTGCAGGAGGCCTATGGGTGCGTGGAACCGACGGATATTGTGCGTAAACTGTTTGATGCAGGTGAAATGACTCGGATCGCCGTGGCTATTCTTGATTGTGCAGGTTATAACAAAAACATCGTACGAAAGGTTCACGACGACGCAAAAAACTGATTGAAGGGAACTGGGAGGCTGCCACGGCGGCCTTTTTAGTTTCCCATGGTCATTCTCTCTCTTATTTCTTCTCACTGTCGCCGGTCGAGAAGATCTTCTGCCATGCGGCTATGGAGGCAGAGGATGAGAGGGCGGCCAAACTGGCCGCAGTAGGCATGACAAGGCAGGTGATAGGATGAGCCAGTATGTATTGAGCGCTACGCTCGAGATGCGGGATAAGATGACGGCTGCCATCAAGACCGCGAAGAAAAACGTCTCCGGGTTTAAAACTTCTGTAGTGGGTTCGCTGTCGGCGGTCGACCGGCTGACGACGGCCAATGGCAGACTGGCGGCATCCGCTGTCAAGTCTGCGGCCGAAATCAAGAAGACCGCCAGCGCACTTTCTGGGATCAAGGGAAATCATCGGGCGGCAGTATCCGTGACGGATAAGGCAACGCCTGCGATTACCCGGATCAGGAACCAGATGAACAGTATCCGTTCGAAAGAGGTAGCTATTAACCTAGTACAGAAGAGCGGCAAGCTGAAAAACAGTCTTGATGGGCTTGCTTCTGGCATGCTTATGAATACTTCGCTGCAGATGCTTGGCGGTGCGGGAGTCGGCTTTGGTATTTATAATACTGTGAAAAGCTACATGGACTTCGAGCAGACTATGTCCGGCGTCAAGGCGATTTCCGGTGCTACAGACGAAGAATTTCAGAAGCTCACGGCGTCTGCTTTGGAGATGGGGGCGAAAACGAAATTCACCACGACGGAGGCGGCGCAGGCGCTCACTTATATGGGCATGGCGGGCTGGAAGACTGAGGAAATGATCGGCGGTCTTCCTGGCATCATGAATCTGGCTGCCGCCTCTGGCGAAGACCTGGCTTCGGTATCAGACATCGTAACGGACGCTATGACGTCTTTTAAAATGGGGGCCGATGAAGCGGGGGAATTCGCTGACGTGCTCGCTGCAGCGGCTGCCAATTCTAATACCAATGTCGGAAAGATGGGTTACACGTTCAAGTATGTAGCGCCGCTTGCGGGGGCTCTTGGCTATAACATTCAGGACACGGCGCTCGCTATTGGTGCAATGGCAGACAGCGGCGTTAAAGGGGAACAGGCCGGCACGTCGCTTCGTGCACTGATGACTCGTCTGGTATCGCCGACAAAAGACGTGAAAGAAGCGATGGCGACACTGAGCCAGCACATCGACGGCGGGTTCTCTGCTATCGACACGGCAACAGGGAAGATGAAACCGCTCCGAAAGATTTTGCTGGATTTGCGAAAAGGGTTCAAAGGCCTCGACGAAGCCACGCAGGGAAAAGTTGCCTCTGATCTTGCCGGGCAGGAAGCCATGTCCGGTTTATTGGCTATCGTCAACGAATCAGATGACAAGTTTGAACGGCTGACGAAAGCCATCGACGGTTCACGCGGTGCCGCGGATAAGATGGCAAAAACTCGCCTGGATAATTTGGCGGGCGATCTGACCTATCTTTCAAGCGCATGGGACGGGCTGACGAAAAACCTGCTGAGTGGCCACGTATCTAGCGGCCTTCGCGATTTGGCGCAGGAGAGTACGAAGCTCTTAAATCGGTTCAATGAAAATATCAAGGACGGGCTGGATTTTGGTGACGTATTTGATATAGTCGGGACTCTCGTCGTCGATCTGAAGAACAAGTTCCTGCAGCTTGATGGCGTAGGCTCCGTTCTAGCCGGCGGGGTGCTGGCCGGGGCGCTCTATAAGATCGCAAAGTTGACGAAGAACGGCGTCGATGCTGTCTCCAGTGTGCTGCATCCTAAGACTGGCGGCATTGCCGGTGGCAGGAACGGTGCATTAAATGATATGGTGGTGTCTGCCAACACAGTTATCGTCAATGGTACGGTAAGCTCTGGTGGCACAGGCATCGGCGGAGCTGGCTCTATCCCCGGTACAAAAGCGGATGGGAAGATTGATGCAGGGAAAGCCGCCCGGTACGGAAAAATCTTCGGACGCGTCATGATGGGCGCTGCTCTTGCCACTTCTGCTTACGAGGTCTACCGTGCAGCGCCGGAAGAACGTGGTGCTGCAACCCTAAAGGCGGGCGGCTCACTTGCCGGCATGTATGCTGGTTCCAAAGCTGGCGCGCTGGCCGGCGGGGCCATCGGAGGTGCTTTCGGCGGCATAGGGGCCGTTCCCGGCGCGCTGATAGGCTCGATTATCGGTGGACTGGGTGGCAGCGTTTTCGGCAACTATATCGGGAACGGTCTTGCTAATGGAACTTTTGGTGCAGGCCGTCTGCAGTCTATGAAGGAAGCGACCATGTATCGGGACAATGCGTCTCGCGGTATGACCTACGAGGACTATGACGACATCACTAAAATCATGGAGCAGGCAACGGAAGAACGCTCGAAGGTGATCGGAGACTTGTGGAATAACGTCTGGGACGGACTCAAGGCGCACGGACAGGAAGCTGTCGAGTCCATCAAAGGACAGTGGAGCGATGCAGCGGGCTGGTATGACGCTTCCGTCTGGGATCCTATTGACGCCAGCGCAGGGACTACGGGAGCTGACATCGGATCCGCGTTTACGGATGCGTGGAGCTCAGTGCAGGGTGCATGGAGCGGCGCAGCAGCATGGTTTGAAGCAAACGTCATGGCACCGATTTCCTCTAAAATTTTGCAGATTTCCGCCAGTGCTATGAGTCATTACTCTTTTGGAAGCGATGGCGCTGTGCGAGTCGGTGACAGCGTGCCGATGGACGCCGTAGGGGATATGCATTTCTCTGGCGGTTTGGCACAAATCAATGAACACGGCGGCGAACTCATCGACCTGCCGCAGGGCAGCCGGATCTATCCGGCGGGGAAAACAGCACAGATCATTTCCCGTGAAGTACAGAATTCGACCGCATCTGGGAACTCTGTCATGGTTACGGGAAATACGTTCGTTGTGAGAAATGAAGCCGATATGGACAAAATCGCTTATACAATCATGAGAGCCCTCGAACAGGGCTATGCAAACTACGGAGGTGCGTAATGAAAGCATGGGGAGCACTTGGTACCGCGTTAAATATCGCCTCCGCAATCTTAGGTGGAGGCAGCTCGAAGCGGCAGATCATTCTTTCTTGTGAAACAGAAAAAGTCACGCTGCCTGTTACGCCGCGTGTATACGAGGTATCTACCGGGCAGGGGAATAAGGTTGTCAACGTCGAGCAGGTAGGTGAGGCACTCGTCATTGGGCTGCCTCAGGCGCAACGGATTTCTTTCCAGTGTTTTTTCCCAGCTTCGGTACATGACTACCCCTTCGTAGTTGGGGATGCCCTCGAACCGTCTTTTTTCGTCGAAAAACTAAGGAAGTGGAAGGAAAGCAGAAAGCCTGTCAGAATCATTATCACTGATTCGCCGGTCAATCTTATGACCGGTATCATGAAATTCGATTACAAAGAACAGGATGGAAGTCGGGATATCTACTACGCTTTGACTCTCACTGAGTACAAAGATCTGAATACGCCACTTGCCAACAACAATAAGCAGGTAGATAAGACCACGGGCTTGAAAGACAGACCATCGCCAGACAAAAAAGCAGATTCGGCAGCTAAACTGAAAAAGGCGAAGGATGTGGTGGACGTGGCCAAGAAATGCTACGGGCAGGCCAACAAATGGCGTCGTATTGCCCAAAGCAATGATCTGAAAGATTTGGCTATCAATAACGCTGATAAGATTGGCAGGTTGATCATCAAATGATTGTCAAGCACGAATACATAACGACTGATAGTGATGGGAAAAAGACTCAGCATGTAGATGACATCACGCAGCTAATCAGCCGCATCGAGTGGTCCGGGTCCCGTTTGCAGGCTGCACGGCGCCTTGCCTTTGATGTGGTACAGGACTATCGAGATCCTAACCTACCTAATCATCCATTGGATAATGGCGATACGGTATATGGGTACGATGAGGACGGCACGCTTCGATTCCATGGGCATATATTTCATCTGGAGCGGGACGTGCAGGCGTCCAAAGTCTCTGTCACTGCCTATGACAATTTGTTTATCCTAAATAAAAGCAAAACTACACGTAAATTTACAGACATGACTCCTGAAAGCATCACAGAGTCGGTTTGTAATGAACTGGGAATCGAAACGGGCAATATCCTTGCTACAGGGACACCCGTTTCTTTCATTGCTGTCAGGAAATCTGGCTATCAGATTATTCTCATGGCGTATACCGAGGCGGCGAAGCAAACAAAGAAGAAATATGCCCTGCTGATGAATGGCAGTAAGCTGGATGTAGTCGAAAAGGGAACTCTCATCGAGGACTACGAAGCCAATGGATATACCAATGTATTGAATGAACGGTTTGCCGAAAGCATTGAAAACATGGTGAATCAGGTCGTGATCACTGATGCAGAGGGGAATGCCACCGGCTATCAATCCGAAGATGACCAAATCAAAAAATATGGCTTGATACAGGATGTATATAAGACCAATCCAAAAGCCAATGCGCAGCAGGAAATCGAATCGTTGCTAAAAGGCCCTGATAGAACCGGCACCTTAGATATGCTGGGTGATTATCGGGTGGTAGCCCCCTATTCCATTGCCGTGCAGGAGCAATATTTCAAAGGCCAGTTTTGGATCAAGAGTGATAGCCATATCTTTGAGAATGGTATGCACACCATGAAGCTGGAACTGGAATTTGAAAACATTATGACCAAAGAGGAGGCGGGAGCCAATGGCGGATAAAATTCCAACTATCGAGCAGTCGGCCAATCGCATGATCGGGTTGATGCACCAGGCAGGGAAAGACGAGCAGGTGCAAATGGCTCAGATGGGTATCGTGCGATCGCCGCCTCCCGATATCGCTATTGATGTCAACACTATCCAGCTCCATAAGGAAGATGTTTATATCTCCAGATACCTCATGCCCGGTTATACCAGGCACATGGTAGGCGAGACGTCCTATCGTGGCGGTGGTGGCGGTTATGCGGAATACGCCAGCCACAATCATCCTATTGATAACGATGAGACATGGACGGATACGCTAAAGCCGGGAACTATCGTCCTGGTGATACCTTTGGAAGGTTCAAAGAATCTAGAAGGAAATCAGCTATATTGGATAGCAGATAGTGGGGTGAAACTATGAGTGAAGCGTTCCCTTTTGTCGGTGCCAGCGAGGCTTTGATTCAGGCTTCCTCTGATACGCAGGATCTACCGTTATTTAAAGAATTCGCATGGGATTTTGAAAAGAATTGTTTTCTGTATGACAAATCGGGGAAGCATATCCTGCTAGAAGGCACCGAGGCTATCAAGATATGGGTATATAAAGCATTGGCCACAGAACGCTATACATACCTTGCTTATTCGTGGCAGTACGGTATTGAAATCAAGCCATTTATAGGATTGGTGATGGGAGTACAGGAACGAATCAGCGAGCTGAAACGAATGATTACGGAATGCCTTATGGTAAATCCCTACATTCTATCCATCAATGATATTTCATTTTCACAGGAAGGGCGAAAGGCGACAGTAACGATTGACCTGACAACGGTCTATGGGGAGGTGAGTGCGTAATGTATGTAGCTAGAGATCAGAACGAAATCCTGCAGGAATTGCAAAGACAAAGCGGGATTGAAGCGTCGAAAATCGAAGGAACCTTTGAAAATGATGTGTTGGCGTCCAATAGCTTTGAGTTTTCGAAGAGCGAAGTCGAAATTGAGCAGCTCTATAAGGCCGCCTTTGCGGATACATCATGGGGTGAATACTTGACGCTTCGAGCCGCGGAGTTCGGCATTGATAGGAAGCCGGCTGTTAGAGCCATCGGGGCACTGACTATCACCGGTACCAAAGGTATCATCGTCCCGCAGGGCTCCGTATTTTCAACCGACAATAATGTATATTTTACGACTGATGCAGCATGTACCATTGCTGATAACGGGACCGTGGATGTAAAAATCACGGCGCAGATCGCTGGCACTTCGGGTAATGTGGGGGCCAACACCATCGACAAGATCCCTATGAGTATTCCCGGGGTGTCGAAAGTCATCAATAAGGATGCTACCCACGATGGGTTTGAAGAGGAAACAGACGAATCTCTCTTGAAACGGTACTTGGTACATGTCAGAACGCCTGCCACGTCGGGAAATGTGATGCATTATAAGGAATGGGCCCTCTCCGTAGCTGGTGTGGGGGATGTGAAAGTCATTCCCCTATGGAACGGCAATGGCACGGTCAAGGTGCTTGTTACCGACGTCAATAAAAATGCAGCCAGTCAGGAACTGCAGAAAAAGGTGGCTGATTATATCGAGACGGTACGGCCCATCGGTGCCACTGTGACCGTAACGGCGCCGGCATATCTCAATATCAACGTGACGGCTAACGTAAAGGTCAATCAGGAATATTTACAGGATTATGCGTCTGTGCTGAAAAATACACTGGATGCGTACTTGGTAGATAGTGGATTTGATAGTGATTATGTATCCATTGCCCAAGTCGGTAAGGTACTGCTTAATAGTGGTGCTATTTCAGACTATGACTCACTAAAAATCAATGGTGGTATCAGCAATGTAAGAATTCCATCAGGATACCTGCCTAGAGCCGGCACTATGGGGGTGACTAGGGTTGACTAGACTACTAAGGTCATCTGACAAAATAGATATCACGCAGTACTTGCCGCCTTTTTTAAAAAAAGATCCTCATTTCCGTGCAGTATGTGAGGCGTGTTCATGGGAGCATGAAAACATCCGTAATGCTATTCTCGATGCGCTGAATCAGTTTTTCGTCGAGAAAGCGACTTGGGGACTATCCATGTGGGAACGAGTGCTGGACCTGCACCCTAGCCCGGAAGATACTTATGAACAACGGCGCAAAAAAGTGCTGGTTAAGCTGCAAGGTACGCAAACCAGCACGGTATCTTTTTTGGGGAAAGTGGTGAATGCCTACGGATATGGATACATCGAGGAACATAACGACAAGTACTATTTCAATATCTACACTACATCCACAAATACAGAGGATTTGAAACAGATGCAGAATACAATCATCTATTACAAGCCGGCACATTTGGGACTCAATGTGTATCTAGGCTTTTCATGGAATGGAAAAATCCAATTTGATGGGAAATATACCTATGGTTCGTCCATTACTAAATGGGAGGAATAGACATGGCAAAATATCTTGATAAATGGAAAACTGATTTTCCCGCTTCGGTGGGGAATGTGACAAGACCAACAGACGGAATCGATGATACTCTTGACTTCAATTCCGACGGATTTCCGCAGCGAATCTCATCTGATCCGGTTCATTATAAACTGGAAAACGATATGGCAAGTCAGCTCTTCTCTAACGATGCCCGATTGAAAGAAGCTATTGATGCTAACAAAGAAGCTATTGATGCTAACAAAGCAGCCGGAGATGATACGCTTGCAAATCATAACAAAAGCGCCCAATCCCATGCTAATGGCATTGCGGGAAATGCAGCATCTGCCACTAAGCTGAAAACGGCTAGACGCATCAACGTTATTGGAGATTGTCTGACGGGCAAGGCTGCTTCTTTTGATGGAAGTGATGATGCTGATATCGAAGTTGCTTTAACTACTGCACTAAAAGCATTAGGCAGACTCAGTCCATCAGTTGATAAATTACCTTACTTCACAGGAGCGAACGCAGCATCTCTTGCCAGTCTGTCAGAATTCATGCGCGGCGTACTTGGTAAAGCGACGGCAGCAGAAGTGCGTACGGCTATTGGGGCTATCAATGAGCCTGGTGTTGGGGTTATTGCAGGCGATGGGTCAAACGCTAATGCATGGTGGGTGAAGCTTAGCGGCGCGGTGCCGCTAATTATCCAAGGGGGAATTATCGGCAGCAGTTGCCGCGCGGACGTGACTATTACATATCCAGTCGCATTTAGCAGGGTATTTAATATCTTGCACGCCGCCTATGTTAATAATGCTAACTCTTCCGGACGTGGTCTTGATGTCATCAAATCTTATACAACTACGAGATTTGTGTTTTATGCAGGATTTGATATGTGGCATCAGCAATTTTGGCTGGCGGTAGGTATCTAATCAGATACCAATAGAATACCAAAATGAACCGGTACTTCTGCCATTTTGATAGTATGTGAAGTTTGTATTGTTCGGCTTTTGAGTAAGTTCTCCCCAATCCGAATCTGCTCGGTAAGAAATTTCTGTAATCAATACTCCTAGTATTCCTGAGTACCCAATCGGGTAAGTAACAGTTCGAGTATGATTAACTTGTGTCTCGTTATATCCCCCTTGGTTAGTAGCCTATCGCTATGTAATGCGCATAACGATCTCTATATCTTTGGAATAAATAAAAATTGGTGGAGGTGTATTCATAGGTTTGTGCAGCTTCTTCATCGCCTTGTGCTAGTGATGCAACCACAGATAAACAGTTTTGAAAAGAAATCGCAAAAGTAACGGTACTCTGAACCTTATGATATCCCCCTTGGAGAAAAGCGAATTTTCAATGAGTTGAAAACATCCGATAAACTCAGAATATTCGATACTATCGATATGGAATAAAATGCAATAATCGGCACAAATCTAAGTAACGAAAAAGTATCACGATACATACAATACTCGCGGTACTTTTCGAGTGTGTCAAGAATCTTGTGTAACCTCTAACCTTTAGAACCATAGCGTTCT
>ERZ1023818.72-NODE-72-length-28496-cov-11.589993_pt1 | contig 28496 bp, 15 predicted proteins | sample MGYA00380378_ERZ1023818 | MGnify/ENA primary metagenome ERZ1023818 (study PRJEB33179, sample SAMN07449062) | human gut metagenome | biome: Human-gut; feature: Human associated habitat; material: Faeces | host: Homo sapiens | place: India:Kasaragod | collected... | reverse complement strand
TGAAGCCTGTGCCGCGGCGGTAAGTGCGGCCTTATCACCATTACACTCACACCAAAACTTATCAAATATTTCTTGAATAAGGATGAAATTATTATATTTGCGACATGAAAACAAAGTCATTTAAAATACTTGATCAATACTTTCTTCGATTCTATAGATCTATTATGTCTAAGAACGGGAAAAGGAGGAAGCATACGATCGTGGATAAGAATGATATCCTTGAGTGCCAGTCGTTGATCTGGAAAGTCATACGTGATAGGTATCTGGAGGATGAGGGAGGGGTTTATATAAACAACATCGGTTATCTATGTCATAAGATTAATCCTAACCGCAAGATATATCTGAATAAACTTACCGGTACTATTAATAGGCGTGGGACGGGTGGATATTCTTACGTCCATACATGTATTGATTTTATGCCTCGGAACAAGTATTTCCATCTCTATATTTCTCCGGCGTTGAACAGGGAGTGTAGGTTGGCTATGGAATCAGGTAGGAGGTATAAGTTCTTGTACCGGGAGGTTGAGTCGGAGAGTAAGGTATTTGGAGTTAAATGGGTTTATAAGCTGTAGAAGTTTTTGTGATCCAGTTAGCCCGTGAGGGTAGACTGGATTTTTTTTGTATCACGGATTCAAATACATATCTTTGTGCAAAAGACTTAAATATGACTATAAAAGGGCTATTGGCCGAGATCAAGGCCGATTTACATAAATACGATGATAGCGGGGCTATAGATACCTCGTCTGTTTATAGATGGGCTGAGATCGCCTTGAAAAGGTTCGGGGGTGTTATAGCAGTCATGTCAGAGGCGGTTGTCAAGACCAGTAATAAACAGGCGGTATTGCCTTCTGATTTTTTCGACATGCTTGACGCCTATAGGTGTGAGCCTCTTGTCTGTGAGATTCCGGGCGGCGACAAGGCTAAGGCTGACCTCCAACACGAGATCGGCTGGGTCGAGCGCACCGAGCGCGGGTTCCGTTGGAACTCCTGCACCGAGTGCTGCAAGGAGGAGTTTGAGAAGACGATCACGGAGAGGATATATATCGGGTCTCACGAGGTTCGATTTCATTACCATCATCCCGTAAGGCTGTCTATAGGTCGAGGACTGAGGCGTGATTGCGCCGCCGACAAGTATCGGGATAAGTACGATTGGGATAATTATGATATAACTATATCCGGCAATACTATGTATACTGGGTTTGATGGATTTATTTACATCATATATCGTGCTACACCCAAGGATGATGACAGTCTCCCGTATATACCTGAAACGGCGTTAGGTTATCTTGAGGATTATGTCGAGACGTATATCAAGATGAAGATCTTCGAGAACGCCGCCGTTAACGGTTTGATACAAGGGGCTGGTGATGCTTATAAACTATACGCCCAGCAGGAGCCGGGTAAGTTCGCTAGGGCCATGAAAGAGCTTAAGATGTCGATGATTACCTTGAATGATTACCGGGAGCTGGCTGAGGATAATAGGAGGAGGATGCTGTCTTATGAGCGTATGTGGCCCAACGCTTTTGATAAGTATATTAAACTTATTTAACAAAATACGATGATATGGCTGATTGGATACATTTAGATAAGACAAGTGGTACCGGTCCTGCTGAGGTTAGGGTTACCGCTGATATCAATGAGACTGGAGAGATACGTCAGGCTACGTACAAGGTTATAAAAGAAGGCACCAAGGAGGAGAAGACGTTCGTGTGCAGGCAGGAGTCGGTCCCGGTGGTTATTATCCCGGAGTTCGACTACCTAGTGCTTAGGTATATCTGGGCTGATGAGGACGGCATTGACTTTGACACGGCTACCGGTTTCGATAACACCGGCCTCCCGGATGTTGACGGCAAGCTGGTTGGTTGGAGTAAACAGTACCAGACCACGCAGGAACGGGTAGGTGATTATCTCATCCATGGTGGTGATAACATGGAATCGGGTAATGAGGCAGCTTTGATCCAGATGGGACCGTTGTTGGATGGTGATAATTATGATAAATTACCTCTTGAGATCAGATGCAGTATATACGGTAACTGGTATGGTGGTCGTGAGAAAGGTGATGTCACTATCAAATTCACGGCATATAAGGGCGGTTCTATGGAGAAACGTGGATATGATTTTGTCAATATCGGAGGCGAGGAGGTTTATACCGGTGATGCCCCGACCAATGTATCCGCCCACGGAGAGGATAATTGGCAAAATATAAAGACCTTGTATTCTAAGGTAGGCACGATGATCTATAACAAGGAATCTCGTGACTGTATTGTAAGAATAGGTGAATAGATTTTTCTTCATAATATAAACACATCGGCTCTCTTGTTCGTGAGGATAGGAGAGTTTTTTTATTTTTTTTAATCCTTCACTTATGACATATTTGATCTTTTATTGCGTGGGAATAATCTAGCTTTGCCGAAAACTAGTATTATGGTCACATTGAATGATGTAAATAACGAACTCCATGTCCGGTTATATATACTGGAGGTGCTTAAGGATTATATAAGAGATGATGATTTCGATGGCCTTGTAGATAAGGCGTTGGATTTTGTCATGGAAGGCGTTTCTATGCCTAAGGCTCCGACCAAGGATACCACCATGAGTGACATATCAAAGAGCGTTTTGGCCTTGGTAGCGGGTGCTGGATTAGATGAGAGGTTAAGCAAAAGCTCTTTAGAGTTAGCTTATGACAGATGTAAGATGAGGTACGTATTCGATCCTCGAAATCGGGATATACACGGTGTAGTCGTAGGTTATTCCAATGACTTTAATAGTCTGGTAGCTGTGTGTGATGAGGGATCGAAGAAAGGAGTGGATAAAGGATCTACTGATTTTGTGGATGTCAATGAGAGATACGTGACTAACGGTTTCTTTTACATATCTGTAGAGGATGCCGATAAGCAATCGAACTACATGGGTAAAAATTTGTAATTGTTGTGTTTTTGTACTTTACACGAGCGTTTAAAAGTATTTAGTTCTCCTCCTGACTTGTGAAAGTCTGGAGGATTTTTTATTTTTGTACGATTTGAATGTTTTGCATAATACGTACTGTTTATTAGAATCCGCCACATAAGTGATTATCTGGTGGATTTATTATATTTGCGAAAAAGATAATGTCGTGCAAAATAACTCTAACATAGCGGTTCCCGACTCCGGGATGAACAGGGATAAGCATCCACAGGATCTATCCCCGTCTGAATATAGTTTCGCCTTGAACGCTACCATAGAGGGTGACGATGGAAGCCAGCTTAAGATCCAGAACGAGCCTAGTACCCTTTTATGTAAGCGATTTGATGGCTATAAGGTTATTGGGTATAAGAATGACGTAGCTTGTGATAACACTTATTTCTTTCTATCCAATCCGGATGATAATACGTCTAAGATCACGTTCATGCGGTCATTGGATTATATCAAGACCGTGGAGGATCAATTGGCTGGATCGGGAAAGGACATCCATCGTATCCTTAGCGAGAGGCTTGAGGAGTCGGATGGTCGTTTTGATGAGATATGTGATTTGATGGAGGTCCTGATAGAGGACGGGGTTGATGACCCTTGTCTTAATTTCTCCATTCATCATCCGATCTTCGATATAGAGATCAAGGACGAGAAATGCGGGAAGGTGATATACTGGACCGATGGATATAATCCCCAGAGATATGTTATGGTCGATAAGGCCCTTAACCCGGATGATGATGGTGACTTTTGGTATCATTACCATGGGTATAAGACATGTGGGGATGACAAGCCAATAGAGAGGTGTAGGCTGGCCTGCGAGAAGCTGCTGGTGTTCCCGTTGCTGACGGCCCCGTGCGTGGAGCCTGAGGTCGTGGAGTTCGGGGGAAGCCTGCGTGCCGGGACCTACCAGTTCTGCGTGGCGTTGTGCGATGAGTTCGGGATTGAGAAGACCGGATATTGCTCATTGACCAACCCAATCATGTTATTCGATCGTCAAGATATGGTTATCCGCGATGGTTTATGGGGTAAGTCAACCAACATGGGTATCCGCCTTACCGTGTCTAATATAGATAAGCAGGTATCTCATTATAAGATAGGCGTTATACAGAACACGGTTGGGTTTAATGGTGAGCAAAGCCCGGTTCTTGAGTATTTCATAGAAGGTATACATCCGATAACGGAAAGGACCATCTATTACCTTACGGATCAGTATAGCGAGCGTACGACCATGGAGAAGTTATCCAAGGAAATACCGGTATATAAGACAGCCAGAGGCATGACGTCTGTCGGGAATCGTCTTCTTCAATACGGCTTGACCGTGGAGAATGAATGGAATCTTCAACCGGTCGTTAATTTCTTGGGTCATTTCGTTAAATGGCAGACATCGATAGCCACGGAGAATCTATATAAAGACGGTGTGGCTTGCTCTAAATACGCCTCTTTCATGCGTGACGAGGTATATCCGTTGGGTATAAGATTCTTTACCAATACGGGATACAGGACAGCTAGATTCCCGCTTATCCCTCGTCCGGCCACAAGGGAGGAGATGGAGGTTATCGTTGATGAGGACGGCAACTCTGAAGACCTATCGGCGGCTTCGGTATTGGAGAACAACCCGCAGTGCGCCGGGAACAGCCGCCGTTATCTTTGGCAGTTTAAGAATACGGCAAAGATCATAAACGACCCGTCTTGGGGATTTGATGATTTTGGGGGAGAATGCAAGAATCAGCTAGATGTTAAGCAACTCAGATATGTAGAACAGGAATATGCCACGGTAGGAGAGACCCAATTCGTTATCAACACGATGGGGGAAGATGTTACGGTAGATGATGCTATTGATTATATCGCTGATAATATAGAGAACTTGTGTGATATCATAGAATCTAATGTAGGTATTACTGACGAGTTATGCGCTGCTATATCATTGCCAGAGGATCAAGACGGTATAAAGGCTCCCGATTTCCCTAGTGGATGTGATGATATCGAGAGGATAGAGACCAGGACTATATTGGATAAAAACTCTTTGGTGGATTCTAGGATTGATTTTACGTATAAGCTGGCTAGTGATTATACGGAGACCGAGCCTACCACCTTAATACAAAGTAACGCCGAGTCACAAAGGAAATTCTCTGTATTGTGTGATTTCGATAATTACTCCAGTGGAGGTAAGAATATCATAGATCTGGTCCAGGAATGGCTGGATGGTCAGGATGAGGATAAATTCCCGTCTGATATAGACTCCTCCGCCTTGGTCTTGTGTCAGGATATGTCTAATGTCCGGCAGTTATATGATGAGGGTATATGTACTAATGGGTGTTCGGTAGGTGATCCTCACGTGAATCCCACTATTAACGATGTTCAACTTCCTACATTCCAAGGGGGTAGGTCATTGGGTAAGTGCACATATTTGTATCAATATCCCGGATGGGAAGGAAAGAAGCATACGGAGACGATGCTTGATCAGTTAATGGATACGATGGAGGCTTATTTCCCCCAATATGAGAGTCAGTTTGGTATCGAGAACGCCATGTGTCTTTTTGGCGATGGTGATAATTCTAAGTTTAATACCGGTATAACTACTGACTGGGAAGGTCGTGTGTCTATGCAGAATGATATTGACGCCAAGACCAATTGGTTCGGTAGAAGCAACTTGACTTATTTCAAGTTCTATCCACATGTATCCTCATACGCCAGATGGGTGGAGTTGGATTACGAGAAATACATAAGTGGTTTATCCGATCCTGATAACGGTATTATGTATATAGAGATGATGGGTAACTATAATTATCCGATCGGCGACTCATCATCATACAATAAGGTTCGTATAACGTTTTTCTCGGACAAGGAAGGTACCGTGGCTCCTAATCCTTTGGCTAATGATGCCAAGAAAGGTGTTATAGTGAATTACGTGGATCATAAGATATTTATGATGCCAAAGTACTTGTTCTGGAATGATGACAAGACTACTTTCCATAAGATATATGTTTGCATCGAGCCTGCGGTATGCGTGTTCTTCACCGGTTTCGCCATGAGGCAGGACATGAAGGAGCTTGCCGGATTCTATACGGCCGGCACCGCCATCTTCCCCGCCCCGTTCTGTTTTGGCATTCGGCCACTAGAGGTGAAATACGTATTCTTCTTCACAAAAGAATTGAAATTAAGGAGATTCGTTACCTATGAGGCGAAATGTATCTCATGTGGGGATAAACCCGCTGACTGCGCTCCCAGACCATATCAGTACGGTGATTTCGGATATTGGGAGTCTACCAATAAGTATCCGGCTAATTTTGAGTTGTATGATTCAAGTAAGATCGGGATATCATCGGGAGGATCAAAGAGGAAGGACATAATAGATTCTTTGATGAAATACTATGGGTCTCCTAAATCAGTTGGGGGTAAGTCTTATTTCACCGGTAATGGGGGTAACGCTGAGTACCCAAATACGTCAACCACGTTTTGTCAGAGACCTATACGTCATTACAAGTTCCCGGATAACTCTGTCGCTCCTTTCATGGGTAATCCGTCTCAACTGACCGGTCAATATGGAGTTGACTCCTATATTTATCCTATGGGGGTGATGCTTGATGACGATATCGTTAATGAGTTTCTGGATATAGCGGTAGAGAACGGTCTTATAGATAAGGCTAGAAGAGATTCTATAATAGGATATGAGTTGTATAGGGGCGATAGGACGTTGGATAAGAGCGTTATCGGAACTGGTCTGGCTTATGATATGTTTAAGTACGATGATCCCGACGGATCGGCTAACCTTTATCCTAATTACCCTTACAACGATTTGTCTGATGATATGTATATCTATAAGGATATTAATCGTGAGAAATTTATAACGCATCCGTTTAACAGAAAGGGTAATATCTGGTATTCGTTCTTAAGTCCTGATATTGCCTTTAACAAGCCTGACGCTCCCACCGAGTGCCTTGTTGATGGTTATCAATTAGGTAAATCCTCCGGTATATTCAGGGAAGTGGAGGATCACCCTAAATGGACGATATTAGGGAGTAAGGCTTACAGTATGGCAACATCATTGGCTACGGTGGAGGCTATGGCTAATTTAATATCCGCTATAGCTGAGTATACATATCAGTCGGCTTCACAGCAATATGTCGGTGGAGGCGTGTTCTTTTTAGCCAACCCTGTCGGTATAGCGCTGACGGCTATCCGTCTGGCTACGGGTATCGCCAAGGCCACAGCCCAGTCCGTGGTGGATATAGGCAAGTACAGGTATCAGTGGTTAACGGCATTGATAGATAGGGGACCTAGACGGAACTATGCTTATTATTATACTTCTGTCGCTCATTATAATTTATTTTACCAAAAAATAGGGGCGTCGGAGCTACGTGGATTGTCAACGGCCAAATATATCAAGAGCGGGTTGTATCCGGTTACAGACATCTCGTCACAAGGGGGAACCGTAGGTGGTAAGCCTATTATCATAAACAACCTCGATCGTGAGCATTCGTTGTTCATGTCATTTGGTATGGATAAGTATATGCTTGAATATCCGGAGTTGGTTTCAAGTTACGATACCAGTCGTATTCAGGATGAGTGTAATATTCGTAACGATGAGGTGGCTGGTATGACGCCTCATTTTATGACACGTGAATCTTTCGTATCCTGTCCTTATATGAGGATAAAGAAATATTCTCCGGCTCAATACGGGCAGATAGAGGATATCAGGTGGGTATCGTTAGGCGGTTGCGGGTTGATGGATGAGAATAAGCGTAAACCTATTTTTGGAGGTGATGTATTTATATCAAGATTCTCGCTTAAGAGGAAGATGCCTATGTTTTACTTGACTCAGTTCGGTCAGGGGGACATGATACCATTCCCTTATTATGATTATCGGAACATCGGGTATCCCCGTTATTTCGTTAATTACGACACCGGGGAGGATTATCTTAATAAGACCGATACGGATACCGGATCGCTATACTCTTTCCCTAGCCGGAAGAGCGCTTATGAGATGGTTTGCAAGACTGGAGATATGTATCTTAGCGGTCGTTTCTTCCTATACTTCTATGGCATACCTCAGTTTCTTGTGGAGTCTGAGATCAATTGCAATTTCCGTATAGCCGGGCCTGAGCCTTACGAGGGGTTCTATCCGGAGGTAGGGGATTATATATCATGGACTCAGGAGCGTAATGTCCCTATATCAAGGGATAATGTGTTTAAGATAAGTCCTGTGTATAAGAATCGTTTTACGCTAGGCGGAAGGTCATTACCAGAGACGTATGATAGCAATTTTTGGGACTGCGCTTACCAAAGACCCAACGGCGTCATATGGAGCACCGCCGACGTGTCGGAGAATGGCATGACCGATCCTTGGCTGTCGTACAAGCCTATGGATTACCATGAGTTCAAGACCTCTTTCGGGAAACTTATAAGCATGAAAGGGATAGAGTCGGATCAGATACTGGCTCGCTTCGAGAATCAGGTAGGGCTTTATAACGCCATAGACGTGTTGGCGGAGAGAATATCCCCGGAGAATAGTGAGCTAGGGACAGGTGGTCTTTTCGCCTCCCGTGGTATCGAGTATAATAATACGACGTTAGGATATTCCGGGACCCAGAGTCGGGATATGATCAGTTGCGAGTTTGGGCATTTTTGGGTCGATTTAAGGCGTGGTCAAGTGTTTAAGGTAGATTCTAATGGTAGGAATCTTACGGAGGTCACACCGGGGCTTAGAAACTGGTTTAAGGAGCATCTTCAGATGAAGATCATCCGTAGCCGGATATATAACGCTGATACGGACGCTGAGTTGTCTTATTACGATATCGATAACAAGTTCTTTGGTATAGGGCTATCCATGGGCTGGGACAATCGGTTCAAGAGAGTTCTGATAACCAAGAAAGATTATATACCGGTAGGGAATCCGAGCGAGTACCAATTCCGTGGCGGCCGGTTCTACAGGAACGGGCAGGCGGTGGAGCTACAGGACGCCAGCCATTTCACGGACGTCTCGTTCACCGTTGGATATAACTGCCTGAAGGGTGAGTGGAAATCATATTTATCCTACACCCCTGATTATTATATCGAGCACCAGCATTATTTCCAGTCTGGAAAGAACTACTCAAGTGAAAGTCAGGAGATAGGGTTATGGTCTCATGGATTGACCAACCAATCGTATCAAGTATTTTACGGTAAACTATATCCGTTCGTTATAGAGGTACCAGTACGTGAGCAGTATGTGAATAAGATCCTCACGAACTACCAATATAGGATGGATGCCAGAAGGTATCAGGATGAGGTTAATTACCAAATTCTTAGGACTACCGGATTCAATAAAGCATGGTTTTATAACGATACCAACAACAGTGGTGAGCTTCGGATGGTTATCGCTGACAAGAACGATATGAGCCAGCGGTTAAGGTATCCTGTAACCAATGACGATAGCCGTGAGATACTGGTGACGGAGGTTGATCAGAAGATAAATATAAATGACTATTTTAACGAGGTCAAAGACGATACTAATAACCTCCCGGTATGGATCAAGGATGTGAATGACATTGACCGGAAGATCGATCCTAGGGCTGTCGATTATCATCGGAGGTGGCGGGATCGTCTTCGTGGCGATTGGTTCTTGGCTAGGTTCGTGAATGACATTGAGAGCCGGTTCAAGATGATAGTACGTTGGTTTAGCAACGATGAGAAAGTTTATTGAGGTGATTATATACCTTTAAATATTTGATGTTATGGCAGCAGGGAAAACTAGCAGTAAAAAGAAGGGCAAATGCCCGAAATCAGGATGTATCAAGAAAGTAGGGAGTGATTGGCGAGTGGTCAGTAACAAGACCGGTAAATTATGGCCGGCTAAGTACAAGTCTAAGGAGAAAGCTAAAGGAGCCTTGGCTGCTTATCACATGCATTAGCGTATAAACGGGTACATGATTTATTATGTACCCGTTTCGTGTTTTTAGGCTTATGATATTATGGTTATCTTTGTGAAAAACGTAATATATGTCTAAGAAGAATAAACCGGAGGAAATCCCATCGTGGATAAAGGATTTATATAAGGAGGATCTTAACCGGGTTGTCAATGGCGAGCGTCCTATGTATTTCAGAGGTATGGATGATAGTCCTTTGAGAAACGTGTCCCCGAAGTTTGATATCCTTAGCGGAGGAGCCGCAGTTAAAGGCATGAATGGGATAAGAGGTACGTTGTCCCCGTTGAATAACGGTATGGGTAATTATAATTTCAGCCTCAGGGGTATAAATAAGAAGATGGGTGAGCTGGTTGATGAGGCGGGATTATATCTACCTGAGAAATTAAGACCTGTATATCGGACTGTGGTGGATGCTATGTCGAGTTCCAAGGATAAGGGGTTGGGTCATATCACGCAGCCGTTGGCCAACGCCCTGTACCCGGCGGACGAGCGGCGAAACCGGCGTCTGGACGGGGAGTATCCCGTTGGTTATGTGGATGCCATAGACGGCATATGGCCCATGGAGAAATATGGGCTATGGGGAGAGAAAATTGAGCGGAAAGCCGAAGGAGGTCCTACTGGTAATGATCCTATGTATGTAAGACAAGATGTATCTGATAGAGCTTCGTATTTAAAAGACATCATAGGTAACGCCATAAGAAGGAGGTTGTACGAGAATGTCACCCCTGATGTGGTAGCCTCAAATGCTAGCCTTCCTGACAAGGTCAATGAGTTTATATATGGCAGAAACGGGAAGGCTAACGTTGATGAATATAGCGATCAACTATGGGCGAGATTTTTATCTCAACCTAATAATCTAGATGGCAATAATAAGGAGATACGGATTCCTGATAATGTCATTACTGATATTGAGAAGATGTTCAATCGTGACACTAAGGATGAGATAAAGAGGTTAGATAAGAAAATACATGATACGGAGCAAGAAATATATGGCTCTGATAAGCCGGCTACAGATGATGCTTATGGTAGGCTGAAGCTTTTGAAAAAGTCTAGAGAATGGGTAGATGTTTTTGAGAAGAATCGTAATTCGGTAAGATCTGGAAAGCCTACGGTTTTTTCTGAATACGATTTTTATCCCGAAGCTGCTGGTGATCTTACCCCATTGTCAGGATTTGGTAATTTTACAATTTATAGGCGTCCGGATGGAAGGTTAGGTGTCTATGACGTATACGATTTTCATGGTGACGATCAGGAATTTCCTGTAAACGTAGCCACAAATGTACTAGACGCTATAGGCGATAAGTTTGAGGAGAGAGGGTCGTTTGAGGATCATAATCCTCTTCTGGAAAGCGGGAAGGATGCTCTTATCCGTAACGCTATTATGTCTAAGAATAAGTTGGAGGATAAGGAGGATGGAGGTCCGGTAAATACAGAACGAGATTATGGTGCCGGTAAATACGTTATTGATCCTAGTAGATCAGAGGATAGTAAGATGGTTGTGTATGATGAGATATGGGACTATCTGACAGAAAAGAAAGGGATACCACAAACTCAAGCTATCGGCATCCTATCGAACATCGCCGCCGAGTCCGGAGGGGACACCAAAGCCCTAGGAGCCGCCGGTGATTTTGGCATCCAACAATGGCTTGGACCGAGGAAGAAGGAGCTACAGCGCAGGTATGGGAAGAAACCGACATTGACACAGCAGTTGGATTATCTCGTGGATGAGTATCAAGGCAAGGTCCCGGGGTTAGGTTGGAATTACATCAATCAAGGAAAGTTTTTTGACAAGGACGCTCAAGGTAATGTATATAATTACTATATGTATTCTAAATCCGATTTCGATAACGCCGTCAACTACAAGGACGCTACCGTGGCATGGAATCAAGGATACGGTAGGCCTCTTGGATCGACCTTAAGAAATGAGAAGAGATTTGAGTTCGCTGATATGTTCGCTAATAGGTATGGTGTTCCTGAGAACGAGCCAATGAGATACGAGTTCGGACAGCGGGATTCGAGCACGGGGGACGGAGGTCAGCAGCCCGTACCTGAGACGGTAGCCCCCGCCGATCCTTCTTTGGCTTCTCGCCCTACCATGGATAGTTGGTGGGAGAAGGAGGGTCAAGATCTGTTATATAAGATGCTAGCTCAATCTGGCGCTAACAAGAAAACTATAGAGGGTATCGCTAATAACATTAAGAATGATCCACAGTCAGAGGCGCAGATAGCGGAAGCCGAGCGTATGCGTAGGGAGCAGGCGAAAAGGCAGTTGGTACTTAACATGATACCGGGATTAAGCCTTAACATAAAAGGCATGAGTAGATCTCAAAATTAATGTTACATTTGTGAAATCATTAAACGTTTTTAGATATGAAAAGATTGTTGTTTTTATTCGTTATGTTATTGACACCATTCGCTTTGATGGCGCAGGAGATAATCCCATCAGAAGGGACTATCACAATTGATCTAACCACCTTTACTGGTATTATGGCTTTTGTCACGATGTCAGCTACCCAACTAGCCAAGGTAGTGCCGTATATTGACACCCATAAGTGGGCTAAAGTCCTATCCGCCGTAGTCATAGGTATGCTGGTTTGTATATTAGCGTGGTTTCTAAAGGTGTCTCCATTGCTTATAGGGAGTGAATGGTGGGAGGCTCTATTATATGGAGTGGCTGTAGGTCTCAGTTCTGCCGGTTTCTATGATTTGGTTAAGGCTATAGGATCACTGTTTGTAAAAAGGATCTAGCATCTTGTAGTTATTTGAGATATGTAAAATTTCAAGATTTTATTATCTATGATATAGGCTATTATATTTTGTAATAATATTAGTATTGCTTATATTTGTGCGCCTACCTACTCATCACGAGCGGATAGGCGCATTTATTAATTAAAAACTTTTAGTAAAGATATGAAAAGTAATTTGATTTTATCATCAGAGAGTAGGGAATTATTAGGTAGGAACATTTCTGTTATGTCCAAGGACGGGTTTGTATGCATAACGGAAGTTATGGAAGCCTTGAATGAAAAACGTAAATCTATGGGGTTGGAGTCTAGAAGGCTTGATCATTTGTTTGCTACTAATGGATTTCAGGAAAAGATGAAAGCTCTTGTTAGGGAGCTGAGTATTAATGATATATGTACTGTAAGAAATCTTACGGTACAAAACCATGAATTGAAAATCAATAAGATAACCGATCTCAAAAAATACGGAATGGCTTACCGAAGAGGAAAGGGAGAGGGTCAGAAATGGTATGTAAATCCGTATTTTTTTGTTATGGTAGCATTGGAATTGGATCCAGAGATATACGCCAAGGTGATAATATGGTTGCATGATGGATTCATAGATGACAGGAATGCCGCTGGCGAGGCTTATATCAAGATGAGTTCGGCCGTCGCCAGGTTGGTTAGCGACAAGAGTCAGTTGTCTGATAAGATATCAAGGGTAGCTAAGGCTATTAATTTTATCGTCTTTAACAAGCATGAGAGTGGGATAAGGAATACGGCTACAAAGAATCAGTTAAACGACATAGTAGCTGTAGAGAATGTTATCACCGGGGTTATAGATGGTGGATTTATAGATACTTATGATAAACTTATAGATTATCTTGGTCATGAGTGGAAAAAGAAGTGGAGCAATCCTATAACGTGTTTAAAAGATTGATATTAAAAAGACTCATCGTTGTGAAATGATGAGTCTCTATTTTTTTAAACTATCTTTGTGTCAGAACGAAATTAATTTGATATGAGCAAGTATGTAATCAAGAGGAAGATACCTAAATATCAAGAGGCCGGGGAAGTTGATCCTGTCATGCCCGGTAATGTTGTTGGTCTTCAGGGTATTGGAGTGGAGCCTTTGGTTTCGTCTACCCAGATAGGATTTGATATTCAGTATCCTGATATTAATACCATTGATACAAGTGATTTGAGCGCGTTGGTTGAAAGTAATAAGAAGGTTGATAAGTCTGGTAGTACGGATGTTTTTGATTTTACCGCCATCCCTTACTATGGCGCTGATGATATAGGGTCTAGATTCACTCAGATGGGTCGTGGTATAGGTCGTATGAGAAGCGAGGGATATGGCGATTTATCCACCGGGGCTAAAACAGCTAATACGATAACTACCATAGCCTCGGGAATTAGTGGTATCATGGGGTTGGCTCGTAACGTGGTTTCTGGGATAGCGTCTGAGAAAGGTACTCGTACCAATATCAGGTTGGCTCAGGAGCGTGAGGCCAGACAAAGAAGGCAATCCCAGATGCAGTACAAGGATGGTGGGGGTGTTTATCTAGGGCCTAATAATAGGTTCGATAGCGGAAGCCTTACCGGTGAGTACCTGTATCCGTTACCTAAGTCGATGGAAGATCAAGCCAACGTAGAGGTCGAGAAGGGTGAGTACGTGACGCAGCCCGGAGAGGCGCCGATGGAGGCTATGGGGCAGAAGCACGCCGATGGTGGAACCCCCGTTTCCTTGGAGCAGGGAACGAAGGTTATTACCGACGACACAACCATAGAGCCGGATTTCGCTAAATACATCAGAGATACGTATGGGATCAAAGCCACGCCTAAGGATACGTACGCTACGTTAATGGACAGGTATAAGGCTAAGATCGGTCTTAAATCGGCTTACGATGATCAGAAAAAGGCGCTGGAGAAGCTGAAGAAAAACGATAAGATAGATGACGAGAATACAAGGCGTTTAAACGCCTCCGTATTATCTAAGGCTATAAATGATAGTAACGATACCGTTAATGGCTTAGAGGGAAGGTTTACGGACTTCGCTAATGTCATATACAAGGAGCAGGAAGACCGGAAGATGAAGAAGGATGAGGATACGTATTTCGCCAAGGGAGGTGAGATAGATAACATCATATCCAGATCCATGAAAGAATACGGTCTTACGGAGGAGGATATAGCTGAGGCTAAGAAAGAGCTGCTTAAGAAAGTGGCTGGTATTCGCCAGAAGATGGAGATAGGAGGCACGTCTTTGTTCGGTCGTAAATTAACTTTCCGCCCGATCGAGAATAGGTTCAACAATGATCCTAACTATTTCGGTTATCAGCGCCAAGGAACTGATGGCTCTTATGGAGGTATTAATACGGATGAGAGGTTGAATTATTATAAGACATTCAATCCGGTCGCTTACGATGCTTATATGGGAGCTTCAGAGGGCACTAGGGCTAGGGCGTTGCAAGACGCTATCTACGGTCAGACAAGTAGCTGGATGGGCTTGGCTACGGCTGAGAACCCGATCATCGCCAACGCCGAGGCGCTTCGGGATTACACGACGCTCGTTTCCTTTGGCGGTGAGGATAGTCAAGGTAATTACCCGGAAGACAAGAAAGCCGCATATCATGATAGGATGAGAGACAATAAATTAGGTTTGTTTACCACATCTCGCCCTATGATCGGTCTAGACGTTGTTACAGAGGAACAGCATAAGGCTCTTAACGATGCCGGTATCACCCATTTTAGCCAACTGTTCTCTGATAAGAACAAGGATGTCGTTAATAAGATACTTGGCGAGGATATGCTTAAGATGCAGGCATTGAGATCCATGAAGGGAATGGAAGGTCTTGATTTTATACTTGACCCTCATAAGGTGGCTCCCGGTCCTATGGATATAGGTGATGTGGAGGATCCTGATGTTAAGCTGGATATGCCTGAGCTGATTGATTCTAATACACTTCCTAAAACCAACACAAATGCCGGTAAGTCGAACGGCGGCAATGGAGGCAGGAATATAGTAGGTGGTGGTCTTGACTTTCCTGAGGTGTTCAGGATGACTCCGGGAGCCGTGACAACGGAAGGTCTAGAAAGACATTACGCTCCTACCGTGAACCCGGTGTTGAGATCGGCTGATCAGTATATGGTTGAGGCTAATCGTGCTTTCCAATCACAATTGGATCAGATGGGTAATGTCCCGGATTCCCAGAGAGGGGCTTTATCTTCCAATTTACAGGCTATCATGAGTTCCAATATAGGTAAGTATATAAATGAGGCAGAACAAGGAAATGTGGCTCAAAGGACTTGGGCTGATAATGTCAATGCTCAGTCATGGGCTAATACTTATGATAAGAATATAGCTCAACGCCAAGCTTACCAGCAACGGATACTACAAGGATTGGCTATAAATGACGAGAACTGGGCTAGGTATTTCGATAGCGTCAATGATGAGATTCAGCAGAAGTGGAATACGGCTACGACCATGAATACATTAAGATCTATATTCGGGGATGTAAAGATCGGTCCTAATGGGCAGCTGATCGCTGATCCTCAAGGAGATATATTGAGTTATAGGAGATTATATCCCGCTCAGGAAGTAACTAAAGGCAAGAAAGGATAAAGGATGGCTTCACAATATAGTATATTAAGGAATTACGGCAAGTACGTATCACCCTACAACATGGATGTCATGATGCAGGGTATGGGATACATGCAGCAGAAGATAGATACCAATCGGCAGGCTATAAATGAGTATGCTGATTATATTATCAATTCTGACATTATAAAACTTCAGGATAGGGAATATCTTCAGAATAGGTTAAATGGATTGATACAGGATGTGAATAACGTGTATCGTAAATCCAATCTAGCTTCTGATGGTATAGCTAGAAGCATACAAGCCCGTCTTGGAGAGGCTTTAGATACCCGTGTATTGAACGCTATCGCCGGTACTAGGGAGTATAGGTCTTTCTCTCAGAAGATCGAAGATATGAAGCTTAATAATCCTAAGCAATATAGTGCCATAAATGAGGCTGTGGCCTTAATGCCGTTTTATGAATGGGTTAATGATGGTCAGGTTGGTACAAGGATGAATCCTATTCATTACACTCCTTATACGGATTACAATGAGGAGATGAATAAGATGATGAAGGATTTCGTCAGTCTTAATAAGGGAAAGAAGTTTTCTGTTCCTGAGGTAGTGGATGGCAAGCCTACTGGTAGGATGAGAGATATTACTGTTGATGAGATGAGTCGATCTCAGATTAGAGCGATAGCCGCTAGATCTATATCCCAGAACGCTAAGGCTCAGATGCAGATAGAGGGTCAGTATTTGGCTGCCACTAATCCCGGTATGTTTAGTGGCATGACTACTGATCAGTTCGTTAATAAATATGTTTCCGGTTTTGACGCTGAGGAGAGCGCACTCTTAGCCAAACTCAAAGGGGCCGAGGCCAGCCCTTCCGCTAAGGCGGCTATTGAGGCGTCACTACAGGAGGTCCGGGAACAGCGCCGTGCGTTAGTGGAGGAGGCTACTTCCTTTATTGGCAATAATATGAACCCGGCTAGAGCGGGGGAGTTTATTGTACGTAATGAATTTCTTGATGGTGTATCCGCTAGATGGTCGTATAACAACTCATCTGAGAACTACATCGCTGATGATTATTACTTTAAGATGAGAGATCTTGATTTCAAGGAGAGAGAGTTCTCGTGGAGGCAGAAATCAAAGGAGATAGATCAGAATCTTAAGCTTAGGGAAGTAATGTCCAAGGAAGCTGGTAATAGCTCTAATATCCCTACAGGTGTTATGATTGAGCTGGAAAAGGTTCAGCCTAATGTTACTCCTGAGAATATATTTGACAATCAATATATTCAGAATGAGAATAATATATCGACAGGTGAGAAGGATTTAATATCATCCATAAATCCTGTTGATCTACGAGGCATAGAGAACGATATACAAAACAATCCTTCTATATATCATGGTGGTGTTAATAGCGAGAATATTATGGCATGGATCACTAATAATGGCGGTGCGTCAAGTTCTGTATTATCATCAACCCCAAATATGGTGAATAAATATGAGGCTCTTATGGCAGCGAATGATAATAGGAATAGGTATGGTAAGATCATGGATGAGGAAGTTGATTATCTTACAAATGCCTTTGATGTCGCTACGGAAAATATCCTTAATGATGCTGTAAGGGATCAGGACTATGTTACTGGAGGTATTGATACATATACTGACAATGGTATGGTTAATGCGAGGGATGTTGGTAAGAATGGAGCTATTATTGGAGGGAAAGAGTATTCACCAGAAGATGCTTTAAAGGTTTCCGCTATAGCTGGATTGATAAGCGAGAACATCAACTATGCGGATAGATCTATAGCTAATACGGAGCTGATGAGATCTTATATAAATTTGTTAAATAGATATTCAGGAGAAAATTTCACTCTGGAGGATATAAATGATATAGCTAAAACTTATAGTCGTGTAGACAATCCGGTAATGAATAGCGATAATGTCGATATGACTAGTAGGGATAAAATGATCAAGATCTTAGGTAAGAATATGTCTAGAGCTGACGGTCCTACGCTTAGAAGAGAATGGTCTTCATCTAATATAGGTCGTAATATAGCTAAGGCTATTCAGGATTCTAAAATGGTCTATGAAAGAAGATATGACGAGTTTGCTCCAAGATCATGGTCGTTCTCTAATTCTACCAATGCCTCTAAAGAAGATAGGCGTATGCATGCTAAATTAGAGAGTCTGCTTTTGTCAAGAGCTGGTTTCTTGAATAAGGATAAAGATAGCAGACTTAATAATTACATATTGTATGCTCGTCCTACGGATAATCCCAATACATTTGATTTGGTAGCTATGGCTGGCGGAAAAAATATCGCTACGGTTCAAGTTACTAAAGAGGAATTAGATAGTATGGGGTATAGTTTGTACGAAAGGGAAAGGAATGTAAGATCTGAAGATTACGAATCTAAGATCATCCCTGTATCTTTTTCTGCCACGACCAATAGGCCTTATCAGAAATGGGCGCAAGCTAATTCACTTGGCGCTTTCGCTACTATCGAGAATGCGGCTGAGGAGGCTTCTAGGATGGTTGATAAGTACAATATTCAGAACAATGAACTAGCTACATCAGAGCTTAATAAAAGAGCTATTAGGATTATTAATACGGTTTTAAGAAATTACAAATCGTATGATATTAAAGCCAAGGGCTTTCCTGGAGGTGTTGAGGTTGGCGTTTATTTTCACGGGCAGGCTAGGACCGGGACACCTCTAAAGGTGTTGGAATATAATACTGATTATGCTGATAATATCATGAAGATTATAAATATGTGTCCTCAGATGTATCTTACCCAAGCCGTGGTTGAGGCTATCAATAAAGACGTTATTGTTAAGGGTAGAGATATTAATGAGCAGCACTCTGATCTTAGCAATATTCTTTCGGTGTTGGATAAAGAGACTATGGATAAAATAGATGGAAAAAATGAGCAATAATAATAACGATATAGGGAATGTGATGAAGAGTCAGGGATACTATGTCCCTACTCCATCAATTCCATCTCCCATGCCTTCTAAGGATAATATTTCTTCTATCCCTATACCTGTTGGCATGCGCAGTTCATCGGATATGGATAATGATGTTTTGTCTAGAGAGGGAAGCAGAAGTATTCCATCATTAGTAGAGGGTATAAAAAATTCCGTAGAGACATCTTATCATGATGATGTAAAAGCAAGGAATCCGCTTTTTCAGATGATAAACGAGACGGGTATCCCTAAGGGTAATTATGATATAACTGGAAGTAGGATCAACCTTCGTGATTCAAGGTATAGGCTGTCAACAGGTGAATGGATTCCAAAATACGAGAGTTATATCAATAACGTGGATAATGATGATCGTCTGTCAAAGAACCAAAGCGGTTGGGAGAAGACTTATAGAGGATTGGGTAAATTCATCTATAAGTCCACATTGTATGGTATAGGGGGCGTAGGTCAGTCTATATACGGATTAAAGGAACTTGTTACAAAAGGGACGTTATCCGCCATATCTGATAACGGCTTTGCCGATTGGTTAGATGATATGGATAAGCGAGGTGATTATACGCTTAATCATTATTACAGCAAGGAGGAGAGAGATGCCGGGTTCCTTAAAAGCATGCTCACTACAAATTTCTGGACGAATGATCTTCTATCAGGTGCGGCATTTACGGCTGGAGCCGTTTTGTCATCTTACGCCTTCGCTGGAGCTGGTCTTATGAATGCCGCTCGTATGGGGGCTAGGATAGGTGCTACGATTGCCGGTATGGGGAAGGCTGCTTCTGCTACAAAGACCGGGTTTAATGCTATGCTAAGAGCTGCTCGTATAGGTCGTGGTATAGGCAAGGGGTTGGATAACCTGACTTTTATGAGTACTTCTACGCTTTGGGAAGCTTCCGTGGAATCAAGGAGCGGGCTGATGGAGTCTGAGGAAAACTTCAAGCAAGCTTACAGGAACGCTTACGGCAGAGAAGCCTCATATGAGGAACTCATGAAGTTCAGAGCTGATAATGCTGATGCCGCTAACGCTATATTCGCTGCCAATATCGGTATCCTTACGTTATCCAATATAGCTATGTTTGGTGATATGTTTGGCATGGATCTGGGCGTGGATAAGTTCATAAAACGCAATATATTTGGCGTAGGAGCCGAGAGAATGGACAACGGTGCACTAAGGGCTATAACACCAAAGAAATGGCAGAAAATAGCTGGTAATACGTTTAATATCATTAAGCGACCGGTATCTGAGGGTTTGTTCGAGGAAGGTCTTCAAGGTGTTTCCAGTAAGTCTGCGGAGGATTGGGTGGAATCAAGATATAATCCTATGGCCATCCGTCAGAATATAGGTTATATGGAAGCTATAAAGAACGGATTCAAGGAGACTTACGGATCTAATGAGGGCTGGAAGGAGATCGGCATCGGTATGATTATTGGATCGGTTATGGGAGTAAAAAGTCTTGGAGGTATAAAGGAATGGAGCCAAGACATGTCCCGTAACAAGGGGATGGTGGAGGCCTACAACACTAATGCCGGCGCCTTGACCTCGGCGGCCGTCCAAGCTATTCGTGGCAGCATGGCTCTGAACGCTCAATTATCAGGCTTGAAAACGGATAATAACGCTGACGATATACCTAATTCTAGAATCGTAGATAAGACTTTTAGTGACGCTGTATTCAATCGTCTTCGTTATGATCAGGAAATGGGGATGTTAGATGATACTAAGGAGAATTTCAAGACAGTCATCGAGTCTATACCTAATAGCGATATAGCCTCCGATATGAATATGACAGATGAGCAGGTAAATGAGTATAAGTCCAACCTTGTTAGCGAGTTCAATAAGAAGGTTGATAATTTTACTATGGCCAGCAGATTTGCCGACTCCCTTACCGATGGTATATCCAATAGATCATTTAACACCTACATCTCTAACATGGCTTATAACGGTCTTGAGGCTAAGGATAATTTGGATGATATCGCTAATCAGTTAGGAAGGATATACAATACGGATATAGGACCTGCTTTAGATATATATTCTCGTCTTAATCCTGATTCGAGTAGGGATCTTGAGAAACTCAGGAAGCTTACAGATGATATACAGAAAATGGAGAAGAATGTTTTGAAGCTTCAGCAGAGTGTCACATCTAAGGAAGCTCTTGAGTCTGATAAGGTCAAGTTAGCCAAGGAGAATGATAGACTTCTTAAATTGACGGAGGATAGGATTGCTTTGGAGAGGAGATTAGCTACGTTAGTTAACTCAGAGACAGATATATCTAAGCTGTTATTAAACAGGGATGAATCAAGGATCAGCGCCGCCGATCTTATGGCAGCTTATGAGACTATAGTCGGTTTTGAGAATGCCGTATCTATCCGTGGGGTTGATAATCATAAGGAGGCTATGGCGTTGCTTAGCGAGTATCGTCATAATCTTGTGGCTTATAAGAATATAAACGAGTCACTTCGTCGTATGCGTGACAGAAGATTCATCCGGGCGCAGGAGCGCGGGTTCATGAAGATATTATCGAACGCATGGGGGAAGACTTATGAGGAGGATGACAGCAAGTATGATTTCAGGAATACCGATGATCCTGATGCTAATTCCCTTTATGCCAATGATCAGGCCATAGATAAGGCTTATCAAGATGGTCTTATAGGAGAGGACGAGGCATTTATGTTCAAGACCTATAATCATGTGATCGCCAGATCTATGGAGAATGACATCAAGGCTGATGATGGCGGTATCGTTGAGAATGTACCTGATAATGAGGATATCATAAATCCTTCTGATGATAGAATCAATAATATAGCTATAAAGATATGGAACGGTAATGAGGATATCTTATCTCCTAGGGAGAGGCAGATATATGATAATAATAAGGATCGTATCAATGATCTTGTAAATGGGTTTGGCGATAATCCTATAGCTAGGCTTAATAAGATTAGGTCAATGATAGATAGGTTAAATACCAACGATAACGTCTTAAATAACATCAGAGATACTATTGATGATATCATAGATATAAACATTAATGGTCTTGATAAGGATCAGGTTAAGGGGGCTATACAGACTTACAATGATCTTATGAATGATATTGACAACGGGAATGAAGTTGATCAGGATAAACTTAATGAGGCTATTGATATCATTAATAATTATTCTGATGATCCTCTTCTTCAATTCGTGGAATGGATGAGGCTGTATAATAATGGAAGTATGGTTGTCAAGGATTACGATAAGTCTATACCTATGGGTGATGTTCTCACGGAGAGCGAACCCGGGACATCCACCGGCAGGACGGAGGTCAACGCCGCCCAGAATCCGGTGGTGTTGATGGCTCAAAAGAGGGAGATCGGTGGGATCATGTATTATGAGATAGGAGGAATGAGGCTTGACAGGTTTATGGCGGGATCCGGGCTTAAGGCTCTCGTCACGCCCGGTGAATATGTTATGGATGATAAGATGGTGATGGATTTTACTGATGGGACGAACATGTTCAGCGTTATTGAGTCCAAGAATCATTCAAGATGGATGATTAGTGAGGATGACGCTCAGGCTTTCGAGAACGCTACCGGTGTCATACTGGGGCGGCAGACCGCCTTATCGACCTCCAACTGGTTCATGGTGTATCGCAAGGGGCAGGATGGGTCTATTGTCCCTTATTATACGGGTGATACGTTTGGGTCTAATAACGAGTCGGTGAATCAGGAAGCAGCGGCTAGCCTTCGCAAGGGTGATATGGTAAGGTTTAAGATGGATATGTCAGATCCATACACCAAGGGACTGTATGATAAATACAATAGACTTAACGCCGTTGATCCTAATTCTGATGAGACTAAGTCGGCTTACAGAGAGCTGGTTGATAATATGGTTATTAAGATCGTGGATAGCGATGGCAATTTCGTCTCGGTACTGAAAGCCAATGACCCGGACTCAAAAGGAAGTAACGCTGATTTAAGGAGTATGGCCTTTGAGTTGTATAGGGATAATGTAGGATCTGTCGCTGGCGAGATTGATATACCGTTCGTAGGTGCAGTAACTAGTGTTTTGCCGGGAAGACCTAATTTTAGCATAAGTGATGATAATGGTACGTTGATGGTATCCGAAAATGACTTTACCAATGAGACGGTTGGTAAGGTCGAGAGCGTAGGATATATAGAGAACGGGGAGGTTACGATGAAGGATAATATTAGGTATAACATATTCCCGTTCTGTACGGCTATCGTTAGGGACAAGTATGGTAATTATAAAAATTCGCGTATCCCGGTTGTAGCTATAAAGACAGGAAATGGAAGAAATTACCTGTACCCCGTAAGATTGAAAAATCAGGATATATCATCATTTTCATCTATGATCGGATCGATGGCTGATAGGATTATGGAGGGTCTAGGCGGAGGCGTAAGTATTGATGATATAATGGATCTTAATAACGCTATAGCCAGATCCGGGTTGGATAATAAGACATATATGATTCCGTTGACGGGAGACGTGGATGTTATCAAGAAACGGCTAGGGGCTGTCAAGGAAGCGGCTAGTAAGATGCCTATGACTACTGACGTAAGAGGGTGGATAGGCGATTCCAGGACTAAGGAGGATATTTTGATGAATGACGTTACGATCAACATCGATCTTAACAACGATCCTTTCATAGCTCCTAAGTTTAGGATGAGTATCAAGGAGAACAAGGTATCCAAGGAGGAGACGGAAGTCTCGTTCCCTAACCTGCCGGATCTGCCATCGGAGTTCGCCTCGCCTACGAAGGCGGCCGAGGACAAGTCTTTGGTTTCCGACGGTAACGTAGTATCCGGAGAAAATGAGGCGGAAAATCCTTGCTAAATAAAATATCTTGACTTATCTTTGCGGCGTCAGTCCATCACCTGACGAGTAAGATATTTAAAAGTTGGTCCCTGTCGGGTGTGTGATGGCCCCGGTGGGGACTCTTTATATTATGCAACTAGATTCTTTTTTACATCGGAAGATCATGCAAGACCTACGCATCCAGCGAGTGAAGGTCTTGATGATGTTATACACCAGTAACTATTTTGTCAAGGTCAGACAAAAGCAGTTGCTTGATCATACATACGCCTTAAGCAGGGATCAGGCTTTTGATTATATGACTGAGTTCAATAAAAGACTTAGTGATAAGGTTGGTATAAAATGTACGATGGATATCCTTCTACCTACCGATGATGATAACGCTAACATCATAATCGAGCACAATGGTATTATCAAGAAGTTGATGAAGGAAGCCGATAAACTGGAACTTGATACTGATGCTATCAAAGTCATGATGCGTGATCTTCTTGATGAGTTGAAGGATGATATTGATCTTAATATCCTGATATTTGATGTAAGCCAGTTACTTATAAAATACAATCTATTTAGGTTGGAGGCTATAACCGAGCAGGAGTTCAAGAACTCTTTTGTCAGGATGGATAGTAGGAATATGGAGATAAAGAAACTAACTTTATCTGATATCAAGAAGGTGGTGGAGATGATAGAGGATAGGTATAGCTACGCTTTATATATGACAGAGGAATATGACTGATTACATTTTTTGTAAAAATATCTCTTGTTTGTTTGTAGTTTCAAAATAAGGTCTTATATTTGCGGTGTCCATCCGTTATTGGGCCATAAGAAGATATTAACTCGCCTAGGCGTAGGCGATAGATGAGGGCTATTGGTGGAATAACGGACGCCAACGGCCCTTGTTGTTTTTTATATCATGGATAAAGATTATATCTTGAGATCGTATGATGATTTAAGTCATTTTTGTCATACAGGGAAATTTAAATATGCTGATTGTTCAGCATGTTCTAAAGAGCTGGATGTTATTGTTAAAAGATTTTTGAAAGATTGCGATCGTTCAAAAAAGGATGATTTGTTTATTGTTGATGATTGTAGGATAACATCAAATGATAACGATTATAGTAATTTCCTTTATATGTCACTAATAACATTATTTGGTAGAAGTGATTTTAATCTTGATTATACTTTGAAGCTGTATGATTATTTTATATTGGCAGCTATTAAACGACAAGATGAGCTATATGACGCAGGTTATGGTGAGTATATAATTGATAGAATGTGTTTAGATCATGTCTTCAATGGTGTTGTTTATAATATTACCATATCAAATACAAATAAGGATATAGATGATATCAAATTTACTATATCTAATAAATTAAAAGTAAATGACGCTATACCTAGGTTGATGTCTAAGATAAGACCATGGTCAACGAAGTATGATTTTGAAGGTTTGTACGATTCTATAATAGGATATACTTATTTTTTAAAAAGAGAAAAGAGTTACGGTTTAAAAAACAGTGAATTATTGCGTACTTATATAGGGGTAGATACTAGCAACGGTCTTATAAAAATTGGTAGATCTAAGGATTTATACACCAGAGAGAATAATTTGAAGGTGAGTAATATTTATTTTCATATGATTGCATATGTTGATATGGATGTAGAACGTGAGTTGCATAATAAATACAGTGTTTATAATGTTGATAGAGAGTGGTTTCATTTAAATAGAAAACAAATTAATGAAATTATAAAAAAATATAATTTTAGTATTATAAAATCAAATGCCAAATATTTTGATAATATAGATGATATTTTCGCTAAACGATAAATTCCATTTTTTTTGTTATTTAGGATTGAGTTTTTGCCTGTCCGTGAGGATCGGCAAAAAGATTTGTACTTTTCGGAGAAACATAAGGTTTGTTATTATTGTTATTTTGCTCCCGTCCGCTCGTGAGCGTAGGCGGGATTTTTTTTATCCTTGTGACAAAACGATTTAGCAATGGGAAGATCTTGTTATGTGATAAAAAATAAGGAGGGTGGGGTAGATAATGTCCTTGCCCCTAACAACCAACCATCCGGATTATACCAAAGGGCGATGGAGGTGCTGGGCGACCAGAAGCAGGCCTTATCGGTCTGGGGTACGGCCTACTCCACCGACTTCGTGTCTTTCTTTGGCGATTGGATGTCCATGCCATCGGAATATGACCTAGATAGTAACGGGGAACCTAGGTATGATGATGTCATGTCCTTTATCAAGCGGAAGAACTATTTCGCTGGCAATTTCATGGCCGATGAGGTTAAGGATATCAATAACACCCTTACTTCCTTGGGAGTCGATAATATCAACGATCTTAATGATATGATCATATCCAATTTCCTCTCCGGTGGTGATATATTTCTCAATAGGTACAATCTTGAGCGATCCGGGATGTATGACGCCGATGAGATTGATAATATCATGACCAACAGATCGGCGTATGAGCGGGTAAGGGATATGATGAGGAGGGTTGTCGATTTTATGTCTGACGGGGATCTTAATGAGAAGGATATGTATTTCCTATCCTCCGAGTCAGGCCTTGGTGATGATTATATGATATATGAGGATACATATGACTCGTTAGGAAAGAGAAGGGGCTTGAATCCAATAGAGGTAAGGGATACGATCATGAGGGCGGTAGGCGGTATCAGCGACCGCCGGGAGTTCGATCAGGCTTTCGCCTCCATCCCATACCCTTCCTTGGCACTCCGGTATCAGGATGATCAGGATTACGCCGATCGGATGTATGACACGTATCGTAATATGACCCGTATGGAGGTTCGGAGTCAGGACGGAAATACGATTACCGACTCGTACTTCAATAGTACCACACCGTATATCAGTATGCCTAAGGATATGAAGGGTCTAAGGGATAAGGTTGGGGAGATAATCGACATGGATGATTTTAAGGACATCAAGGACGTTTCCGGACGTCTGTATGACATAGCTATGGATCTTGCCGACATGGGCGTGGATATAAGCGAGGCGATCAGCGATGAGATGGTTATATCCAGACCGGAGGATATCCGTGATCTTATGGCGTCGCTGGATGTCATGTTATCTTCCATACAGGCCGGCAATTCGGTATACGATAGCTTTATCTCCGATCTTGATAGGATAACAGGAAAAGGGAATCCGATATACGAGGTTCAGGATACTTATTCTACCGGTGATAGGATGGTGTATGTAAGGTCCGGGAATACATCCCCTTCCGATATGTATGATAGGAGCATGTTGTATATGGGTAGGAATACGTACCACAACACAGCCCCGATAACCGACACCGATCAGGCCTATGAGATGTTGGCCGATATCGGGATAGAGCGGCCCTCGTACTTGCCGGCTGGCGTGGTTCCTGCCGGGGCTTCTCGATCCGATATTGGCGTGGTCAAGGATAACATAAAGAAGCTAGTTATGTCCAACATCTCATCCTCGAATACTGAGAACATGATCCTTACCAGATTAATATATCAGCATCCCGTAACCCCTAAGATGGATGATGTCGATATTGATCGGGAGTTCAGGAGATACGAGGCTAGGCAGGGAAAGGATCGTGATTTTATCAAATCCTGTACATCGTTGAGGAAGATCCAGATCAAGGAAAGGTTAAAAAAATCGGATTTATATAATAATGTCTTACGTTTCCTTGATTTTAATGGATTTTATAATGTATCTTTGAACCACCATGACAGAAGTACGTTAAAAAGCATGGAGATGTCGTTGCCGGAAGGTCAGGTAAGGGATCTTCTGTTTGACGTGGCTATCGAGTCCGGTGACAGTAGCATGAGAAACCTTTTCTATCTGGATAGACAGGATAGGATGATGGATGCCGGGTTTTATAGGTATCTGTACCAAAGGAATCCGGGCCTGCTCCGGGAGGTCAACGGCGGCGTCGAGGCGAGACCGGACGGTTCGTTCTTGGCTCGTGGAAGGTATGATGATTTCGTGTTGTTCCAATCCGGCTTATATGAGAAGATAGGTGAGACGGTTGATGGATCAATATATAGGTTCGTCGATGATCTTATATACTCCGATCCATCATCATATCAAGAAAGCGTGGTACGAAGGATGGGTGATGTTACGGTAAGGAGTGACGATAACCGCCTGTCAAGGATAGAGGATAATCCCTCATCCAGTAAGATAGTTAATGAATACACTGCTAATACAAATAAGTTGATGCGAGATTTTTCGTGTAGTTAATCTCTCTTTGACGTCGTGAGACGTTTTCTTTCGAGCATTGAAACATTGGATTTTATAGATTTGCGATGAATCCGGGTCGTAGTGATACGCTCCGGATTTTTTGTCTTGTATCGGTTTTTATTAATCCCATTTACAAGACATGACGTACTTTGATGATGACACATATCACGATTTCAGGACTGTTAATTTTTGAACTTTGTAACGCCCGCCATCAGGTGGGGTTATTATTAATTCAAAAATAAATAGACATGGGTACAAGTGGAGACAGATTCGTTGTGTTAGACGGTATGGGTTCCGGTAGTGGAAGCGCCACTACCGGTTT
>ERZ1023818.69-NODE-69-length-29079-cov-55.840201_pt1 | contig 29079 bp, 19 predicted proteins | sample MGYA00380378_ERZ1023818 | MGnify/ENA primary metagenome ERZ1023818 (study PRJEB33179, sample SAMN07449062) | human gut metagenome | biome: Human-gut; feature: Human associated habitat; material: Faeces | host: Homo sapiens | place: India:Kasaragod | collected... | reverse complement strand
GCTTCCTGGCGGGCTTTCATTTCTTCCATGCGTTTGGCAGCTTCCGGATGGTCCTTAAGCCATTCTTCCTGCATAGCCTTTCTTTCCTCCTTGGAAAGCTTGCCGTCCCCATCCTTGTCAAATTTCTTCAGGATGGCGGCTTTCCTGGCTTCCTGGGCCTTCTTGACGTCGGCTTGCAGAACGGCTATTTCCTCGTCGGAAAGCTTTCCGTCCTTGTCGGTATCGTATTTGGCCAATACCAGTTCTTCTCCGACAATCATGATACCGGGATCAATTCTCTTCATCTGAACTCGTTTTGGCCCCTGGCGGTCTCTGCCTCCGGCATGGTGGCGATGACCTCCCCTTCTTTCAGGGGGGGGCTGCATTTCAGGAGCATCGGAAGGAGCCTCCGGAGCGGGAGGCGGCGGAGCGTCCTGAGCGAACGCGGAACATGCGGCGAAAGCCGCGGCGATAATCATTTGCTTGGTCATATCTTTGAATGGTGAGGTTTGATGCGTTTCGGAAAGGAGCGTGCGCTGCGGTGTTTCAAACAGGCGGAAACGTCTCCCTTTGCTAAAAGGAACCCCTGGAATTCATTCCGGTTGCAAAATAAAAAGGCAAATGCGTCGGAGAGGGGGTGCGCCGCTGTTTTTATGACACCTGTTTTCTTCCGGGGTAAAGAAGGGTGAACCCATTGAATATGAAGGAAATCAGTGAGGGAATACAGCAATCGGGTGCGAGTGCGTGCCGCCCGTGTCATAGCGGAAAAAATTATTCGCCGGAAATAAAGCGGATGTAGGCCTGCCACCACTGGCTGCCGCCCAGCAGCCAGATCAGAGCGGCGCTGAGAAGAGCGGGGCCAAAGGGGAGGTTTCTGCCGAACCCCATGCGTGAGGCGGCAGCCTGTACAATCCCCAGCAGGGAGCCGAGGAAAAGGCTGAACAGGGCGCCCTGCCAGCCGCACGCGCATCCGGCCATCATCAGAATCCAGGCGTCGCCTGATCCCATGGCTTCCCTGCTGGCATGGATATCCGTCAGATTTCCCTCCACGCTTTCCAGTCTTTCCAGAAGAAAAACGTCCCCGTTTTCCATCTCTATCCTGTCGTACCGCAGCGTGACGGAGCAGGGAGGGTGCGTTTTGCCGTCAATGGTGACGGAACCTCCGGAAAGGACGGCTTTGTCCGTAGACCGGTGGAAAAGCATGGACCAGTCGTGAGGCTGGCCGTTGACGATGAGCTGAAGTTCCTCCCGCTCGGATTCCGGTTCCCTCAAACTCCACGGGGCGGGAACGTCAAAATGCTGTTTCCAGGTGCCGAACAGAAGCTTCCCCAATTCAATCACCAGCCTGATGACCGCATACCCTGCCGCTCCTCCCAGCACGGATGCCGTGAAGGCGTCCGTCCAGGTCATGACATGGCTGTCCGGCAGGAGGAAAGGGTAAAGGGCGCAGGCCCCCGTTCCGGCCAAGGCGCCGATAAATGCCTGAGAGCGGAAGACAATCAGATGTTCCGCGTCAATGAACATGATGACAATGGCCATGGCAGTCCACAGGCAGAGCAGGACGGCTGCTCCTGTGGAAGCGTCCGCGTATTTCCAGCCAATGGCCGCGAAGAGCAGGGCCGTGAGCAGCTCCACAAAGCAATATCGGAAGCTGATGCGCGTTCCGCAGCAGGCGGATTTACTCCGGAGAGCCAGCCAGCTCAGAACCGGAATATTCAGGAACCAGGGAATGGGTTTTCCGCATTCCGGGCAGAAGGAACGCGCCGGATCGTTGACGGAGACGCCCCGCGGCATGCGGTAGATAACCACGTTCAGGAAGGAGCCTATGCAGGCCCCCATCAGGCCGAAAACCACGGGAATCACCCATGCGGGAAAGGCGTCAGGCATGGGTGGGCGGGGAATAGGTTCGGCTGGGCGTCTGGTTGATGCGGTCAATCAGCAGCCTCAGCCTGCCGTAGTTGCCGCGTTTGATGGGGAAGACGAGCCGGGGCAGGCGGTCCAGGTGTGGTTCGTCCGCTTCATCCGGCAGGGGGCCGCTCTGGATCATTTTCCCCCCAGGCAGAATCAGGTCTGAAAAGTCCCGTTCCAGATGTTCCACCCACTGGGCGGGAAGCTGCGCATTCAGCCGGATGACGATGGAATCTCCGACAAAACGGTAGGAGTGGAAAATCCGGTAAAAACGGTCGATGTGTTCCATGGCTTCCGCCGGATTTTTAGTGACATGGATGAGATGAAGATCGTCTGCGGAAATCAGTCCGGAATCCACCAGTTCCACGCGAATGAAGGCCAGCCAGTTCAGCCAGAAGGTTTTGCCGGGGGAATCCAGAAGGACGATCGGGTAAATGGTCGCTTTTCCCGTCTGGATCAGAGTGAGTGTTTCAAACACTTCATCCATGGTTCCGAAGCCTCCGGGGAATGCCACCATGGCGTCGCTTTCCGCCACGAAGTTCAGTTTTCTGACGAAAAAGTAATAAAAATTGATGAGTTTGTCGCTGTGGGCCACCACATGGTTGGAGGTCTGTTCATACGGCAGGGTGATGTTCAGGCCGAAGGAGCGTTGTTCTCCCGCCCCTTCATTGGCTGCCTGCATGATGCCCGGTCCGCCTCCGGTAATGACCATGTAGCCGTGTTCGCTGGCTTCCCTGGCGAATTCCCTCGCCGTTTCATACGCCGGTTCGTCATTCCTGATGCGGGCGGAGCCGAAGACGGAAATCTTGCGGATGTGGCGGTACGGGGCGAAAACACAGTTGGCGCGGTACATCTCCCGCCCGGAGCGGATCAGGACGGTAAAATCATGGTCCGAGGCGGCGGACTGGGCCATGTTGATTCCCGTTTTGATATACTCTTGGAGGTAGCGGGGATCGTGCCTGGTGGAGGCTATTTCGGAAAGCTTTTTGACGGCGCCTTCCAGAGTCTGGTAGCTGGAATCCATGGACATGGTGGAGGGACGTTTCTTGTCTTCACCTGTAAAATCCCTGTTGTCCAAAAAATCAGGATGCTTCATGAGTTGGTATGATAGGTTTGCCCTACTATGCCAGATGACGCACATTAAGTCACAGAAAATTTACCGGCGGGCATGAAAAGAGTTGATTGTTGAAAACAGATCGTTACATTGCTCCCCGCACGGGCGTTCCCACAACATGCCGTTGGTCCTTCAGGCGCATTGGCCGCCATGTCCGTGTTGAGGGGAAACCCGGTACATTACATACGATTATGTCGGAAAACGAAACCACTACTGCAGAAGAAACCGCCGTTACCACGCTGGCCCGTTTTGAGGTTCCCAGCCGTCTGGAAAAAATTGAAGATCCGAATGATGCGAATCATTTGACCTTTGTGGCGGAACCGTTTGAAAACGGTTACGGCCATACGCTTGGCAACTCCCTGCGCCGCGTTCTTCTGGGTTCTCTTGAAGGCGCCGCCATTACCTCCGTCCGCATTGCCGGTGCGCAGCATGAATTTTCCTCCCTGCCCGGTGTAGTGGAAGATGTGACGGAAATCGTGCTGAACCTGAAAAAGGTCAAATTCAAGCATAACGGCAAGGAACCGCGCCTGCTCTCTCTGCGCGTGCATAAGCAGGGCGTTGTGACTGCTGCCGATATTGCCGACGACACCGTTTACCAGGTGGTCAATCCCGATCAAATCATTTGCACTCTGGATCAGGACACCATGTTCGAATGCGAATTCCAGGTTCGCGTGGGCCGCGGTTTTGCCACCGGCGATGAAAACAAGGTGCCGGATATGCCCATCGGCGTGATTCCGATCGACTCCATTTTCTCTCCGGTTACCCGCGTGAAGTATTCTGTGCAGAATACCCGTGTGGGACAGATGACTGACTACGACAAGCTGATCCTTGAAGTCTGGACGGACGGCCGCATCGCCCCCGCAGACGCCATGCTCCAGGCTTCCGCCATTCTGCGCCATCACCTGGACGTATTCGTCAACTATGACGACAAGCAGGTCAACTTTGAGGAAGCTCCTTCCGCCGTCCAGGACGAGGAAACGGCCCGCCTGCGCAAGTTGCTCAACATGAGCGTCAACGAAATCGAGCTTTCCGTGCGTGCCGCCAACTGCCTCAACAATGCCAATATCACGACCGTTGGCCAGCTTGCCATGAAGAGCGAAAGCGAAATGCTCAAGTACCGCAATTTCGGCAAAAAATCCCTCAACGAAATCAAGGACAAATTGCTGGAACTGGGGCTCTCCCTGGGCGTTCAGGTGGATCCCTCCCTGCTTACCGGTCCCGTGCCGCAGGCCAAGCCGCGCCTGGGTCTGGAAGAGGAAAGCCCCGTGGGCCTGGCAGACCTGATTGCCGCCAACATCGAAGACGACGACGACTAAATCTCACAAAACCAACACACATAGAAAAATATCATCATGAGACACGGTGTAAAAACCTCCAAGCTTCAGCGCAACGCTTCTCACCGCAGGGCTCTGCTCGCCAACCAGGCATGCAGCCTCATCCTCAATGGACGCATCACCACCACCCTGGCCAAGGCCAAGGCCCTGCGCCCCTATGTGGAAAAGCTGATTACGCTTGCCAAGCGCGGTGACGTGCATTCCCGCCGCCTGGCTACCGCCACCATTCATAATACGACCGCCGTTAAGCGGCTGTTTGATGAAATCGCTCCTCTCTGCGCGGAACGCAAGGGCGGCTATACCCGCATCGTCAAACTGGGCCAGCGTCTGACTGATTCCGCCCTCGTGGCCATGATCGAAATTATCGATCTGCCCCGTGAGGCTGCCGAAAAGGAAGAAGCTCCCGCCACCACGGAAGCCACCGCCTAAGACGCACCTCTGGAACATCCTGTTAATACCCCGCTCCGGCCTTTTGTGAGGCCGGAGCGGATTTTTTATTGGCAATAAGGAAGTTATGGCGATAATATCGCTCTTGCTTCTTTCCTGCCGGAACGTTATAATCCAGCTTTAACTATGGACGCAGTATTATTGTTTTCCGGACAAGGTGCCCAAAAAGTAGGCATGGGCAAAGATTTGTATGACCAGTATCCCGTCGCCAAAGCCCTGATTGAACAGGCGGACAAGGCGCTTGGAGAATCCCTTTCTGCCGTCATGTTTGAAGGCCCCGGCGATGAACTGACGCGTACCTGCAACTGTCAGCCCGCCCTCTACGTACATGGCCTTGCCTGCCTGGCCGTCTTGAAGGAGCTCGTTCCCTCCCTGAATCCCGTGGCTGCCGCCGGCCTTTCCCTGGGGGAATTCACGGCTCATGCCGCTGCCGGGACCTATTCTTTTGAAGAAGGCCTCCGCCTTGTCCAGAAGCGCGGCGCGTTTATGGAGGAAGCATGCAACGCCACGAAAGGCACTATGGCCGCCATGATCGGCGGCACGGATGAAAACGTCATTAAGCTGGCGCAGGAATGTGACGTGGATGTTGCCAATTTCAATTGCCCCGGCCAGACAGTCGTTTCCGGTACGGAGGAAGGTGTGGCCAAGGCTGTAGCAGGGGCGAAGGCCGCCGGCTGCAAGATTGCCAAGAAGCTCAATGTGGCGGGCGCCTACCATTCCCGTCTGATGCACAGCGCTATGGTAAAGCTGGCGGAAGAACTCAAGAATATTTCCTTCGGTACGCCGTCCATGCCTGTTTATTGCAATTATGAAGCCCGGGTAGTGGAAGGTCCGGACGACATCCGCAGCATGCTGGAACACCAGGTATGCGGATCCGTGCGCTGGACGGCTTCCATGCAGAAGCTGGTGGACCAGGGCCACCGCCTTTTCATTGAACTGGGGCCGGGCAAGACGCTGGCCGGCATGATGGCTCGCATCTGCAAGGAAGCTACGGTCATCTCCATTGAAGACGTGCCCAGCCTGGAAGTCGCCGTTGCGGAGCTGAACAAATAATTTCCCTGAATAAAAGGGAGTAAGCCGTCGGCCCGTTGGGGAGCCGGCGGTTTTTTGTTGGCGTGTTCATGGCGGGGGTCCGTCAAATAGGCAATATCCCATGGAACAGGGGAAATGCCTGCCTCCGTGCCAGCGGCCCTGCTCCTGCGCGGGCATTTTCCTCATGCCGCCGGTGGGAAGATGCATGAACATCAGCATCGTTCCCATGAAAAAAGCGATGGCGGGCACGAACAGCGGTTTCCATATAAGGAAAAGTGCGGGCATGATGGAATGCGCCGCTCCTCAGTCCAGAAGAATCAGGGCAATGAGGTAAAACAGGAGGCCGCTTTTAGGAGGCCGGCAGGAGAGCATGAAAGCCGAGGCTCTGAGCCGCGCCAGGCGTTCCTGGCGGCGCAGCCCCCTACATCAGGCATGAAAGGAATTCCGTCAGGAAACAGGCGTTATGGAATAGAAATTCCTGATTTCTAAAGAAGTTCCGTCAGAGAGCGGATGATACTGGTCGCTAGGGAAAAATCCGCCTGCTCCGTTACCCTGTTTGGAACCGAGATGACTGGCATTCCTGCGCGGTGTGCGGCTGTAGTGCCGTTCTGGGAGTCTTCCAGCACCAGGCATTCAGACGGAGATTTACCCAGGTTTTCCGCGGCTTTCAGGAACAGGGCCGGATCCGGTTTGACGGGGAGGCCGTCGTCGCGGCAGACGACGGTTTGAAAATAGGGCATGATGCCCAATCTGTTCAGCCAGCCGTCCACCCAGCGGTGGGAAGAACTGGAGGCCACTCCCATAGGGGTTCCGGCTTCCGCCAGGTTCCGGATGAGTTTTCCGGCGCCGGGCAGGAGGCCGGCATGTTCCAGATCCCGGACGATTTCCTCCTGGCGGCGGCTGTTGACGGTTTCCCAGTCGAAAGTGCGCCCCGTCAATTTCTCCAGATGTTCTCCGGGATTCCAGTGGGTGTAGCCGCTGCCAAGGCATTGGTTGAACAAATCCAGGGGAAGAGGGTGGCCGCAGGACGCGAAAACCCGTTCCCAGGAGGAATAAATGGCATATTCCGTATCCACCAGCAATCCGTCAAAATCAAAAATGACGGCGTGTGCCCGCCGGAGCAGTTCACGGGCTTTCAGAACGGCTTCCAGGGAATCGGCAAAGTGATCAGGAATGGTCATGGACGGGAGTCTTTTTCAAGCCTCTCAATAATTCCGAGAAGCTTCTGTGAGCCAGCTTGGTTTGAAAAAGGCGGATGGCGATGATGGTGTAGATAATGTTGGGCATCCATGCTCCCAGCCAGGTGGGGAGGTAGCCTGCGGAGGCCAGGGTGGGGAAAAACTCATACAGGAACAGCATGGCTGCCGCCAGGAACAACGCAATGCCGATGCCGGACATGGCGGAGCGCCTCTGGAACGTGATGGCGGAGGGGATGGCAATAAATGTCAGGATAATGCAGGAAAATATGCGGGCGATCCTGACGTGCCATTCCGTCTGCAGACTTCTGAGGTACCTGGCGTTTGTCGTGCCGGACTTGATGAGTTCCTGGAGGGCCGGGGTTCCCTGTGTATCCACGCGGACGTTGGGTGAAATCAGTTGCCAGGGTGTTTCGGGATAATGCTCTTTCAGCGTTTGGTATTCCTGTCCGGCAAAAACGGGAACATCATGGAGCTGGCGGGGTTCCTCCTGGGAATAATTTCTTTTGATGGCCTGCCGGAAGGTCCATGTCCTGGAGGCCGGATCCCAGGTGGCTTCATCGGCAAACAGCTCGTATTTCATCTTTCCGGGGGCGCTGAACTGTTCCACCCGCACCTGCCGGAAAGGATTGCCGGGGGAATCAATTCCGGGAGGATTGCCCAGATACCAGATGCGGGATTCCGCATCATTTTTGTAGATGGTGCTCTGGGAAGCATGGTTATTTTTGTTCTGGCTCAGGGAGGAGAACATCAGTTTCCTGTACAGGGCGGAGTTGGGTGCCCAGTGGAACCCGAAGATGCCGAAGTAGATGGAGGCAAAGACGGCGCCGATGATGATGGGGGTGTTGATTCGGAGCAGGGACCGTCCGGACTGCAGCATGCCGGTGATTTCTGAGGATGAGGAAAGTTTGGTAAGCGCCCAGAGTGTTCCCAGGAGAAGGGTATAAGGCAGAATCAGGTTCAGGATCATGGGCAGCTGGCTCAGGTAAAAGCGGAACGTGCCCATGAGGGGTGCGTCCAGGTTCATCAGGTCTCCCACATTGTCCGCAAAATCTCCGATAATGTAAATCAGCGTCAGGATGGCCGTACACATGATGAAGGCCGTGAACCAGGTGCGCGCCACATACTTGTCCAGGATGCTCGAACGGTTGTACAGGAACATTCCCAGCGCGGGGAGAAAGCAGCCCAGAAGGATGAGCCAGGGCCGCAGGAGCTGGGAAAGGGGATATTCGGACGGCGTACCGGGAATTTCCCATTGCATCTGGGACCATTCCCGGGGCATCAGAAACCAGGCTGCCGCTCCTCCCAGCGCAAGCAGGAGGAGAAATACGGACCATTGGCGGAAATGTCGGGCCTGGATTACCATGAAAAAAGAAGGTGGGGCAAGAATGCCAGATCGGGAGCGGGAAATAAAGCGTTATTTGGCCGCCGGACAGGGATAAAAGGCTGCCTGAACCGCATGTCCGTGCTTGCTTCGTGAACCTCAGTGCGGTTCCGCTCCTTAAAGGGAGGAAGTGGCTGCGGGAGATGTTCCGCCTGATAGAAGTTGGCTGTTGTCAACGTAAACTGGATGAGATAAAATCTTCCTGACAACTGTTTCCCGGCAACAGCCTTTCCATGTTCAAACGTCTTGTTCAATTGTTTCTTCTGTTTTTTCTGGCTGCTGCGGGTGTTCTGGCGTGGTTTGCTTGGTACGTCTCCACTCCCCTGCTCATTCCCGTGGGAGGGGAGGAACCCGCCTCTTCTCCCGTTGCGGGTTCCCTGGTGATGGAACCCGTGGAAGCCGTTTCATCCGATGGCACGGCTATTGAAGGTTATCTGGTGAGCCCGGGGCGTCCGGAGGCTTTGTCTCCGCGCCAGAGCCGCGTGCGGGATACTCTGAAATTGCGCGGGAAAATGCCGCATTTGGAGGCAAAACCGGAGCTGGTTGTGATAGCCGCCTCTTGGAATGAGGGAGTGGAAAGTTCCCTCCCTCTGGCGGAAGGGCTGGCAGGAGCCGGTTACACGAGCCTGATATGGAATCCGCGCGGGAAGAACAATACCCGTCAATTCTGCACGTACGGATTAAGGGAATATGCGGATGTAACGGCGCTTTTGGACGCCGTATCCCGGAAGCAGGGCGGATTGCCTCCCGTGGCTGCCGTGGGGCAGGGATTTGGTGCGGCCGTGCTGTTGAAAGCCGCGTCTGAAGATCCCCGCATCCGCTGCATGGTCAGCATGGACTGCTTTCCTTCCCTGAAAACCGTGGCTGTCCGGGAGATGGAGCAGGATTGGGGCAAGCCTCTGTGCTATGCCGCTTATTGGCTGCTGGATGCCGGGGTGGATTGGCGTGCGGGGTTCAGTACGTTTGACGTGGCTCCCGTGGATGATGCCCTGAAATTGGATTATCCGGTCATGGTGGTTTGTACGAACCAATATTTTTTCTCCACGCTGGAAGATTGCCTGAGCATTTACGATTCCCTGAAAAATGAGAAAAAACAGCTTTATGAATCCATCCGGGAAGGGGAACCGTATGGCACCCGGGAACGGACTTTCCTGCATTCCATTGAAGGAAAGAAGGGGGAAAAATTTGAAAAAATTTATAAGGTCAACGTCTATGCGGGGGATGACGAGCTGCAGGCTGGCATTGCGGAATGGATTCATGAGAATACGCGTATGCCCATGCCCAGGGTGTTGCCTCATGAGTCTTACAGTGCGCCCGTTACGGGTACCGCTCCTTCCGGTTCATGAATTGTTCCTTTCCTTTTGCTGATGATCCCGTGAGTGCGAATCAGGACAACAACCGAGAACTCCGCGAAAACCGCCGCAGGCGCAGCCGTTTTATTCTGCCCGCGCCTCGCCATCTGGCAGCTGTGGCGGCAGGGGCTCTCCTTGCCGCCGTGCTGGTGCATTACCTGGGGTTTATCGTTCTGAGCTGGTTTGATCTGGGCATTCATGTGCACAAAGCCTCCGCCGTCCAGGAGGACAGAAAGCCTCTGCCTGAAAAAATAGTTCTGAAGGCGGACGACCGTCCTGCTCCGGATGTAGCGGAAGCCGTTGAAAAACAGGATATTGAGCAACTTGAAGAGATTCCCCCGGAATTGCCGGATTTAGAGGATATGCTTCCGGAGCAGGTAGTGATTGCTCCGGGGGAAACCAGCTTTTCCGCAGATCCGGTAAGTCCTTCCCCCCCGGAATCCCTTTCCCCGAAAATGCCGCAGGTGGACATGAATGCCGTCGCGAAGGGGTTGCCCGAACCCTCTCCGCCTGAGATGCTGAAATCTTCCGCCAGTCCGGTTACAATCAAGACGGCTGAACCGGATATGGTGAATCCGGATGAATGGTATAACAATAAGCTCAAAGGGGCGGGCGGTCAGGATGATTCCCATTTGCCGGATGGGAGCAAATCTCTTTCCCAGCTCATGGCCCAGTCCTCCTTGGGCAAGGACAGCGGGTACAGCAGGCTGGGAGCGGATCTTCTTTTTGAATACAACAAGGCGGTGATGAAAAATTCCGCCAGGCTGAGCATGCTCCAGCTTGCGGGACTGATGATGAAAAATCCGGATACGATTTTCATTGTGGAAGGTCATACGGACAGCTTTGGTTCCGAGGAATATAATGCCGTGCTTTCCCTGATGCGTGCTAATGCCGTCCGCCAGTGGCTGAAGGATAACGGCATAGCTCTGACGCGCCCGAATGGGGAATGCAGATTGTACATACGCGCTTGCGGCTCTTCCCGTCCCGTCGTTTCCATCAGGGGGGACCGGGATGCCCAGGCCGCCAACCGGAGGGTGGAAATCCACATGCGCAAGCCGGGAGAGGAAATACCCGCCGGGAGCCTGCCCCTTACGTATGCGGTGGATATGAGCACCCCTGTCGCCCGCCAGGTGCGTGCCGGAGTGGGCGCCCGCGCCGGAATTCCCTCCTCCGCGGCAGAAAGGAAAGCGCCCCCCGCAGGGCGTTCATCTTCTGCCTCCCCGGAACGCCGGGAAAATCCTGCGCCGCGTCAGGAAGTAATTCCTGAGGCGGAACCCATTCCGGAAACGATTCCTTCGGCAGAGCCTGTGGAGGAACGCATCCCTTCGGCAGAGCCGGTAGAGGATGACATCCCGCTGGCTGAACCCGTCGTGTGTGCGGGGAGCCGCGCCGTAGTGAAGGGAGGTGCCGGATTGAGATGGAATTGATGCGTGTCCTTCCGGTCCGGGCGCTGTCGAAACCCGAACGGCTCCGGTATCTTTTCTCCTTTGATTTTGACGATACTCTGTTCACTCTTGGAGGCCCTGCGGAAGAAAGGAGCATTTTTTTCAGAACCATGCGCATGCTCCGGTCGCAGTATGGTGTTCTCTGGGGCGTTAATACGGGGCGCGACCCTGTTTACCTGAGGGAAGGTCTGGCGGATATGTTCCGGGATGATGCGGAAGCGTTTGCCCCGGATTTTACGGTGACGATGGAACGGAATGTTCATCTGGCGGATGCGGAGGGCAGGCTGATGCCCGGCGCCGCGTGGAACGATGACTGCGCTGTTGCCCATGACAGCTTGTTCACCCGTTACGGCGGCATGCTGGAATCATTGATGGGCCAGCTGGAAAGCCGGTTTTCCGGGCTGGGACTCCGCAGGCAGGACAATGACGCTTTTTCCCTGGTGGTGGATGATGCCTGCGGCCTGGATGAAGTTTCCTGCGTCATTCAGGATACGGTTGGTCCGTATGAGGAAATTGTCACGCAAAGGGCAGGTCCCTACCTGCGTTTCAGCCACCGTGATTACAATAAGGGAACATCCCTTTCCTTTGTTGCCTCCCGGTTCGGCATTCCGTCTTCCCATGTCGCCATTTTCGGCGACGGGCACAATGATCTGGACGCCATGCGGCACTTGCCGGAGGCATTCCGGTGCTGCCCTTCCAATGCGGCGCAGGAAGTGAAAGACATGGTTGCCCGCGGCCATGGATACATTAGCCCGGAACCGCGCACCCGGGGCGTTCTGGACGGCCTGGCGCATGGAGTGTTCCCTTATTTCGGGATGAAGGCGGAGGTTTTGAAGGAGGATATTTGAAAACGGAGCTTTCGGATGCTGACGGGAGATCGGCTTTCAACATGTTTCTTTCATCAAGTCGCTCCCGGCAGGGGAAGAATCGTATTGACAAGGAATGCCTGCAATGCAGAAATGGGAAAGATTATTTCCCAATCCCGATTACATGAACATTCCCTCTTTTTCCCGTAGCGTTTCCAGAGGTTCCGCCGTGGGCTGGTTTTTAGTGTTGCTGCTGGTTTGCGGTGCCGGAGCCGGATATTATCTTTACCAGGATAACCTGGCAAAAAGAAAAGCGGCCCAGGAATTGACCGCTGAACGTAAATTGAAGGAGAAGAAGGCCAGGGAAGCTGCGGAGAAACAGCGAATAAAACGGGAACGGGAAATCAGGGAGAAGAAGGAAAAGGAACGGCTGGCGGCCCAGAAGGCTTATGAGGAAGCGCAGGAAGAGAAGGCGCGGCAGGCGGCGGAAGCGGCCCGTAAGCTTCAGGAGCAGGCCGAACGCGAAGAACGGGAAAAAAGGAGAAGGGAGGAGCTGGAACGGCGCGAACGTGAGGAAGAGGCCCGCAGGCAGGAGGAAGATATTCCTGTGAAAGAAGAGCCTGAACCGGAAGGCGTTTTCCCCCAACCCGTGAAAAACCGGATGCCGGAGCTTTCCGTTTATTCTATTCCTTGCAGGGATGATATCCAGACGGAAAAAGATAAGCCGCTGGAAACATGGTCCTGGGACAAGGCGGAAAAAATGGAGGGTATGGAGGAATTCCCCACGGGTTCCTCTCCGTGGAAAAAAGGGAAAGACGCCGGACGCATGCAGGCGCTTCTGGAAAAATGCCGGGAATGGAAGGATGCCAAACTCGCCTCGCTGAAGGCGTGCCCGGCGGCGCAGGATTTTCCCGGCGTTCCGGAGAATGGGGCCCAGACGGTCAGGCGGACGGTGGAGATAGATTCCAATATTGGAGGCTGGCATAGTACGGGACTGTATGCGCCGCCCGGGGCGGAAATTTCGTGTTCCCTGTCCGGCGCTCCCAAAGACGGTTCGATCAGCGTCCGCATAGGATGCCATACGGACAGCCTTCATAAGCTGGATGAATGGAAAAGAGTGCCGGAAATAACCATGCAGGTTCCGGCTGGCCGTGGGCGCGTGAAAATGGTGAATCCGATGGGCGGCCTTGTTTATGTGAATGTTGGCCAGCGTCCCAGACGGGGAAAGGTCTTCAAGGTTCAGATTTCCGGAGCCGTGCCTTCACCTCTGTTCGTAATGGGGAAGACCACTCCGGAACAATGGGCCGAACAATTGGAAAATACCAAGGCCCCGTGGGGGGAAATCCGCATGCCCCGGCTTATTGTCACGATGCCCGTGGAACAGCTGAAACAGTGTCCGGATGTTCAGAAGACGGCGGAATTTCTGCAAAAAAACATGGCTCTTCAGGACTGGATTATGGGATGGGATACCAAGCCGGACCGCCTGCATCATCCGATGCGCTTTGTCGTGGACAGGCAGATATCCGCCGGGGCCGGGCATTCCGGTTATCCCGCCATGGCCACGAAGGACTGGACGAATTCCATTGCCACCGGTTCCATCATCCATTCCGGAAGCTGGGGTTTGTGGCATGAACTGGGGCATAACCACCAATCCCCTCCCTTTACGATGGAAGGCCAGACGGAGGTATCAGTCAACATATTCTCCATGGTGTGTGAAGTGATGGGGACTGGAAAAGACTTTGAATCCTGCTGGGGCGGCGGCATGGGGCCGTACGGCATGAGCGCGGAAATGAAAAAATATTTTTCAGGCACCCAGACTTACAATGAGGCTCCCAACAAGGTGCAGCTCTTCTTCTGGGTGGAGCTGATGTACTATCTGGGGTTTGACGCCTTCCGCCAGGTGGCTCTTCAATTCCATGACAAGCCTTATGACAACGGCGAACTGAGTGATGAAAAGAAATGGGAATGGGTCATGAACGCTTTTTCCAAGGTCACGGGAAAGAACATGGGGCCTTTCTTTAAGATTTGGCGTACGCCGGTTTCCGAACGCGCTGCGGGCAGAATGAAAGACCTTCCCGCCTGGCTTCCTTCCAAGGATTATCCGGCCTGTTATACCGCAGAGGAATAAGAAGGTTCTGGAACAGGGGGGGGAGGAGGCGTTGCCGCACTCGCTTCTGGACGGTTCCGCCGGCTGGGGCTAGGATGGCGGAGCTGTGAAATGGCTGAATGACTGGTTGGGCTTTTTCAAGCCCCTTCAGGTGCGGAACCTGCAAATATTCTGGTCAGGGCAGGCTTCGGCCCTGATTGGAATGTGGTTGCAGGTGACGGCCATGGGTATTCTTGTGTACGATATTTCCGGAGGCTCCGCCACGGCAGTGGGGGTGTTGGCTGCCTTGAACGCTCTTCCTTTCTTTCTGGGCGGCATGCTGCTTGCCGGGCTGGGGGACCGTTTTGACCGGAGGAAACTCCTCATAGCCGTGCAGTGCGTCCAGTGGCTGGTGGCTGTAGCCCTGTTTCTGCTGACTGTGCTGGATATGCTCCAGCTGTGGCACTTATACGCCGCCGGGCTGGTGATGGGCGTCAATCAGACGGTGGGTTTTCCCACACAGCAGGCTTTTGTGGGAGACCTGATACCGCGCCGGCAATTACAGGAGGCCGTGGGCATGTATTCTCTGGTATTTAATACGTGCCGGGCTATAGGGCCGGCGCTTGCCGGCTACATTATTGCAGAATGGGGCGCCGGAACCGCCTTTGGCGGCAATGTGGCGGCAAGCCTTCCGCTGGTTGGCTGCCTGGTTGCCTTAAAGGGACGCGTTGCGGATACCTCCGCTCCCAGAAAACAGCGCGGCGCAGGAAGGAAAGCATCCGGCCTCAAGGCGGTGCTTGCCACGCGCAGCCTGCTTTTCATCATGATCAGCGCTCTGATTCAGAATATCTGCGGGCAATCTCTCTATCAGATTGTTCCGGCATTGATGCACGGAAATCCCAGGAATACCGGCCTCATTCTGGGTGCGGTCGGAGCCGGAGCCATGGTGAGCATCCTCTTTGTCCTGCCGTTTGCACGCAAAAGTGACAGGGTGGGAGCCAAGCTTTCCTCAGGCACCCTGTGGATGGGATGCGCACTGTGCGTGGCAGGCGTCATCCCGGTGGTGGAAGTGCAGGCCCTCTGTTTCTTTTTTGCCGGTTTGGCCACTTCTTCCCTCTTTGTTACTTCTTCATCCGCCGTGCAGCTTCTGTCGCCCCCGGAACGCAAGTCGGCCATTCTGGGGCTGTTCAGCATTGTCACCATCGGTGTGCAGCCGCTGGCGGCCATGGGGTGGGGAGCTGTGGTGGATGCCTGGGGTGTCCAGATGACGATTGTCGTGGCGGGGGGGCTGGAAGCCTTGTTTTCCATTTGGATGCTGGGCGTTCCATTTTGGCGTCATTTCAAATTCTCTCCGGATGATTGTCCGGAGACGACATAGCGCCTCCCCTTCCATTTGCGGCAGGGGAAGGCTGACGGTCCGCATTCTGCGGGGAAAAGGGGTGCGTGGAGGGTTTTTCCCCCGCGGAAATTCCGGGATGCAGCCGGCCAGGGAAGAGGAAGCAGGTTTTGGAAACGTCAGGAGCAGGAACCGGCTGTTAGCCGTCCGTTTCTGCCTCGTGTTCGGAATAGCTGATGCCCAGCATGCAGATATCGTCGGCCTGATTGGTGCAGCCGGTAAATTTGGCTACGCAGGTAAGGGCCTGATGGACGAAATCCTTGGTGCTGTGGGGGGAGGAATTATTGAAATAGTCAATCAGCCTTTCCACGCCCATTTCTTCCCCGTCCTGGTTGGCTGCTTCCGTCAGGCCGTCCGTGTACATCAGGATGCGGGACCCCGCCAGGAGCGAAAACTGGGCATTATGGTACGTAGCGTCATCCAGCAGCCCCAGGGCGATTCCTTTGGGCAGCGGCATTTTGCGGGCGACTCCGTCCGGTCCCAGAATGATGGGATGCGGATGCCCGGCTGTAGAAGCCGTCATGACCCCGGTTTCCAGATCTAGGTAAATATAAACGGCAGAGGCAAACATGGTGGTATTCGCCCGTTGCAGGATTTTGGCGAGCTGGTGGTTGAGGGAAGTAAGGAAAGCCGCCGGGTTATCCGCCAGGTGGGACAACTGTTCCATCAGGCCGCGGAGCATGGAGGCGATCAGGGCGGCGCGGATGCCGTGGCCCATCACGTCGCAGACAATGGCGCCGACGCCGGAACTGCCTACGGGAAAAGCATCGAACCAGTCTCCTGCAACCCCCTCCGAAGGAGTGAAAATATGGTGAAAATCCGCATGGCGGGTCAGGCCGTGTTCCGTATGGGAGCGGGAGGGAATTTCGTAGGGAAGCAGGGCGAACTGGATTTCCCTGGCCAAATCTATTTCCTTTTCCAGAGTTCTGTTGCGTTCCTCCAGGATGCGGGCCGTTTCCGTGGCCTTGATTTCTGTCTTCACCAGTTTGGTGACATCACTGGAAATACCTACAATTCCCTTTAGCTCTCCGTTGCGTCCGTACCACGGGAACTTGCTGATCTGGCTCCAGGAATCATCCTTGTGGAGCCATGTCTCATGATGAAGGCGGGCGCGGATGGGGCGTCCGGTAACCATGATGTCCATTTCCTCCTTGCGGGAAATATCGGACATCGTTTGGTCAAAAAAGTAATCGTCCGTGCGTCCGGTCAGGTCTGCCGGCGTCGGTACGCCCAGCTTATTGGCTGTGGCGGTATTCGCCAGGACGAAACGTGATTCCCGGTTCTTGAAATAGATACTGTCGGGAATGTGTTCAATCAGGGTATGAAACAGGTCCCTGTCCTCCGCAGCACGCAGTTCCGCCGTTTTCCGCCGGGTAATATTGACCCATACGCCCACCAGCATAACGGGCCGGCGCTGCTTGTCCCTGCGGGCGAGGCCGTTGACGCGGACCCAGCTCCAGCTTTTGGAGTTCAGCTTCTTCATCCGGATTTCAATGCGCATGGGCACATGGGTGTGGCCGTCCAGATAACGGCGCACTTCCTGGGAAAAAAAAGCCTGGTCTTCCTCGTGTATGGTAAGCTCCGGCTGGGTGAAGATATTGGGGGCTTTCTCCTTGCGGCTGGCCCCCATCATGGTCAGGCAGCGGTCCGTGTAATGAATGACGCCCGTTTTAATATTCCAGATATAAAATCCTTCTTCCGCCGCCGCCAGGGCCATTTTGATTTTGTCCCAGGTAAAAACTCTCTGGGCGGAATGTCTGTTGCGTGAGGGCGGCATTGCAGTTGCCCTTAATCTAACGACAAAACCGCTGTCTTGGCAAGAGGCAAAATAAAGGAATCCTTTCTGAAAGGAGGCCTGGCCGGGGGAACGCGTATGAAGGACACCGGCTGGTTTTTAAGATGGACTCCTATTTTTCTTTTTCCTTTTCCTGGGATTGAAGAAATTGCAGTTCTTTCTTCAAAGCGCTTCCTACGCGGTGCTTTGCCAGATAGACCTGGGCAATCGTGACGCCGAGCTGCCGGCGGACCTTGGCCGCGTCCCACTCCCGCAGGACATAATAGTCAAAAATCTGGAACTGCTTGGGCGACACTTTTGCTTTGACGCGTTCCAGAGCCGCCTGAAGAAGGTTATTCTGCCATTCCCGTTCCCATACCTGGTCAAAATTATTCTTCCCTTCATCCGGGATTTTGTCGATGGGGTGTTCCAGGGTATCCGTGGCATCAGGATTCATCAGCATGGCCGTGTCCTTTTTCCGCTTGCGGAACTGGTCATTGATGCGCCAGCGGGTCATGTTCCATAGCCAGAGTTTGAAGGAACCCTGTTCCGGTTTGTAAATATTTTTCCTGCTCTGCTTGGCGATGGAAAGAATGGTTTCCTGTACCACGTCCCAGGCCTCGTCTTCCCTTAATCCGGCCTTGAGGGCGACGGAATAAATAAGCCGCCAATATGTCCGGTAAAATTCATCCCAGGTACGCTGGTCTTCCCAGTTTTCCAAACGCGCGATCAGGCTTTTCCTGGTATGTTCCGCGTATTGGGAAAGTGTCTGCTCGTCAGGCTGGGACTCGTTATGGGGTTGCAATGGGGGCACATTCATGGTTTATCATGAACTACGGATGGAAGTGAAGCGAAAGCCGAGTAATAGGCCGGAAAATTCTGCACGGTCCGGCCTGTTCATTCACTACGTCCGTCGTGGAGAAAATCTTTCAGGGAAACGGACATGATCAGGAAAACGTCAAAACGCAGGGGAACCTCCGTCATTGCGGCCCTGATTGCGTTGTGCGCGGTGGTGGGGTACGGTTTGACGGAGTGGGCGCCGCTGGATAATGAACCGCAGGCGGTTCCCGCCCGCCAGAGGGAAGAGCGGCAGACGGTTCGGGAGAAGGTGGAAATCCCCGACAAGGGGGAGCCCGTTCGTTTGCTGACCATGAACGCCGGAAACTACTTTGTGCCGGAAGACCCGAGGAGAAGCAATTTTCAGGTAAAATACAAGCCTGTGGAAGCCCGTGAAGCCGTGGCGGAGCTGGTTCGCCAATCGGGGGCGGAAATCGTGGGGCTGTGTGAAATGGGCGGGGAGGCTGCCGTTCGTGACTTGCAAATGCGGCTGAAAAGAAAAGGAGTTCATTTGCCGTACAAAGTTCTTGTCATGCGGGACGGGGAGGACCGTGGTTTGGCCCTTCTTTCCAAATACCGCATCGCGGATGACCGTTCCGTAACGGACATGCCTGTATCCGGAGAGGCGAAACGGAAAAAGACGATGCTGCGGGGCATTCTGGACGCCACGGTCAGCATGCCGGACGGACGGCTGTTCCGCCTGGTGGGCATTCATCTGAAATCACGCCTCAGCCGTGACGGTTCCGCAGAAGACACACGGAGAAGGGAAGCCTACGCCCTGCGGGACTACCTGAATGAAGCTCTTGCCTCTCAGGACGGCATGCCTCTGCTTCTGTACGGAGATTTTAATGACGGCCCGTCAGACAGCGCCGTGCAGGTCATCCAGGGGCCGGCCAAAACGGAATACCGCCTGAACCGTTTGAAGCCCAGGGATTCTCGTGGTGAGACCTGGACCATTTACTACGAAGACGGTGACACCTACCATTCCTTCGACCATCTTTTCCTGAACAATACTCTGAAAAAGCGCCTCGGCCGCAAGCCTCCCATGGGCATCCTTGACTCTCCCCCCTCGCTCCAGGCCAGCGACCACCGCGGCGTGTGGGTGGAATTAAGGTAGATAAAAATGATTTACTATAAATGGAATATGTAATAAATATCTGTTAGATTTTTTTATTTGATCGAATTGATATTTTTGTGATGTAAAAATGCACTTGTAAAAACCTAAAAAATAATATTGCTAACGAGAATAAAATTTGTAGAGCTATCCCTCAGCATTACCTTCTCGCATAACTGATAACTATTTATTATGGATTTTCTAATTAATTCTAATGATATATCTCATTCATACAATTAGAGGATTTAAATTTAAAATATAAAAACTGAATTGTTTAATTTAATTTTGTTTCGGTCACCTTCTCTGCCTTTCGCTGGATATATTGCCAGATGTTGGTATTTGAATGATGTTGAAATTTTACAGTAAGACTATTCTGCTTAATCCCGTAAAAAAATATGGACTGCTTTCACTTAATGTTTCTTATTGGGGTTCTTTTGTTGAATTGGCAAATCATTTTTACCATAGTTATATATGAAATATCCAGATACACTTATAGATTACAAATATTTGTTGTCTGATCTTAAATATTGCTTCTAAAAATTAGGGTTTTGTAAAAATGTAAAAGGTTGCATTTTAACTTTGAATGGAACTCAATCTCTTAATTAGGGATAATAGTAGAATGGAGCTTATAGATAACATAAACAAGACCCTGAAAGGGGATTTGACCAGGGAGTTGCACGACGGCAGCAAAGTTGCCATTGCCGCTTCGTGCTTTTCCATTTACGCCTTTGAGGAGCTGAAAGCGCAGCTTAAAGACATTGAGGAGTTGCGCTTTATCTTTACCTCCCCGACTTTCGTCACCGAGAAAGCCAACAAGCAAAAACGGGAGTTCTATATTCCACGGTTGAACAGGGAGGGCAATCTCTATGGCTCTGAGTTTGAGATAAAATTGCGCAACGAGCTTTCGCAAAAAGCCATTGCCAAAGAGTGCGCCGAATGGATCAGGCGGAAAGCCTGCTTCAAGTCCAACTATACGGGAGAGAACATGATGGGCTTCGCCACCGTTGACGACAAGGCGTATATGCCCGTCACCGGATTTACCACGGTGGAATTGGGATGCGAGCGGGGCGACAACGCCTACACGGTGATAAACAAGTTCGAGGCTCCTTTCTCGCAGCAATACCTTTTCCTTTTCGATCAGCTTTGGAATGACAGCGCGAAGATGCAGGTAGTCACGGACAAGATACTCGACAACATCAGCAATGTCTATAAGGAGAACGCCCCCGACTTCATCTATTTCGTCACCTTGTACAATATCTTCCGTGAATTCCTTGACAACCTCTCCGAAGACGACCTGCCCAACGAGGCAACCGGATTCAAGGAAAGCCAGATATGGAACAAACTATATAATTTCCAGAAGGATGCCTGCCTTGCCATCATCAACAAGTTGGAAAAGTACAACGGCTGCATCCTTGCCGACAGCGTGGGATTGGGCAAGACGTTTACCGCCCTCTCGGTCATCAAGTATTACGAGAACCGCAACAAGTCAGTGCTTGTGCTTTGCCCGAAGAAACTTAACGACAACTGGATAACCTACAAGAGCAACTATCTGAACAACCCCATCGCCCGTGACCGCCTGCGCTATGACGTGTTCTTCCATTCTGACCTGTCACGCCGGGGTGGAAAGACCAACGGGCAGGACTTGGACCATATCAACTGGGGCAACTACGACCTTGTGGTCATAGACGAGAGCCATAATTTCCGAAACGGCGGCAAGGTGACAACGGATGGGAATGACGACAACCCGCGCGAGAACCGCTACCTGCAACTGCTGAACAAGGTTATCCGGGCGGGGGTCAAGACAAAAGTGCTGATGCTCTCGGCCACGCCCGTGAACAACCGTTTCAACGATTTGAAGAATCAGATACAGCTTGCCTACGAAGGTGAGTGCGGCAGGATGGATGCCCTGTTGAACACGTCTTCCGGCATTGACGACATTTTCCGTCAGGCTCAGAAGGAATACAACATATGGACGAAGCTCCCGCCGAAGGAGCGCACTACGAAAGAACTGCTCAGCCGGTTGAGCTTCGACTTCTTTGAAGTACTCGACAGCGTTACTATTGCCCGCAGCCGCAAGCATATAGAGCAGTATTACAATACGGCGGACATCGGCAAGTTCCCCATGCGGCTGGCTCCGCTGTCACGCCGTCCCAACCTGACTGACCTCGACACGGCTATCAACTATAACGGGATTTACGAAATTGTCAGCCGCCTCAACCTTGCCATTTATACCCCTTCCGATTTCATTCTGCCAAGCCGGAGGAAAAAATACATGGACGAGGATAACGACTTCCACGGTCGCGGCAGAGCCGGACGCGAGAAGGGAATACGCCGCCTGATGAGCATCAACCTGCTTAAACGTCTGGAAAGCTCGGTCAATTCTTTCCGCCTCACCCTTGAAAGAATCAGGAAGTTGATAGCGTCAACCATCGGACAGCTTGATGAGTTGAATCAGGGCGACAGCTTTTCCATTGAATGGGAGGATATTTCGCGGAATCTCGATGCCGATGATCGAGAGGCGGATATGTTCATCGGTGGCAAGAAGACAAGAATTGCCCTGCAGGATCTTGACCACATCACATGGCGCGGCTACCTCAAAAAGGATTTGGAGAACCTTGATCTTCTGCTGCTCATGATTGGCTCCATCACTCCGGAACACGACCGCAAGCTGCAACAGTTGATTGCCGACTTGCGCGGCAAGTTTGCCTGCCCCATCAATGCAGGCAACAGGAAGGTGATTATCTTCACGGCGTTCTCCGATACCGCCGAATACCTGTACGGTTGTCTGGCTGCTCCCATTCTGGAAAAGTATGGGCTGCATACGGCACTCGTCACCGGAGACGTGGAAGCACGCAGTACATTGCGCCTTCCACAACGCGAGAAGCTCGACTTCAATAAGGTGCTTACGCTCTTCTCTCCAATTTCAAAGGAGAAGTCTGCCATTTATCCGCACATCCGGGAGGAGATAGACGTGCTTATCGCTACCGACTGCATCAGCGAGGGACAGAACTTGCAGGATTGTGACTGTCTCATCAATTACGACATCCATTGGAATCCCGTGCGCATCATTCAGCGTTTCGGGCGTATCGACCGCATTGGCTCGCGCAACGAGGTGATTCAGCTTGTGAACTACTGGCCGGACGTGACCCTTGACGAATACATCGACCTGAAAGGACGGGTGGAAGCCCGCATGAAGGTGTCGGTGCTGACAAGTACGGGCGATGACAATCCCATATCGCCTGAAGAGAAAGGCGACCTTGAATACCGGCGCGAGCAACTGAAACGCCTGCAGAGCGAGGTGGTGGACATGGAGGAGATGAACACGGGCGTTTCCATCATGGATTTGGGGCTGAACGAGTTCCGTCTTGACCTGCTTGCCTGCCTGAAAGACGCTCCCGGCCTGGAGCATATGCCTTTCGGTCTTCATGCCGTGGTACCCGCAAGTGACGGTGCGCCTGCCGGAGCGGTGTTCGTATTGAAAAACCGTAACAACGGCGTGAATATTGACCACAGGAACCGCCTGCATCCTTTCTATATGGTCTATATCTCGGAGAGCAGGGAAGTGGTGGTCAATCATCTTTCACCCAAGGAGATGCTCGATCGCCTGCGCTTCCTGTGCAAAGGCAAGACCGCACCGGACATGGAGCTATGCCGGGAGTTCAACAAGGCCACTTCCGACGGGAAGAACATGCGGCGGTATTCCGGACTGTTGGGCGATGCTATCTCCTCCATCATCCATGTGAAGGAAGAGAGCGACATCGACAGTTTCCTGAGCGGCGTGCAAGGTTTGCTCTTCACGGAAGAGATACGCGGGCTGGACGACTTTGAATTAATCTGTTTTCTCGTCATCAAGTGAGTATGTACGGACTGCCCATCACTACGGAACGCAAGAAGCAATTGCCGAAAAAGGCCGTATATGCGAAGTTCGACCTGAAGCCCTCGCAGCGCGACGGCTTCGATGCCGATGTGAGCCGCATGGATATTGTGGCGGTCTTGTCTCCGGCAACATTGCCGGCCATTGCGGCGGGAGAAAACATCAAGGACATCTATATGCTTGCCGTGCAGCTGAAGCGGAAGGATTACGATAGCAAGAGCATCGCCCTGTTATCCCGGCTCATTCCGCAGAATATCCTGTTTGCCTTGCAGTTTGAGGCGGACACGCAATTCGCCGTTTATCATGCCGACAGGCTTATCCGTTCCGCATGGATGCCGACAGGGGAAGCGAAGATTGCGTTTTCGGGATTGAATCTGGATGCCGTTTGGGAGAATATCGTGAAGAGCATCGGCGGCATTGAGATGGAACAGGGCAAGACTCTTACACAGCAGATACAAACCAATGAACAACGAGCGAAAACCCTTGCTCAGATTGCTGCTTTGGTGCGGAAGATGGCAAGTGAGAAACAGCCTCGGCGCAAACGGGAGTATTTTGAAATAATCAAAAAACTAAAATCAAACCTATAAATGGACAAATTGAAAATGCAGAGCCACGATGTGACAAGCTCCAACATAAATAAGATAGCGCGATTGTTCCCGAACTGCGTTACGGAACGGTTAGGTAAGAACGGCAAGCCGGAACTGGCTATCGACTTTGAAAAATTGGAAGCGGAGTTATCCAACGATATTCTTGCAGAAGGGGAGGAACGCTATCAGTTCACTTGGCCGGACAAGCGGGCGGCAAACCGTTTGGCGAACACTCCCACGACAATGACGCTCCGCCCGTGTCGGGAGGAATCGGTGGATTTTGACAACACGCAGAATCTTTATATCGAGGGTGACAACCTTGATGTGCTGAAGGTGTTGCGTGAGACATACCTCGGCAAAGTGAAGATGATTTATATTGACCCGCCTTACAACACGGGCAACGACTTTGTGTACAATGACGAGTTTGCACAAGGCAAGTCGGAGTTTGAGCAAAACAGCGGCTTGTTCGATGAAGAGGGGAATCAGACGATTGACCCGATGTTGCGGAATACGGAAAGCAACGGGCGTTTTCATACGGATTGGCTGAATATGATATATCCGAGGCTGAAGGTGGCCCGCGACTTGCTCTCTGAAGACGGCGTGATTTTCATTTCCATTGATAATAATGAAATCGAAAACCTCCGAAAAATATGCGACGAGATCTTCAGCGAATCTAATTGCATATGTCAATTTGTTTGGAAAAACAAGTATGGAGCAGGAGGGGGCACAAATTCTGTGGCTTATGTTCACGAATATATATTAGCATATTCAAAAACTCCAATAGTGAGTATAAGTTCAGACTTATCAGAAGACTTAATATCAAGCTATAATAAAACTGATGAAAAGTATAGTACCAGAGGAGGGTACGTTACGCAACCTTTGGCAAGCACAAGTAAGGGTGCAAGAGTAAATTTAATGTACGATATTTTACATGAAGGCAATATAATCAAGCCTCCAAAGGGAGGTAGATGGATTTGGAGTAAAGATAAATTTGACGCTGCTTATGCAAATAATGAAATCGTGATTTCAAAAAATTCAAGTGGATATAGTGTACGTTTCAAACAATATCTTAGAGATAAAAACGGAAAAATGCGTAAAGGTACACCGTTATCTCTAATTGCATCTGTCTTCAATCAAGAGGGTACAAAAGAATTTGCAGAGCTTATGGGGGATAAACGTATCTTTGATTTTCCAAAGCCTTCTGATTTAATAAAATTTTTATTAAGTCTAAATATAAATGGCGGAACTACAGATTTTACTATTATAGACTTCTTTAGCGGTAGTTCATCGACCGCCCATGCTGTGATGAAACTCAATGCCGAGGACGGCGGCAATCGCAAATTCATCATGGTGCAGCTTCCCGAATTGACCGATGAGAAGAGCGAAGCCTATAAAGCCGGATATAAGAATATCTGTGAGATAGGCAAAGAACGCATCCGCCGTGCCGGAAAAAAAATCAAGGAAGAGAATGCCGACAAGGAAGGCATCGATAAGCTCGACACCGGTTTCCGCGTGCTGAAACTCGACAGCAGCAATATGGAAAATGTCTATTACACTCCGCAAGAGTTTGACGAGCAATCCTTGTTCAATGAGAATGTGAAGCCCGACCGCAGCAGCGAAGATTTGCTGTTCCAAGTGATGCTCGACCTCGGCATTGAACTCTCGGCAAAGATTGAGACGCGGCAAATGGCAGGAAAGAACGTGCATTTTGTGGACGGGAACTATCTGATAGCCTGTTTCGACAAGGACGTGAATGAATCCGCCATTACGGAAATCGCCAGACTGAAGCCGGTATATTTCGTGATGCGCGACGCTTCGGCAGCCAACGACAACGTGATAGACAATTTCGAGCAGATATTCCGCCACTACTCGCCCGACACGAATTGCAGAATACTGTAGTCATGAAATTCAAGTTTAAGATACAACAATATCAGACGGAGGCGGTGGAGAATACCGTGGCTGTCTTCACGGGGCAGCCCTCGTACGCCATAGAGGGATATCGCCTCGACCGCGGACGGCAGGCACAACGACAGTTGGATTTCGATGATGAAACAGGATACAGGAACCACTGCGTGGAACTGGATGGGAAAGCCCTGTTGAAAAACATCAATACCATTCAGAATCTGTATGACATCACGCCGTCTTCTTCCCTTTCAAAGGGTATCGGTGCGGTGAATCTCGACATAGAGATGGAGACCGGAACGGGAAAGACATACGTCTATATCAAGACGATGTTTGAGCTGAATAAACAGTACGGCTGGAGCAAATTCATCGTGGTGGTGCCGAGCATCGCCATCCGTGAGGGCGTGGCAAAGAGTTTCCGCATGTTGGAGGAGCACTTCATGGAACACTACGGCAAGAAAGCGCGGTGGTTCATTTACAACAGCGGCAACCTGCAACAACTCGACAGTTTTTCATCTGATTCCGGGTTGAGCGTGATGATTATCAACACGCAGGCTTTCGCCTCCTCGATGAAGGAGGGCGGCAGAAGCAAGGAGAGCAGGATTATTTACTCCGAGCGTGATGAGTTCGGCAGCCGCCGTCCCATAGACGTGATTGCCGCCAACCGTCCCATCATTATCATGGACGAACCGCAGAAGATGGAGGGCGATGCCACGCAGGCGGGCATCAAACGCTTCAACCCACTGTTCGTGCTGAACTATTCGGCTACGCACACGACCAGGCACGATACCATCTATGCGCTGGATGCTTTGGACGCTTACCGGCAGAAGCTGGTGAAGCGCATTCATGTGAAAGGTTTTGAAGTGAAGAACCTCCGGGGAACGAGCGGGTATCTCTATCTCGACAACATCGTGTTGTCGCCCAAACGTCCGCCGGAAGCGCGCATTGAGCTGGAGGTGAAGAATGCTTCAGGCAGCATCGTCAGGAAGATAAAAACATTCGGCGTGGGCGACAACCTGCGCGAAGAGTCCGGGCTGGCCGAGTACGACAACTTTGTGGTGTCGGAAATCAACATGAACGGCTATGTGACCTTTCTCAACGGCGTGACCATACGCAGGGGCGAGGTGATAGGCGACCCGGATGAGCTGGACATGCAGCGGGTGCAAATCCGGGAGACCATCATGTCGCACTTGGAGAAAGAACGCCAGCTTTTCAAGCGGGGCATCAAGTGCCTGTCCCTCTTTTTCATCGACGAGGTGGCGAAGTACAAGAGCTACGATGAGAACGGGGAGGAAGTGAAAGGCGTGTTCCAGAAAATGTTCGAGGAGGAATATGCGAGGTTGGTGAATGAGGAGTTCTACATCTGGGATGAGGACTACAACGAATACCTCCGCCGTTTCCTGCCCCAGGACGTGCATCGGGGTTATTTCTCCATAGACAAAAAGACTAACCGGGTGATTGACGGCAAGGTGGAAAAGAAGACGGGACTGTCAGACGACATTTCCGCTTACGACCTTATCCTGAAGAACAAGGAACGCCTGCTGAGCTTTGAGGAGCCGACACGCTTCATCTTCTCGCACTCGGCACTGCGTGAGGGGTGGGACAATCCCAATGTATTTCAGATTTGCACGCTGCGCCATTCCAACTCCTCCACCGCCAAACGTCAGGAGGTAGGGCGCGGTTTGCGTATCTGCGTGGACAGGAACGGCGTGCGCATGGACAAGGAACTGCTGGGGGAAGACGTGCATGAGGTGAACAAACTGACCGTGATAGCCAACGAGAGCTATGCGGATTTTACCACAGCCCTGCAAAAGGAGACACGGGAAGTGTTGCGTGAGCGCGCAGCCAAGGCAACGGTCGCCTATTTTCAAGACAGGCAGATTAAGATTGGGGAGGAAATACATACCATTACCGAAACGGAAGCCAGCCGCATCATCATCTATCTGGAAGACAACGGCTATATTGACGAGGACAAGCACATCACGCCGGATTACCGTGAGGCCGTGGCAAACGGCACGGTGGCTCCATTGCCGCCCAGGCTGCAACCGATAGCTGAGGGGGTAGTCCGTCTGATAAACTCCATCTTCGACCCGAAGGCACTCGACGACATGGTGGTGGAGGAGAAGACAACCACGCCGGACAACAAACTTAACGAAAACTTCCAAAAAGCCGAATTCCAAGCTTTGTGGAACGAGATAAACCACCAGTATGTTTATACGGTAAGCTACGACAGCAACGAGCTGATAGAAAAAGCCATCCTGCACATCAATTCCGAACTGGAGGTAAAGCGGCTCCGCTATGTGATGGTGGAGGGAACGCAGGATGAGGAGCAGGTAACTGACTTCGGAGACACCCGTTCCCAATCCAGGCAACTGACCGATGTCTGCACTTCCACCGTCCGCTACGACCTTGTGGGCGACATAGCCAAAGGCGCCAATCTCACCCGCCGCACAGTGGTGAAGATACTGCAAGGCATCCAGACGAGCAAGCTTTACCTGTTCAAGAACAACCCCGAGGAGTTTATCCGCAAGGCTGTAAGCATCATCAAGGAGCAGAAGGCCACGATGATTGTGGAGGCCATCCGCTACAACATGACGGAAGGCAAATACGACAGCAGCATCTTCACCGTGAAGAGCAGAATGGATTTTGACCGGGCATACGAGGCGAAGAAGCATATCACCGATTATGTGTTCAGCGACAGCAAGGGGGAACGCCAATTCGCCCATGACCTTGACGAGGCCCATGAAGTGGTGGTCTATGCCAAACTGCCCCGTACTTTCCAAATACCCACTCCGGTAGGCAACTATGCCCCCGACTGGGCTATCGCTATGACGAAAGACGGAGTGAAACACATCTTTTTCATTGCCGAGACCAAAGGCTCCATGTCATCAATGGATTTGAGTGCCATCGAAAAGGCAAAAATCGCATGTGCGGAGAAGTTGTTCAACTCTATCTCAACGGCAAATGTGAAGTATCACAAAGTGGCTACCTATCAGGATTTGATTGATGAGATGAACGCGGGGTAAAAAAGAACCTTTTTAACTTTGTTTTTGGGACTCTTTTTTATGAGCCGGATTTTATCCCAGGCCGGTTTGACCCTATCTTGCTTGAGGTGTACCCATTGGGTCAGCCGGATGTTTTCTCTTACGGACGAATGGCCTGGGAGAGGATTACCGGATGGCAATGAGTTTTATTTGGCCAGGAACATATCAGGCATTCCAGTTCCTCAAAAAATGATTGCCGTGTCCGTCTGAAACGGGTAGCATGCCAAAAATCGTTGTTCAATCCTGCATCATCTGTATGAGATATTTTTCCAAGCATTCCGGAATGGCTCCGCGCTGTTCCTCGCCGGGGAGCAAGGGGTTTACCCTGGTGGAATTGATTGTCGTTATCACCATTATGGTTGCCATGATGGCCTTGGCCGCCAGCATGTTGAGGGGCGGGGGCGTCTACACCTCTGCCGCTGCCGACGAAGAGGATAGTGTAGATCGCGGGGGGCGCCGGAGCCTTAA
>ERZ1023818.66-NODE-66-length-29508-cov-9.523614_pt1 | contig 29508 bp, 26 predicted proteins | sample MGYA00380378_ERZ1023818 | MGnify/ENA primary metagenome ERZ1023818 (study PRJEB33179, sample SAMN07449062) | human gut metagenome | biome: Human-gut; feature: Human associated habitat; material: Faeces | host: Homo sapiens | place: India:Kasaragod | collected... | reverse complement strand
CCTTCATTACGCATAAGTCCCCACTCCGGCGTCGGAGGTTGCGCCCCAAAACCGACGAAGGAAAGCCCAGCTACCTCAAGCATCATTGTTCCCAGGTCCATACCAGCAGTGACGAATACTAATGGCAACGTATTTGGTAAAATATGACGCCGCATAATGACGAGTGAGCTACCGCCGCTAAGTCGTGCCGCTGTTACGTAATCTTCATCGCGTACTTTCAACACTAAACTGCGTACGATGCGAGCGTATTTAGCCCATCCTACCAAGGTCAGTGCCAATATAGCATTTCCAATACTACCGCCCATAACCCCTGCAATAGCGATGGCCAAAATAATTCCCGGGAAGGAAATCATGATATCACAGATTCGCATCAATATACTCTCTACTTTACCACTATAAAATCCGGCTACTACACCGACGATAGTTCCTAACATAGCCATCAAGCTAACAATAGCCAAGGACATTCCTAACGATAACTGCATACCATATATAATCCGAGCAAATACATCACGCCCTAGCTTATCTGTGCCAAACCAATGCTCGGCACTGGGTGCCTGTAATGCACTTCCCATATCAGACGCATAGATATCTGTCGACATACACAGAGGCCCGATAAGTGCGATTGTAATAATCAATCCTAACAAAATAGAATAAATCGTAAAGTACCGTTTCTTTTCATTCATTGTATTCATTATCTATGCCCTCCCTTACGCAAACGCGGATCCAATAAAGAGTAGGACATATCAATAAGAGCGTTAATAACCATATATGCTAACGCCGCCCAAAGCACGAACCCTTGCAATAGCGGATAATCTCGCATAGTAATAGCCTGTACGGCCATCTTGCCAAGGCCGGGCCATGCAAATACCATTTCAACAACAGCCACCCCGCCAAGAAGCCAACCAAGGCTTAAGCCTAGAATTGTCAATAACGGTAAGCATGCATTGGGGAAAATATGGTGCCACAAAATAGCTCTTTCCGTCATTCCTCGGGCGCGCGCCCCGATTACATAATCCTTATTCATTTCTTCCAATACTACTAACCTCACCTGGCGCATATACTTTGCAGCCATAGTAAAAGCCATGGTGATAGCCGGTAACATAACATTAGATAACGATACTGTGGCTGTTGCAATAGGTGCAATGCCCAATTTATAACCGAAAATATATAACAGCACAAGACCTAACCAAAAGGTAGGCATCGAAATGCCTACAAACGATACGGCCCGCAAAATATAATCGATCCAGCGGTTACGATACACCGCTGCCATTACCCCCGCCGGTATTGATATGATTAGCATTAACACAATACTGGTCACGGCCAATAACAAGGTACCCGGAAAGGCTTCGGCCATCTTGTCCACTACAGGCTTTTTAGCCGAATAGGACATTCCCAAATCACCGGTAAGGGCTTGACCAAGCCACGATCCATATTGCACAATAAATGGCCTATCCAGCCCCAGTTCATGGCGTGTCTGTTCCACCACTTCTTGCGAAATAATCGTATCCCCTGTTTCTAAGAGCATGGCCACCGGATCGCCTGGAGCCATATACGTCAATGAAAAGGTAATAAACGTCACACCCAATAGTGTGATTACCAACTGACCTAATCGTTTCCCTATCCTAACTATCATTCGTTGTATCCACCTTCCTCCATGTCTAACTATATTCCTCGGTAACCTTTATCCCAAGAGCTACCGGTGTCTCATCACCCGGGCGTTGCCGGTCTAAGCGCTTAGGCACCTCCTAATATAAGCACCCGGCCTATCTACGTCCTCTGCTCTATGTTCAAAACCAATCTTGCCATGTAATAGCGACCCTAATCACACTATTCCTTCGGTCGTGGCAACATATGAACATATCGCAAAAAGATAACCAGCAACACCGATTCTAATAAGTACGTTCCCACATACGTAACCCACAATCCCGTATTTCCCCAATACTGCGTTAACTGCCAATCGCCTATCGCAAAAACGCCCACAGCTTCGAGCATCATAATCCGTACCCATTCTGTTTCACCGCAGCCGGTATACATCCCATACAGTACAAGCCCCACAGCCGCACAAATAGGATATACTTGCAGCGCCCAACGATATTCCATAGCCACTGCTTTCACCGCCGCTACATTGGTCATTGCCGCAATACATGCATGACCGCCTACGGCCAATACCCCTTCCCATAACAACACCATCACTCCGGCACATCCTAGACCAATTCGAATCGTATCCTTCCATAGCCTTACAGAGCCTTCCCCTTTGGCACGACCGCTAAACACACTCACCCCATTAGCAATACCATCAAAGCAATAGGCCATGATAAAAATAATTTCTAATAACAATGCATTAGCGGCCAACATTGTCGTTCCCATAGTGCTCCCCGTATTAGCAAACAAATTATTAATTACCAACAAGCACACCGTACGAATCATGAGATCGCCATTCACCTTCATAATTCGCAGCAAAGCTCTGCTCTGCACCACCTGATGCATGACCGCCTTTGACTGTGTTAATCGACCTTTCACACAAACTAGGGCAATAAGGCCTACGGCAAATCCGTACACCTGTGCTAATAGCGTACCCCAAGCCACACCGGCTACGCCCCAACCACCATAGAACACAAAGGTAAAGGATAATATCATATTGAGTACATTCATCGATATTTGCATCCACAAGGTAAGGCGCACCAACATCTGTCCCATCAACCAACCTAAAATAACGTAGTTGCCCAATACAAATGGTGCTCCCCAGATTAAAATGTCGCAATACTGTTGCAAGAAAAGGAGTACCCGACCTTCTGCTTTCATAAATGTTGCATACGCAGGAAAAAGAACGCTATATAAAACAATGCACAGCAAGCTAATCCCTGCAGCTAGCAAAGCCGGGCGGTAGAGAGCTAAACTGACTGCCTCGCGATCACCTTTGCCTAAGGCTTGCGCCGAAAACCCCGTCGTAGCTACGCGTAAAAAACCAAACAGCCAATACATACTGTTAAATAAGATGACGCCCAAAGCGACGGCTGCAATATATGCAGCATCGGATAAATGTCCCATAATAGCAGTATTGACCGCCCCCAATAGCGGCTGCGTTGCCGTAGAAATCATAAAGGGAACGGTCAATACTAAAAACTCTTTATAAGAAAGTCGTTGTGTTGTTATTGTCATACCTTCACCTTATACATTTGTAACCCGCGTGCCAGAAGAGAACGAAACTTACCACCGAACACCCGTCGCCATCCTCGTTCTCGATGTCGGCGCTGATGATCGACATATGGTTTATATGCTTCTCTTTCATAAATAGCCCTCAGTTTTCCCTGATAGGTACCTCTCACTGTACGCCACACAAAATCCCTAATCATTTGAAAGTCTCCTTTCCTCTTACCAGCACCGACTTCCTGAAATCGACGCTGGCACGGCATGGTATTGCCGTCTGCAAGTAACCAACCAAACCTTTCTTTCGGCATTATTACCGGAAGTTACTCAGACATACCGCCCTTTTGTGCACCTATATCCTTTAACAATAGTTATGCCCATCGGCATTATTATGTAGCTCGCCCTATTTCTACGAGCTATGGAAATATATCTATACAATAAAAGGCGGTCGCTCATGTGAGCGACCGCCTTTATATGCATTCGATTTCTATACGTCACATAATCACAGTACATAGTATGTAACTAACAATCAACACTATGTATACTATCATCGTATAACTCATGACTATCTTTATAGCTATTACATGCTACTGTATAGTATTACGTACAATCGCCATCCCCATCGCTCGTAGGTGCTTCATCGGTGATTATTCATTAGGCAGTTCTCCTGGCTTGCTGTCATCGCTGATTACGCCTTCCCACAACAATTCCTGTTGCAGTGACATCATTGTAACTTCGCTCTTGCTTACAGTGGCGGGACCGCTTCGGCTTATACCGAATTCCCTATTAAGTCGTAAGACACCTAATGTCTTCTACACGTATTCGTATGTCATATTCATAATACGTTATGTAATAAAACACTGTCAATCAAAAGATGATTATATCGACTTTTATAATTATAAAAAATAGTTATATGTAAAATGGTTTGCACCTATATTATTTACTATATTAGTGCCACCCGCTAACCGGTCTTTATCTAATAACACAAAACAGCCTGACCTATTTCTGCAGAACGCCTCCCCCCTTACTTGGATTATTACTGCCTTTACCTCTATGGCGTATTCAATTATTATTTACTCGTCACCTTTACACACAACTAAAGCCCGTCGTATCTTTTCCGAAGAACGCCTTAGCCACGCAGGGCTTCAAGGGAAAGATACGACGGGCTCTTTTTTCTTAATAAAGGCTCATCCTTGTAAATAATAATTGTCGCTATAGCCGGTTAGAGGCGGGCGATAACCGCATCTCGCATGCCCACCGTCCCCACTTTTTTCATACCGTCTTTATAAATCTCGCCGGTGCGATAGCCATCGTTTAACGTCTGCTCTACCGCCTTTTCGATAGCATCGGCTACCGCCGGTAATCCCAAGGAGTGACGACACATCATCGCTGCCGACAGGATCGTCCCCAACGGATTGGCAATACCTTGTCCCGCAATATCCGGCGCCGATCCGTGAATCGGTTCGTACAATGCGGTGCCTTCTCCCATGGAAGCCGACGGCAACAAACCGATGGAGCCGGAAATAACGGCCCCTTCATCACTTAAAATATCGCCGAATAAATTCGAGGTGACGATGACATCGAATTGTCCGGGATTGACCACCAGCTGCATCGCCGTATTGTCTACATACAAATACTCCATCGCAATCTCCGGATGCGCCTTTGCTTTTTCTTCCGCAATGCGTCGCCATAAGCGAGACGCTGCCAACACATTGGCTTTATCTACGCTGGCAATTTTGCCGCGCCGCTTCTTCGCCGTTTCCACCGCCACATCTATAATGCGTTCGATTTCATAGCGGTGATACGTTTCCTTATCCCACGCCACTTCGTCCGGCCCTTCACCGGTAGCTTCCTGGCGTTCACCGAAATAAATACCGCCGGTTAACTCGCGAACAATAACGAAATCCACATCCGCTACCAAGTCCGCTTTTAACGGAGAATACTCCTCCAAGGCCTTATAAATTTTTACAGGCCGCAAATTACAAAAGAGACCTAACGCTTTACGCAATCCCAAGATAGCTTGCTCCGGTCGCAAATGCGGTGCTACCGCATCCCACTTTGGTCCGCCTACGGCACCTAACAAAACGGCATCTGCCTTACGGCAGGCTTCTATGGTATCCTGCGGCAGCGGTTCGCCGTATGCGTCGATGGCTGCGCCGCCTGCTTTCTTTTCAATCCAATGTGCCGTCACACCAGCTTTTTGAAAGGCTACCTCCGTAACGGCTCTGGCAGCGGCCGTTATTTCTTCACCAATCCCATCGCCGGCAATGATGACTATCTCTTTTTCATTACTCATCGTCGTCCCTCTTTCTCTTGCCTCGTCTCTCTCATAGGCTATCTATCACTCGGCTGCGCCCCCTGCTTTCCATGACAGGACGCTATGCCTACTCTATTAGCTGTCTTTGTACACACATATATCCGCAGCTATTTATGAAAGCTGCGGCACCTATGTGAACTGCTACCCTACTACCTTGCTACTATACTATCGCGCATCTGTAATACACCTGTGGGCAACACATTCATGCCACCCTATCGCATGGTACCATCCTACATTGCTACCTATATCTACAATCTTCGCGGCGTTTGCCGTATGGTTGGTTACCGGCTTTCGCCAATGGTGACGGTACATGCCGTCACACCGTAACATATACATTTGGGTTTTGGTTTATTGGTTTTGTTGTATAGGCGGATGAACAAACAATGTCCATCCTTGGGTTTTGGTTTATAGGTTTATTTGATTTACCACCGAAAACGCCTCGAAGAATGCGACCAAATATAATTGTTAATCGTCTTGCTGCTTAGCAAAATTAACAAGCCCGCCGGCTTTGGCAATGGCCTGAATAAAAGGCGGCAATGCCGTTCCCTGATACTCTTCGCCGGTCGTCAAATTATATACAATCCCTTGTCCCATATCTACGCCGATTTCATGATCCGCCTTGATATGTTCCACGGCTTCGCCGATTTCAATCACCGGCAACCCGATGTTGATGGCATTGCGGAAAAAGATACGCGCAAAGCTGTCCGCTACGATGCAGCTGATGCCGCTGGCTTTAATCACCGCCGGTGCATGCTCGCGCGAGGAGCCGCAACCGAAATTTTTACCGGCAACCATAATCTGCCCTTCCTTTACATTAGCCGCAAAGGTGGTATCAATATCTTCCATGGCATGTGTCGCCAATTCTTTCATATCCGCAATCGCCAAATAGCGTGCCGGAATAATTACGTCTGTATCTACATTGTCGCCATAGCGCCAAATCGTTCCTTTACAATCCATTTACTGTACCTCCTCGGGACCGGCTAAGCGTCCCATCACTGCACTGGCTGCCGCAACATAGGGACTTGCCAAATATACTTCGCTGTCTACGTGACCCATGCGTCCGCGGAAATTGCGATTCGTCGTCGATACCGTGCGTTCACCGGCGGCCATGATTCCCATGTAACCGCCCAGGCACGGTCCGCAGGTCGGCGTGGATACGGCGCAGCCTGCTTTGATGAACGTATCAATCAAGCCTGCTTTCATCGCTTCGTCATACACGGTTTGACTGCCGGGCACTACAATGCAGCGCACAAAGTCGGCTACCTTACGCCCCTTCAAAATAGATGCCGCTGCCTGTAAATCCTCAAAGCGACCGTTCGTACAAGATCCGATGACCACTTGGTCAATCGTAATAGGCTCCTTCACATCCGTAATGTAATGCGTGTTGGACGGTAAATGCGGAAACGCCACTACCGGCTGCAGCTTGCTTACATCAATGTGAACCTCTTCGCAATACTCCGCATCGGAATCGGCCGTAACCGGCGTGAAATCCCGTTTCACTCGTCCCGTTACATACGCCTTAGTGATTTCATCGTACGGGAAGACGCCGCATTTGCCGCCGGCTTCGATGGCCATGTTGCAAATGGTCAAGCGATCCGTCATAGACATATATTGAAGCGCCGTCCCATGATACTCGATGGCTTTATAGCGCGCACCGTCAACACCGATGCGACCGATAAGCTCCAGTACAATATCTTTACCGGTAATCCATTTACCTGGCTTACCGTCCAGCACCACCTTAATCGTCTCTGGTACCTTGAACCATGTCTTGCCCCGTGCCATAGCAACGCCGGCATCGGTAGAGCCCACGCCGGTAGCGAAGGCCCCCAACGCACCGTACGTACAAGTATGCGAGTCTGCGCCGATGATCATATCCCCCGGAGCTACCAATCCTTCTTCCGGTAACAGCACATGCTCAATCCCCATGCGACCTACTTCAAAGTAATGCGTAATCCCTTCAGCCCGTACAAAGTCACGCATGATCTTGGACTGCTCTGCGGACTTAATATCTTTATTCGGCGTGAAGTGGTCCGGCACCAAGTAAATGCGTTCCTTATCGAACACGGGTTTCCCGATTTTTTTAAATTCTTTCAGCGCCGGCGGAAAGGTGATGTCATTCATCAGAATCGCATCCACCTTGCACTCCACGATCTGTCCCGCTTTCACTTCGGCCACCCCTGCATGGCGGGCCATATTTTTCTCCGTTATTGTCATTCCCATAATCTATGCCTCCTCCGCATCGGTCGTAATAGCCTTTGCGAAATATATACTGTTAATTGCGTTCACATATGCGTTAACGCTGGATGTAATAATATCTGTGTGAATGGCCCGGCCGTGATACAGCTTGCCTTCGTATTCTACCTTGAGCATAACCTCGCCCAACGCATCCTTGCCGGACGTAACGGCGCGCACTTGAAAATCCTTCAAGCTGATCGGTTTACCAAGAGCTCGTTCCGCTGCTTTCAGTGACGCATCAACGGCACCGTCACCGACGGCAGCATCTTCGCGAATGCCTTCCGGTGTCTTCAGCCGCACATCGGCATAGGCATAGCCTTGTTCGTCGGAATGGTAATGATGATGCACCACCTCTACGGCCTTTTCGTGATCGATCATATCCATCACCAAGGCGAGAATATATTCATCGAAAAGTTGATTTTTCCGCTCCGCCAAGGATTTAAGCTGAGCAAACACAGCTGGAATCTTGCTGTCATCCACGGTAAAGCCCAGGCGCACCAGATGATCGACAAAGGCATGCTTGCCGGAATGCTTACCGAGAACAATGGCACTCTTTTCGGCGCCTACACTTTCCGGCGTCATAATTTCATAGGTCGTCGGATTGCTCAGCACACCGTGCTGATGAATGCCCGATTCGTGGGCAAACGCATTGGCACCGACAATCGCTTTGTTAGGCGGCACCACCATACCGGTAAGGCGACTGACCAAATGGCTGACACGGGTAAACTGTTTCGTATCAATGTCTACATCAACGCCGTAAATATCGCGGCGCGTTTTCAATGCCATCACCACTTCTTCGATACCGACGTTACCGGCTCGTTCGCCAAGACCGTTCACCGTACATTCCACCTGACGGGCACCGGCTTCGATGGCTGCCAAGGTGTTCGCGTTGGCCATGCCCAGGTCATCATGACAATGCACACTGATGATGGCCTTTTCAATGCCTCGCACATGTTCTTTCAAGTAGCGGATCTTTCCGGCAAATTCCATGGGCGTCATATAGCCTACCGTGTCCGGCACGTTTAATATGGTGGCGCCTCCTTCGATGGCTACGGAAAAAACTTCGCTTAAATACTCCATATCGGTGCGCGATGCATCTTCGGCGGAAAACTCGATTTCATCGAATTTACCGGCTGCAAATGCCAAGCAGTCCTTCACCGTTTCGATAACTTCTTCTCTCGTCTTTTTCAATTTATATTCCAAATGAATATCGCTGGTAGCGATGAATACGTGCAGGCGGCTGTGTTCGGCTCCGGCCAAGGCTTCTGCCGTTTTTTCAATGTCGGCCTTATTGGCTCTGGCCAACCCGGCAATGGTGCAGCCCTTTACCGTATTGGCAATGGCGGCTACCGCTTCAAAATCCCCCGGCGAAGCAGCCGGGAAACCGGCTTCGATAACATCTACGCCCATGCGCGCCAAACTTTGCGCAATTTCGATTTTTTCCGGCGTCTGCAAGGATACGCCCGGACTTTGTTCGCCGTCGCGAAGCGTGGTATCGAAGAAATACACCTTATCTTTGCCCGTTTCATTCTGTGTTGTATGGCCGGTAGTCCGGCTCACCACACCAACCGTTACATCGTCTTTCACTGCTACCTTGTCTTTCATAATGGTCTCTCCTTTTTAACAAAAAACGCCCCCGGATCCGCGCACTCGTCACGGTTCCAGGGGCGTCATAGCAATCTCTTCTCTCTCAAATCATTAGGGACATGGCCTCTACCCATACGCTTGGACACCGGCCGTCTTGCCACCGATTGTTACCGATTGCCTGCTGGCCACAGCGCAACCCATAGTTGCCGGTCACAGCGTAATACATTGCTATCATCGGTTGACCGAATGTCATCCCATTTGATTCGATTAAAAAAGCCCCTTACGATGCATTGCATCATAAGGGGCGTTATATACTATAACACGGTACCACCCTAGTTGGTCCTCTATGGTTATAACGGCACCACCGTCGCCGGTTACTTTGTTTCACCGCCGATGCTCCCAGGCGAGTTATCGACACCGATCGTTCCACCGTCTCACACCACCCGACGGCTCTCTGTAGGCAACCTACCGGCTCTTTAAACCTGTTCATCGCAACTTCTGTTTTGTGTTGGTGTTATTGTGCCACAAACAAAAGTCCTTGTCAATAGGCTTTTTAATTTTTTTGCACCGGGTTGTGCCGTATGTAACACAAAAAGGAGGTTCGTCAATTTTACTTGCAGCCCGGTCTAACGAAGGGCTGCTTCATAAAACAGACGAACCTCCTTCATATCAGTATAGACTACGGCACAAACGGTGCTGCTCACTCCTTAAAAAGCCTTACGGGGAGCCCGGTCTGACGAAGGGCTGCTTCATAAAACAGACGAACTGCCTTCATCAATATAGACTACGGCACAAACGGTACTTCTCCTTCTCTCATCCCCCCCTTAATGAAAAAGAGCAGATACTTCTCTGAAGTGGTCCTTCGCAAGACCGGACCGCAAGGAGAAGTATCTGCTCTTAGTACATTATTTTTTTGCTATCATGAATCCCGTAGCCTGCTGATTAGCCATGATGGTAATATCGGAAATCTGCACGCGGCGCGGGCGATTGGAGGCAAAGAGGATGATGTCCGCAATGTCCTCCGGCTGCAGCGCATCCACACCGGCATAGACAGCGGCGGCTTTTTCCTTATCCCCATGGAAGCGCACTTCGCTAAACGGCGTTTCCACAATGCCCGGCTGAATCGTAGTCACCTTAATATCGCTTTCAATGGTATCGATGCGAATACCGTCACTCAAGGTTTTAACGGCGGCCTTGGTTGCACAATATACGGCGCCTTTGGCGTAAGCATAAATACCGGCAGTAGAGCCAAGGTTAATGATGTGACCGATATTGCGTTTTAACATGTACGGCAATACGGTGCGGGATACGTAAAGGAGACCTTTTACATTGGTGTCAATCATGGTTTCCATGTCGTCGATGGAGCTGTCTTCAAAGGCATCAAGCCCCTGTGCCAAACCGGCATTGTTCACCAGAATATCCACATGATCGATGCTTTCAATCATCGCCGGTACCTTTTCCGCTACGGCCGCACGATCTGTCACGTCCAATTCAAAGACGGTAACATCTACCTTGTACAAATCTTCCAGGCCCTGCTTCATTTCGTCCAATTTATCCTTGCGACGGGCACAAAGCAACAAATTGTCGCCGTTCTTTGCAAAAGCGATGGCCGTTTCACGACCAATACCCGAAGTAGCTCCCGTAATAAATACATTTCTTCCCATGATGGTTCCCTCCTTAATTCATTTCTCAGTAGTTGCTTTCGCAGTAATTACTTTCTTAGCAATTCACTTCTTAGTAATTCATTTCTTAGTCATTACTGTCTCAGCCTTATTTTTCCAGCATAGATTCTAAAATGACGATGTCCGTTTCCTTCATGCCCACTCTGGCTACATCGCCGATGGTGGCTACCGTGCGATCCACCGTGCCTTTCACCAGGCCTTCGCCGGACTTAAAGTTATTATCGGTGCGCGCCATTTTATATGCCAACAGCGCATTGCCGACGGACAAGGCAATTTTCATGGCACATGACGGCTTGGCTCCATCGCACACTACGCCGGATGTACCGGCTAGCGCATTCGACAGCGTAGCTTCCACCACCGCTTTCGGCTCGCCCATGAGATAGGCCACACCGGCAGCCCCTGCGGAAGCAGCACTGACCACGGCACAATACGCACTGAGTCGGCCGATGCCTTGCTTAATATAAAGGGCCAACAGGTTTGCCAACGCCAAGGCTTTAATGCGCCGTTCCATAGGAATGGCATGTTCCTCCGCATACACCCAAATCGGCACGGAAATCGTAATTCCCTGATTACCGCTGCCGCAGTTAATCATAACCGGCATACTGCAACCGCCCATGCGCGCATCGGACCCGGCCGCTGCATAAGCTCTTGCTTTATCTCGCAAGCTGGTCGCCTCTTCCATGATCAGCTTGCCTATGTTCGCACCGTAATCATGAGTCATCCCCTCTTCGGAAATGGCCATGTTATAGGTAAACTGCTGTAACAGGCGCTCCTGTACCTCCGACAAATCGGCTGTATCCGCAAACGCGTAGCAATCGTCAAAGGTCAACAGCTCATCGGCAGCCTGCGCCGCTGCTAATGGCTCATCGAAAACGGTAACACCGTCCTTTTCGATATGCGTAATATGCGTATGTTTATTTTGAACGACCACACGAGTGCGATGATTGCCTTTTATCGCCGTTACATCAATAAACAAATTTTCTACGTTTTCCGCCAACGTTACCTTGCAAAAGTCGCTATTCATCAGCTCATCCGCCTTTTCAATATCCGCCGACGTCAAAGCTTCCAATACTTCCAGTTCTCGCTGGGCATTGCCCACCAGTGCCCCTAAAATCAGGCTGTAGTAAATGCCTCGGCGACCCTCGGAATTAGGAATGACCACGCTTTTTGCATTCTTTATAATATTACCGCTGCAGGACACCACCAGTGCATCGGGAAATGTACCCAATTCCTCCACTGCCTTGGCTGCCGTAAAAGCCAAAGCAATCGGCTCGGTACACCCAAAAGCCGGTACGACTTCCTGCGTCAGCATAGATACCATTCGTTTCATTGTAGACCTCCACATCACACATATTTATGTTAATTATACCATAGGAGTATGCTAGGCTCATAGAAAGACAGACAAGCTACCACGCAACAAAAGGGCAGACGATGTTCGCCTACCCTTCTTTTATATAATTATGCTTCATCGGCCGATGGTGCTTGCTGTGTTTGGGCAAGTGCCGCAACGGCATCCCCGCCGTCCGCCTTAATTCGCTTACACTGCCTGATCATTTCGTCAATCACCTGCAGCGCATCGCCTACGATACCGTAATCGCACACTTTGAAAATCGGAGCCTCCGGATCATTGTTAACCGCCACGATGACCTCCGCCCCGGTGATACCTGCGGTATGCTGAATGGCACCGGAAATACCAAAGGCAAGGTACAGCTTCGGCGCAATGTTCTTACCGGTTTGTCCGATTTGACGGCTAAGATCAAACCAGCCCTTTTCCACGATTGGTCTCGTTACACCGACAACGCCGCCCAGCACATCGGCCAGCTCCTGTAATTTAGCAAAGTTAGCTTGATTGCCCATGCCTCGTCCGCCGGCAACGACAATCTCCGCGTCTTCAATATTCACATCGCCCTTGTCTAAATGAATCATTTCCACAAAGCGATATCGAATATACCCGACAGCCACCTGCACCGGTTCCTTGCAAATCTCGCCTTGCCTTGTTTCATCAGGCTCCGGCTTTTTAAATACATTCGGTCGCACCGAACCCATTTGCGGACGATGCTCCGGACAAATAATTTCCGCCAGAATATTACCGCCCAAAGCCGGCCGTGTCCATTCTACCAACCCATCCTTTGTATCTACCGTTAAAATAGTACAGTCTGCTACAACGCCGTTCTTCATGCACCCGGAAATGCGCGGCGCCAAATCGCGCCCGTCATTGGTCGCCCCGATAAGAATAACATTCGGTTTATGATCGGCAAAGAAATCGGTAATTACCTTCGTGTAGCCGTCCGTCGTATACCGCCCGAGCAAGGGATGCTCAAACACATGCACCACATCGCTGCCGTGCGCAATCATACTCGGGGCGGTAGCCGCCACGGCCTCTCCTAACACCAATGTATGTACCTCTTCGCCAAGCTGATCCGCAATCAAGCGTGCCTGTCCTATTAATTCGTAGGTGACGCCGCGTACCTGCCCTTCAAAGCAGTCGGCAATCACATACACACCTTTGTACTCTTCAAACATCGTGATTCCTCCTCGCCTTAAAGAACTTCCTTAGCCACCAACGCATCGATAAGCTTACCTACCGCTTCCTGCGGCGGCTCCTGCCATACGGTACCGGCGGCGCGAAGCGGCGGTTGGTATACCTTGCGCACCCGCGTCGGCGATCCTTGTAAGCCCAGGCGCTTCGGATCCACATCAAGATCCTTGACGGTAAGCATGCCGATGTCATAGCGATTGGCGCGAATGGAATAGATGAGCTGCGGATACCGAGGAATGTTCAAGGACTTCACCGCCGTCACCAACAAAGGCATAGTCGTTTCCAACACCTCAAAGCCCGCTTCATGTTCACGCTTCGTTTTCACCGTATCGCCGGTTACCTCAATACCGCACACATAGGTCACCTGCGGGATGCCCAACTCTTCCGCAATCTGCGGTCCCACCTGCGCCGTATCTCCGTCGATCGCCTGCTTGCCACAGAAAATAATATCGAACGGATGCCCTTGATCCTGTTGCAATTTTTTTATCGCACAAGCAATGGTATAACTAGTGGCCAGCGTATCCGCTCCGGCAAAGGCACGGTCCGTAATCAAATAGGCTTCATCGGCCCCCATGGACAAGCACTCGCGCAAGGCAATCTGCGCCTGCGGCGGTCCCATGGTAATCACCGTAATGCGCGCCCCCGGATTGGCATCCTTTACCTCCAATGCCGCTTCCAGCGCATTCAAATCAAAGGGGTTCACAATACTGGGCAGCCCCGTGCGAATCAATGTATTTGTTTCCGGATCCAGTTTGATTTCCGATGTATCCGGTACTTGTTTAATGCAAACCAATAACTCCATACTTCGGTCCTCCGTTAGCCTTGACGAAACTCAATGCCCTTCGTATCATCCGGGTATTCCCATTTTTTTATAATCGTGTTACCGCAAAGTACGCGACACGTACCGCATTCCACACAGCCTGCATAATCAAAGGCCAGCGTGCCGTCGTCCTGCAAAGTATACAAACCGGCGGGGCAAGCGTTGACGAGCTTCATCTTTTCTGCCATGTCCGGATAGTCGTGGATGATTTCAATATGCGGATGACCTTCGTTGACATAATATTTATTGACGCCTAACTTTTCTTCCAATTTCATAGGGCACGACCTCCTTTCAGCGCATCCATGGCAAGCCCCACCAAGCCGGCCTTGTTCGCACGTTTTAACAGCTTAGGTACCAACGGCGATGCCCCTTTACCGTTCACCGCAAAGACATCCTGCATAATGCCGTTGACCATGGCCGGGTAGGCCGTAAAAATACGCGGATTGTTGAGGAAGTCCGGCAAGCGGCGATATTGTTTCAAATCCTTGCCGATAAAGCTGTCCTCCACCTTGAGATCGTAATAGCGCATGGCACCGGCGGAAAAATCGCCCAGCTTATGTGCCTTAATCACCGCATCCGCCGCATACATGCCGGACGCAATGGCAAAGTCCATCCCCCGTACGGTGTAACCCATGTTCACGCAGAACCCGGCTGCATCCCCGACGATGATAAACCCGTCACCGCTGAGGGTAGATACCGCATGGTACCCGGCTTCCGGTACCATGTGGCCGCTGCGTTCCACCAGCTTGCCACCTTTAAGAAGCCGCGCCACCGTAGGATACGCCATGAATTCATTCATCATATCTTCAATCGTTGCATCCGCTTCGCCGATGTGCTCCAAGCTGACCACAATGCCGATGGACACGCTGTTTTTATTGGTGTATAAAAAGCCGCCGCCCATAAGGCCATGCGTAATATCTCCCATGAAAAGCCAGGAGGCCCCTTCATCTGCGGCCAATCCGAATCGTTCCTCGATGACACCCTTGTTAAAGGTGTATACTTCTTTGGCACTGACCGCCACCTCTGCCGGGCGTAGGGGCGCACGCAAACCGGCGCGCTCTGCCAACAACGAATTAACACCGTCTGCCAGAATCACTACATTGGCATAGGCTTCATCATTACCGCAACGCACGCCTACTACGCGATCACCCTGCATAAGCAAGCTGTCCACCTGAATGCGGTTGACCACCATCGCACCGGCGCTAGACGCTTCATCCGCCAGCCACTTATCAAACACGCTGCGCAGTACCACATAGGACTCTTCATCGGGATGCTCTGCGGCGCCGTTATATTCTATAGTTGTCGACTTACCGCCGTCTAAAATAGAAATGCGTTCCTGCGTTACTTTTCGTTCCAAGGGGGCACGCTTTCTAAAATCAGGGATAAGCTGCTCCAGCGAATGCGTGTAAATGCGTCCGCCGGTTACGTTCTTTGCTCCTGCATAATTGCCGCGTTCAACGAGCAGCACATGAATGCCGGCCTTGGCCAAACGATAGGCTGCCGAGGCACCGGCCATACCGCCGCCTACCACAATCGCATCAAAACGTTCTTGGCTCATGTTTGTCACTCCTTATGTCTATTTGGCTACATTTGGTTTCATTCTAGCAAAGGAAGTATCGAAATAACGTCAAATTTCATAAATCACATATTGTATATATTCAAAGTGCAATGACAAAAATCCTTTTTTGTCAGAGAAAATTTATCGGGGGATCACCTGGTAAAGTAATTTATGCACAGTAAAAAAGCCGGAGCACAACGATGGACATCATCATTGTATTCCGGCTTTTTCATTAACCATTTTATAAAATTCTTTCACACATATAATTCGTTTTTCAGGCTATTTGTACGAAATATGATATACTATCTATGTCTCCGAAAGGAGGTGATGCCTTTATGGAGACTTTTTTGAATATTATTTGGGTGCCCTTGCTCGCCCCGCTCATTGTTGCCATCGCTGTCACTACCTACAGCGAATGGTTAGCAAGAAAGCGCAAAAAATAAGCAAGGAAAAAAGGACGGGTGCCTCCGTCCTTTTTTGATGCCCTTTTGAGACCTTTATGAATATTATTCTTCTACCTGCTAACAGTATAACACACAGTCTATAAAATGTTAAGACTATTAATGATCGTTCTTATTATACTTGTATTAAGATAGCTGACGAGGTTGGGTTCATCACTAAAGGCGGTGATCCCATGAGCACATACGAAGTTCTTTCTTTAATGATTGCCTTTGCTATGCTTGTGGCTTTTATCCTAAAATGATAAAAGACCCAACATTGTAGGAACGTCGGGCCCTTTCATCAATCTAAATTTTTAATTTCGAGAGATGAGCCCGACGCCTCTACTCGTCAGCTATCTCTTTTCATACGTTTATTATACGTTATCTATAAGGGGAGAGTCAAATTTTCTCTTCTCTCATAATTGCTATCACTGTGACTACTTACAGCGAATGGTTAGCAAGAAAGCGCAAAAAATAAGCAAGAAAAAAAGGACGGTCCCCACCGTCCTTTTTTCGAGAGTCAAAAGGATAACTAGTCACATAATTAAATGCTTAACACGGTTACTATAACACAAAATACATAAATTGTTAAGTCTTTTAATATTATTATTTATTCTGCTGACAACTTTTATGTACCTAGCTTTTAAAAATCTCATTATATTACATATATATCAAGCGCGCGATACTATGCATATATCGCCCTATGTTACACTACGCCTATATCAAACCCATGTTACACTACATATATATCGAACCCAGGTCATACTACGCACATATTCAAACCGTGCTATACTACCCCTATACGGATACACGCCCATGCATGTGACAGCGTTAACAGCTATTAACGTCTTCATCGTTATAACCAAACGAAGCGGCAACACATACGTTACTATGACTAACACCTATCTCTAAGTTACTATAACTAACACCTTTATTAAGTTGCTTCACCATGAAAGGAGCGCACTATGGACACCACTCAGTTTTTAACACAGTATCTCGTATCACGGCATCACACCAACAGTTTAAAATGGGATGCCTTGGAAAAGAAATTCGGCAACGCCGACTTAACCGCCATGTGGGTAGCGGACATGGAATTTAAAACCTGTCCTGCCATTACCGCCGCGTTAGAAGGACGCGTCGCCCACGGTGTGTATGGTTACACGTTGATTCCCGACAGCTATTACGATGCTGTCATCGGTTGGCACAAACGGCGCCACGGCTATACGCTAAAGCGCGAGTGGTTCCGCTTTTCTTCCGGTGTCGTCAACGCCTTGTACAGTGTAATCAATGCGCTGACCCAGCCCGGTGACGGCGTGCTGATTCTCACACCCGTCTATTATCCTTTCCACTATGCCATCAACGATACCGGTCGCACGCTGTATACCAGCGATCTCGTTGCCGATGAAAGCGGGCGCTATTACATCGACTTCACCGATGTGGAAGCAAAACTTCGCTCCGGCCATGTGCGCATGTTCATTCTCTGCAATCCACACAATCCGGTAAGCCGCGTGTGGAGTGAAGCCGAACTGACCCGTTTATTCGTGCTTTGCAACGAGTATGACGTGCAAATCATCAGCGATGAAATTCATCAGGATATCATTCCCGGCTCCCTTCCCTTTACACCGGCACTGCGCGTTGCCAACGGCAAGTACCAAGATCGGATTATCGTAGTCAATTCCGCTTCAAAATCCTTTAACCTGGCATCTCTTTTACACTCGCACCTGTTTATTCCCAACGAAAATGTGCGCAAACAGTACATGGCTTACATGAAAACCTTGGGACACATCGAGCCGAACGCCCTGTCCATTACGGCAACCGAAGCGGCCTATACGCACGGCGACGATTGGCTGGATGCATTGATTGATGTCATTCGACAAAACGCTGTCACCTTCTCCCGACGGTTGAAGGAAGAGGCACCGAAACTCATCATCACGCCACTGGAAGGCACCTACCTTTGTTGGGTGGATTTCCGCGCCTACTTGGCACCGGAAGCAACAAAGGCATTTCTGCAAGATACCTGCGGTGTTGCCGTAGACTTCGGCGAATGGTTTGCTCCCCACTGTCAGGGCTTTGCCCGCTTTAACTTAGCGACGGACCCGGCCATCGTCGAGGACGTAGCTCGGCGCATCGGGGACGGACTAGCCAGCCGATAATCCGCTGCGCGTAGATAGAACTATGACAACTATTTAGTATCCCCATATCCATTATGCCAACTATTCATTTGTAGCACCGTCACTCTTTATATATAATAATAACGCTTCAAACGCGCCTATACGCGTATAGTAACATAGCAGTACCGGTAGTGTACTGTTACCGTCTAGGTATTACATAGGTAGTATATATGTATAAGGAAGGATGTATGTATGTCAAACAAAGTTAACACGCCTCTATGGAAATATGCGGCACCTATCATCGTCGGCCTATTGGTATTTCTCATTGGTGCACCGGCCGGCTTGAGCAGCAGCGCTTGGATATTTGTCAGCATCTTTGCCGGTCTTGTTATCGGTTTAATTTTAGAACCTATGCCTCCGGCATTTATTGGCCTTATTGCCATCACCCTATCTGTACTATTTAGAGTAGGCATGCCTGTCGTTGAAAAAAACGGTTCCATTGTTCCCACTACTTCGGCACAAGCTATCAGCTGGGGAGTAAGCGGCTTCTCCAATTCCATCGTATTGCTGATTTTCCCGGCGTTTATGATTGGTATCGGCTACGAAAATAGCGGCCTCGGCAAACGAATTGCTTTATTTTTAGTAAAGCAATTGGGCAAGTCCTCTCTTGGTCTCGGTTATGCTATCGCTATTACCGACTTAATTTTGGCCCCGTTTATTCCCAGTAATGCCGCTCGCAGCGGTGGTACGATTTATCCGATTGTATCCGGCATCTGTCCCATGTTTGACAGCTATCCGGATAAAAATCCTAAACGCATCGGTGCCTATTTAACATGGCTCAGCTTAGCTACCACCTGTGTGTCCAGTACTCTCTTTTTAACAGGGCAAGCCCCTAATCCGCTGGCAGTAGAACTCGCCGCCAAGTCCGGAGTGACTCTCGTTAGTTGGACCGGTGGGTTCATCGCCGTCGCCCCGGTAGGCTTTTTGTTATTCCTTATAACACCGTTGCTTACCTACTTCCTTTGCCCGCCGGAAGTAAAAGGATCTCCCGAAATTGCCGCATGGGCCCGTGAAGAATTCACCAAGCTGGGCACTATGAGTCGAAATGAAATTGCCATGGCACTCATCTCTTTGTTAGCCCTGATATTATGGATAGGCTCGTCCTTCTTTGGTGTCAATCCCACCACAACGGCACTGATTGTCATCATCCTGATGGTACTGTTCCGCATTATCAGCTGGTCTGACTTCTTAGCCAATAAACCGGCCTGGAATGTACTTACTTGGTTTGCCACATTAGTACCTATGGCAGCCGGATTAAAAAATGTAGGCTTCTTAACATGGTTAGCCAACGTAGCCGGTGGTTACCTAACACACCTAGATACGACAATGGCTACCCTAGGGCTACTCATCGCCTTTTGTGTGTTGCGTTACTTCTTTGCTTCCGGTACAGCCTATGTAACAGCTATGGTGGGGCTCTTCACCGTATTGGCCACGCATGTAGCCGGCGGTAACCCTGCTGAAATTATGTTAGCTTTATTGCTTCCTATGGGCATCATGGGCATCCTTACGCCCTACGGCACCGGTCATAGTCCGGTATGGTTTGCCAGTGGTTATGTAAAAGGCCCTGAATTCTGGAAGCTCGGTGCTATCTTCGGCATCATCTACCTATTGATCTTCATCGTCATCGGTATGCCGTGGATTCACTTTATTTTGCCAAAATTATAATGTTCACATAAATTAAGAACCCCCTTTTCCCCCTTCCCTTCCGGGAGATGTAACTGCATATAGAGCCGTATAGAGGTTGAGCAACGTCATTTTCTCTCTTCTTCCAACCAAAGGCAGCTTATATAGGTTGAGCAACGTCATTCGTCAGACCTGACTTGCGATACCTATATAAGCTGCCTAATTTATTCCCAGTAATACGCTTTGAGTTTACCCCATCTCCCCTTTCAGCTATAATAATCTCATATCAATGTAAACATGTTTATATTTTTGTTGTTTACAATTTTCGAAAGGGTAGGGATGCAGAATGTCACATCATCAATCATCGGAGGTTTCCTTGTTTTCACCGGTTTCGCTATGTCAACTAGCGTTGCTCACCGCCTTTATTGCCGTAACGGGAGCCATCAAAATTCCCAATGTCATTCCCGGCGTGGACTTTCAACTATCCGCACCGCTAGCCGTGGCCATTTGCGCCGTCTTCGGGTTTAAACGCTACATCGTCGCCGGCTGTTTGGCCAGTGTGATCTCCTTGCTGTTGGGTACGCAAACGCTGTTACATGTAGCCATTGCCTTACAGTTTCGCTTATGGGTCGGGCTCTTCCTCTATGTGGGGCGCCGCCATTGGCTGAGCATCATCCTGGCCGGCCCTATCGCCTCTGCCTTGGCACGGCTCAGCTTGTATCCGCTCTTCGGCGACCTCGTGTTCGCCATGGTAACCGCCGCCATACCGGGCTATCTCTTTACGGCCTGTGCCGCTCCGTTCGTAACGACTTTGCTGCGCCGCATTTTGCAGGCGGCCACATCCTACGGGCCTCATCGTGCCATGCTCGGCTGAAAGTACATGTCTTGTGTAGCTCATATCTCTTATATAGCTATCTCTTATGTAGTAGCTATCTCTTATATAGCTCACCCATGTGTAACCATCAGTATAAGCTACGCACATCACGCAGTGCCTATAGTCTGCGTGCTTTCTTTCCTATTCTCTTACAGTTACATCCAAAAAAGGAGGCAGGAAGTTTACACGACGAACTTCCCTCACATATGTTATACAGTATTCGCATGCGCGCTGCCGAAGGCGGCCCTCACGAACAAGGCGGGCATCACATTTCCGGAGCCGAACGGCTGGTTACCAAGGAAGAACTGGAACAGATTTCTTCCGAGTTGGTGCATCGTGCCCTTACGCACAGTAAAGGCTGTGCCGATTTCATTCGCATCACCATCGACGCCATTCCGGACGAAGCCATTCATCGCATTCCTTGCCTGACCATTGCCGACGACCGGACAGACGGGCATATAGGAGAGGCGCCAACAACCAACGGGGAAACTGCTGCGCCGACAACCAATCACGAAGCCACTGCGCCGCCCCTTTCTCTCTCCTCGCACCAACAGGCGGAGACCCTCTTGACTACGCACACGGCAATTACGCCGGTAGCTTTCAGACGCGCCGTATCACAGCTGGTATCCTTGCCAGAATCCATGCGCGGTGCCATGCTAGTGGATATGCGCACCGGTCAGCGTCTCGATCCGTGGGGACAGCGCGGGGTGCGCGTGAGTCGCATGAGCTTTGCCGACGAAACAGCAGCCATCACGGCCCTAAACGCGGCCGGATACAGCGGCGTTCATTTAGAAGAAGCCTTGGTATTGGCGTCCAAGGTACTATCTGCCCCGGGCGTTGTCGGTGAACTGTGCATCTCCGACGACCCCGACTACACCACCGGCTATGTGTCCTACGGGAACACCTATCATCGCCTGCACCACATGAAGCCCTTAGGCTCACCCTTGGGCGGTCGCCTGTTCTTCGTGGATGCCACCGCCGATATTGCGGCCATTAAAAATTATTTAGAAACGACGGTAACTCTCGTTAATCCGCCAATAGTTTCATTACAAGGAGAAAATGATGAAAGCCTTTGAACGTTATTATCAGCAGATGGTTGACTTAGAAACAGCCCATCTGCGTCGTCAATGTCCGTCGTACCTTCCCGTGGATGCTACCCACGTCGTTCCCCTCGACATCGTAGAAGAAAGAGCCCAGCGAGGCTCTACCACCTTCCCCACCCCGCTGCAACACATTATGATGGCATCCAACAATTATTTAGGGCTTACCCATCATCCGGAGGTAAAAGCGGCTGCCCAAAACGCCCTCGACATGTACGGCACCGGCTCCGGCGGATCTCGTCTCACCTCGGGATCATTTCCGCTTTTCGACGCATTGGAATGGACCCTTGCAGAATTGAAAGGCACCGACTGCGGCCTTGTATTCAACACCGGCTACATGGCCAATGTGGGTACCATCAGCGCCTTGGTCGGCAAAGGCGATACCATCTTCAGCGACGAACTGAACCACGCCAGCATTATCGACGGGTGTCGTCTCAGCGGGGCCACCGTTTGCGTGTATCCGCATAAGGACATGGTGGCTCTGGAAGAACTGCTTTTAAAAGCACCTACCACAGGCATTCGCCTCATCGTCACCGACAGCGTGTTCAGCATGGACGGTGACATTGCTCCCTTGGAAGAATTAGCCTTCCTGGCCCGCCGTCACGATGCCCTGTTAATGACGGACGATGCTCACGCCACCGGCGTACTCGGCGATGGTCGCGGCAGCGCTCACTACTTCGGACTTACCGAATCCGTAGATATTCAGATGGGTACGCTCAGTAAAGCCTTGGCCTCGGAAGGCGGCTTCGTATGCGGTAAAAAGCTTCTCATCGATACAATCATCAACAAAGCGCGGAGCTTTATCTTTTCTACGGCCCTAACCCCTGCCGATATTGCGGCTGCCCTAGCGGCCGTGGAAATCATCATCGGCCCCGACTCGCCGATACCGCAGCTGCACAGTAACGAAGCGTACATGAAAGAAGCGCTGGCCAAAAACGGTATCACCGTACACACCGAGTCCCCTATCTTCCCTATCATGATCGGTGAGGCGGACAAAGCCCTCCGCATCGCCGAACAGCTACGCGACCGCAGCATCATCCTCACCCCGATCAGACCGCCTAGCGTACCGGACGGTAAAAGCCGCTTGCGCCTGACCGTCACCGCCGCGCACAGCGAAGCAGACCTGGACTATGTAGCCAACTGCTTGGGGGACATACTGAAGAACTAATCTATAAAACAAGCCTGTATATCGCACCGGTCATCTACACTCCGTGACCTATTGCGATACACAGGCTATTGTTTTATATCGGGTAGACCGGTAATAACAATACCGTCTACCGCAGTCCCTATTTATTTTCACATTACAACACATCAAAAGGGCTTGCCGAGTCAACATCCTTAGCAATCACATGCCCATCCACCGCATCAATGACCAGCTTATACACTACACCATCGTGGGCAGCTCGTACCTTGTAGACAGGATGAATATAGCCATCCATCTTCGTCATGTCCTTAGTCATCGCTTTGCTTGACGGAGTACCTTGAGGCACTGCAGACGATGAAGTAGCGGCTGCTTTCTTGCCTGCCGAAGGCATAGTGCCGTTACTGTCAACGTGTCCGTCAACCTGTACCGGCGGCATAGCCCCTTCACCATTTTGTGCCGGTGTCATGTCGGCATAATGACCGCGCAAACCGTCCGGTATGGGGGCCACTTCCCAAGAATGCTCTCCTTTGTGGTCGCGATCGTTGTAGTCACGGTCTCTATGGTCGCGATTTTTGTAGTCCCCTTCTTTCATAGTCCCGCGTTTGCCCTCTTCATCACGCTTCGTATCATTACGATGCTTCATGTTATGGCCTTCTTTATCCGGTTTGAATTGTGCTAAGCGCACTCGTTCAAAAGCCAGTTGCTCTTCATCGACATTCACCGCTTTAGCCGTAATACTACGAATCGCCGCCTCATCAAGCAATGTTACGTGATGGGCCTCCGCATCGCTACGAATCATCTCACTCCGAGCCGCTGCCAGCTTTGCCTTTTGCTGTCCCTCATAATAATGCGCACTGCCAACACCGACACCGCCAAGTACTGCCACCGTTACCACGCCGGCCAGTGCACGGCGCCGCCATGTTTTATACGTCGGCGATACTAACCAAGCCTTTATTGATTGTATTCTTTGCTGTAGGCCTTCCCGCTTCATCGTCATCCTTACCTTTCTCATCTATGAACTCACGTTATATTATGATGAAAGTATATGTCTCACACATGAAAAAGCAATGAGAGTTCTATGAAAGTAGTATGAAACTGGAATTCGCTATTATTTTTTATATGCCGCTACTCCTTCCGCATATATAGCAGCGGATATGGTCCCCCTTGCTCATCCGTGTCCGTCCGTTTGTACACGGTAAAGCCCATGCGCTCATAAAAGCCACGGGCTGCCGGATTTTGTTCGTTCACATTCACCTTCGTAGCACCGTACTTAGTCACGGCCAGCTCGATGCACTGCCGACCCAAGCCCTTACCGCGTTGATCCGGATGCATGAACAACATTTCAATCACACCGTCTTGAACGCCCATAAAACCTATGGGTGCGCCCGCTTCATCAGTAACCACGACCAAGTGAGCAATCCCCTGTAACGCCATCGGTACATATTCCTTAATATGCAAAATCTCCGCATCTGATAAAAACGTATGCCTTGACCGCACCGAAGCCTCCAATATCGTAACCAATTCTTCCACCAAGACGTCCTTGCGTTCTGTCACTTCATTCATTGCCCTAACCTATCATCTCCTTTTAACCTATCCATGTACTTGTTATTTACTCGATGCCAAATGCTGCATCATAGGTCATCATGCCCTGCAGGATACCATCCTCTTGAAACGAAATTGCCATAAAGTTCTCATCAGGCACCACAAACGGTGCCTTTATGCCCAGCTTATGCGCCGGTACATATCCAAACTGTGGATAATACCGTTCACTGCCCAATACCACACTATGCGTAAATCCCTGTGCCGCAGCAATTGCATGTCCTTTTTTCACCAACGCCCTTCCCACGCCTTGTCGCTGATACTTTGGCAGTACCGCCAACGGAGCCAATGCTAATACCATTGATTGTCCCACCTTCGCCTTCGTAAACATAATGTATCCTACTATCTGCTCATCCTTCTCCGCTACTAACGATAAATCCGGTATATATGCCTCACTTTGTCGTAAGCTAGCGACCAACTCTGCTTCATTACCATCAGAATGCTCCGCCCCCATAAATGCCGCCCGCATCACACTATCTATAGCCTCATAATCACGTGACTCTTCCCTTCGTATACGTATCATAAGCGCATCATCCCCCTTGTTATCAGTTCATATTTTCTCATTATATCATATTGCGCCCACCCAATAATAGAACATCCCCAAAGCACCGCATATAGGTTGAGAAACCTCATTCCCAAGACCTAGCCTTCCCCCTCCCCTTTGTGATGTGCAAGCCAATGAACTACGACGCAAAAAAGAAGCGTTTCATATAGGTTGAGTAATGCTATTCGCAAGACCTAGCTTACGAAGCCTATATGAAACGCTTCCCTATTCTCCGTCTATTGTTTATTGACTTGCACCTCATCAAACTTTGTTCCATTGGGCAAATATGCTTCAAATGTCAATCGATCGTCCGTCTTCGTCAGCATAATATAATTGGCCTCTGCCGGATAGGGTGACACGAAGGTGTCCAAGGGGTGCGACTTCCACAATGTAGCGTAGCGCACGTCACCGGCTACACCGCTGATGATGTACAAAGGCCCGCTTTCATCGCGCTTAAAATCCTTAATGTGACCGCGTCGCCGATACATGTGATAATGTGCCGACACCACCGCATCCACATGGTACGCATCAAAGATAGGCATGAACGCATAGCCCGTATCGGTTATGCCCGGCACAGTATCAAGTCGTTTAGTGTTCGGATAACGCAGTGTATCCTTGTGCATGAGCACCACCTTCCAACGGGCCTTCGTCGTGGCGAGATCCTGGCGAAGCCAAGCCTCTTCCCTAGCCAGCGCCTGTGCGCGCTCCGCTTCGGGGCGCTCCGCCAGCTGCGTATCCAACACCACGAAATGCACATCGTTATAATCAAAGGAATAGTAACGGTTGTTATCTTCCCTTTGAGGTACGGCGGGAAAGTCGAACAAGCTCAGGTACACCTTAGGCTCTCGCACCTGCCACTGCAGGTTATATGTTTCGTGGTTCCCCATAACGCCGACAAAGGGAATGTCTTCGATCATCGGCTCCACCGCCGTAAACCATGCATCCCATTGCGACGCGTCTTCGCCGTTGTCCACGAGGTCACCCATGTTAATAAAGAACGCTGCCGTCGGATTACGTTTGTACGCTTCCTTTGCCAGTGCATCCCAGCCGCGGTAATCCGCCGATTGGGAGTCCGGGAAGATAAGCGCGGTAAAATCTTCACTCTTTGCCGCTTTCGCATCGCCCGTCGTCGCTGATGTATTCGCCGCATCATCTGTGGTCGCTACTTTGTTAGCCCCACTGCCGGCTGTCGTTAGCGGATGCCAATCGCCCCGTTTATTTTCATAGCCTACCCGATACTCATAGGTCGTACGCGGCGTCAATCCCGTAAGGGTGGCGGTGTACAAATACCGCGTCACATCATCATCGGTAAGCACGGACTCCGTTGCCGCAACGCGTTTTACTCCCGAATCGCTTTCTTGTGGCTTCGTCGCTGCCTCTGTTTGCTTCGCCGCTGTTTGCCTTTCCGCTGTTTGCTTTGTCGCTGTTTGCTTTGCTGCTGCCCCGTCCTTCAAGCGATACTCCACCACGGGACTTGCTTCCGGCTTCACGGACTCCCACATAATCGTCCGCGATGTGCTGCTGTCCGCCGTAATGAGCTGACGGATAAAGCGGACCTCGCCATCACCGATAGGCACATACGCAGCCAACACGCGCGTGTACTTACCGGCCTTCGCCGCCAACACCTGCCCCCATGTCGTTTGCAGCGCCAAGCCGCCCAATGCGGCGACGACAACTACCATGCCAAGAACATATACGACCCAGCGTTGCCATGTCTTTCGTTCGTTCATAGGCTCTCTCCTTTTCGCTACTTCATACAACTATTACTGTGTGTTTCATTCTACTACGTGAAGTAAACTCCAAGTCAAGACAATTTCTGCCCTATGTTGAAAGATTAAAAGCTATGTTACTGTGCCGACACTCTCTATAGTTCTATGTACCGCCGGGCAATCGCTACACTATGTTTCATAGTAAGGAACCAGAATGTGCGGAATAATACATCGAAACCGTTCAACCATTTCATCATCCTCTACTTGCATTCCCCCCCAAAATCCAATCTCTCATCATATACGTACCGCCCACATCCTTGGCTTCAATGGCAAATTGAATTCTAGGATCAGTAAGGTCCGCCCCTTTTTTGGCTAGCAATCCTCGGTCAAAGCGAATCGTGCTTTCTATCTCGTACTGAAGGGTGCAGCCTGTTTCCCTAGAGCTGTATAGATGCCGAACTACATCCAAATGGTTTCGGAACACACGAAATTGTGCAAGATACATCTGCTTCCAGTCATCCATCGTCATGACCGCATTAACATCTATAATATGCTCTTGTGTTAGCTGTCGATACAGCTCATTTACCAATTCGTATTTATCTCTGTAATACCGATAGACCGTCTGCTTACTGACCTCGGCGTTCTCACAAATTTCTTTTAGCGTAATCCGTTCAATAGGTCGCAGGCAACACAGCTCATACGCAGCCCGAAGCAAATATTTTTTGGCATTCATTTCAATCTCCTATTAATACCTCTCTGATGTTACGCCTATTGTACCATACATTTTCATTCCATACCGTACCCTACCTTACCACTCAACACCCTGTATCACTACTCCTAGCCTTTCTCTATCTTGCAACACTACATCTCAGGCTACTCACTAAAAATAGACAGCAGTCCCAGCGATTGGCGCAATTAAATGGCATCCCACGGCAGATACTCGGCCACTGTAAAGCCTACGATATCCGCCATATCTTGTACAGATCGCAACATACTCGTAATTTACTCTAGGCTATAAATACCATGGGATGATCCCGTAAACCGAGGAACGCCCGGTTCATTGAAATATAAAGAATGAAAGCTGTCCGGATGCAATACATCTAAATCCCAATGGACTGCCAACGCAGTAAACCCATGTGCCGTTATTCACTGCCCAATCACATCATTGGATAGTAATTCCGCCCCTTGAATGGTATAGGCAATCCCTAACTCCTTCATGCGCGGTACTTCCTCTTGCGTCAACGGCTGGAGGCCTACGTACAAAATATCCTCTGCCGTAAACGGGTGTTTTACCGTCGATTGTACCAGGGAGTCACCTCGATGCATAAGATTAGCCCACACCATAGCGTGTTCCCGTAGGCATCATCACCGGCACCTGCCGCGTGCGCTGGTGATCACCACCCGGTGCTAACGTTGCCAATAGTTGCGCCCCTAAATAATAGCCTTTCTTATCTCCGGCTTGCCATTCCGGATAGAGTAGTCGTAATGTATTCATAGTTAGCATCCTTTCTACTGTATACGCGTCTTCATACATCACATGGTGGCTGCCGATGCAGCACCATGGTTCCTCGCAACGTCTATGCAAGATCTATCCTTACTATAGCGAATATAGACCGCTATAGCGGCTGTCTTTTATCGTGACTCGTTCCAAAAATAACGTGTAAGGCTAACAGTCACCTATTAGCATATTTCATTTAACTTACTGTAAATGGCTAAAACATTAGATCTACCATCCACTTCATCTAGCAAGAATATTTTATTTGTACTTCACTCTCACCTTTACCAACTCTGAGTATACGTAATTCGGTAACTGCGCGGGTAATCCCAATATTCATAACTACCATTGGTTATTACATTATGCCTATTCAATATATTTTCTACATCTAATCGTATTTTACTATCCTTCGTTACTTCATACTCAATATATCCATTCCAGCGAATAAGATCAGGATTTGTGCGTCCATCTCTATTTTCCAGTCGCTTGGTCAACCAATTAATGGATGTTCCACCACTCCATTTATTATTGGTATATGTAAGGAATGCATTTGCTTGAATCTTAGGATATGCCAGTTCCCACGCTCCCTTAACATAATCTTGTTGTTGTGGATTTGAATAAGACACGCCACTACCCCATTGCCATTTTGTATTGATATGTTGACGATACTCTACTTCTATCCCAGTATTTTTGAATTCACCGCCATTAATACGAATCGTCTTCTTACCTGTGTCGTCTGGGGCCCAAGCAAATAAATTATCAAACTTCATATGATACAAAGCTATCCGCAAAGAGCTCTTGTCATATATTTTTTTCAGTCCAATTTCATAATTCCATCCTTCTTCAGGTTTTAGATTTTTCCCACTTACGGCAATATATTTCCCTTGCTTATTCTTATCCATACTATCTGAATGGGCTGGGATA
>ERZ1023818.50-NODE-50-length-37562-cov-14.700189_pt1 | contig 37562 bp, 58 predicted proteins | sample MGYA00380378_ERZ1023818 | MGnify/ENA primary metagenome ERZ1023818 (study PRJEB33179, sample SAMN07449062) | human gut metagenome | biome: Human-gut; feature: Human associated habitat; material: Faeces | host: Homo sapiens | place: India:Kasaragod | collected... | reverse complement strand
GGCGGGACGATGACTGGAAACATTACCATGTCAGGAGACCATACAGTTAAGGCTGTTCCAACCCCGACCGAAAACGGTGATGCTACTCCAAAGTCTTATGTTGACAGTGAAATTGCAAAATTGGGCGAACAGATGAATGGCGATTTGCAAAAGTATCTGCCTTTATCTGGCGGCACGATGACCGGGCAGTTGAATATGGGAAGCAAGATGATTCGCGGTCTTGCAAAGCCCGTAATAGGACAGGATGCGGCAAATAAAGATTATGTAGACGAAACAATCGCAAAAAAAGGTAAATGGTCTGAACTTGAACGCATTACTGCAAGTAAAACGTGGACAGTTCCAGCAGGAGTATATAGAATCGGTGTTTTCTTGCTTGGAGCTGGTGCGTCAGGAGAAGCAACAGGTATAAGTCGTCCAAGCTCATCATTTGAATCTACGGACGCAAAAGGTGGATCTTCTGGATGGGGATTATCTGTTGTCCTTGATGTGACCCCGGGGCAGACATTCAATGTTGTGATAGGTGCAGGCGGCGTTGCGACTGATTCTAGTCGTTCACCGGGTGGAGATACTAAGTTCGGCTCTTATATTGCATTGGGCGGTCAAAAAGAAAATCATGCAGGGTATGGAGCACAAGATTGCACCGCGTTGTATTGGTGGGCGATTGGAGACCATTACGATAAAACAAATACAAGCATTAACGGCCCATACGGTGGAATCAGTGGAAATATCGGAAAAGGTCAATATTCTAATACGACATATTATACTGATTGGCTATCGTTAGCCGCTCCGAACGAAAAAAATGTGTTTGATCCAACTATGAAGTTGTTTGGTTTGGGAGGGGGAGCTTCCGCGTATTGGGGGGCATCGCGTGATGACCCAACTATCTGTACAATCGTTCCTGCTGACCTTGGCGATATGGGGAGAGGCGGGAAACTAAAAATCATCGATAACGGAACATCTGGTACGACATATTATGGAGGAAATGCGACTGGATATGGTAATGGCGGGGGCGCATGTTTGAATGTTAGCAGCGGAATTGCAAGAGGTGGAGCAGGCTCAAACGGGCTTGTAATTATCTATGTGTGAGGTGAGCATACATGAATTATGCGAAAATTGAGAACGGTGTATGCACCAATACAGCTGTTTTTGAGGATGAAGAAACTGCCGTTGATTTTGGTTATCCTATCCTGATCCCTGATGGTTACGGTATCGGTGACCGGTACGATGGAGAAACTTGGAGTCATGCATCCGCGCCTGAGCCGGAACCCGTAGACCTCGCCACTGTCCAGCAGACCCGCCAAACTGAAAACAAAGCCGCGCTTGCTGAATGGCTTGCTGCACACCCGCTGCAATGGACGGATGGCAGAACCTACGGCGTAACCGAGGAAGATCAGCAGGAAATGGCGCTCAACCTGATGCAATATCAGGTAGCGGTACAGGCTGGACAGCCTGCGGTGCTGGAGTGGCACGCGCAGAAGGAGAGCTGCCGGACGTTTGAGCAGTCCGAATACGTTGCGCTGTCGCTCGCCATCGCGGACTATGTATACCCGTATCTAAGATATCAGGAGAGCGTCAAAGAGGCTATTTATCAGGCACAGACAGCAGAGGAGGTCGCCAATGTCAAAATCGATTATGCGAGCGTTGGCAGCTAAGTATACATACCTCGCGTGGTTTGGCGGGTCGCTGTACGTCACGCTGGAGGTCTTCTGGCGCAGTCGCAGCCATTGGACAATGTTTGTCTTGGCGGCGATCCTGTTTGTCCTCATTGGTTTGCTCAATGAGATCTGGACAAGCTGGCGGCTGATTCCGCAGGCAGTCGCCGGTGCGCTGATCGCCACGGCTGCCGAGCTTATCACCGGCTGCATCGTCAACATCTGGCTTGGCTGGGGCATCTGGGATTACTCGGATATGCCTGGCAACCTGCTGGGGCAAATCTGCCCGCAATTTGCGCTGCTCTGGGTGGCGCTGAGCGCGCTTGCCATCGTGCTAGATGATGTCATCCGGTGGCGCTTCTTCGGCGAGGACAAGCCACACTATACGATTTAGGGAGGTACATATATGATTCATTTGACGGAGACCAAGGCCGCGATCATGACTGGCGCGGGCGTGATCGGCGGTATGATTAGCCAAGCGTTTGGTGGCTGGGATGCTGCGCTCATCACACTGCTGCTTTTTATGGCAGTAGATTACCTGTCCGGCCTGATTGTCGCAGGAGTGTTCCAGGCATCGGATAAGAGTGCATCTGGTAGTCTGAGCAGCATTGCATGTTGGCAAGGGCTCTTAAAAAAAGGTATGACGCTGATCATCGTCTTGGTGGCTGCGCGTCTGGATATCGTGCTGGGCACAGCGTTTGTTCGTGACGCGGTGGTCATCGCCTATGTGGTTAATGAGACCATCAGCATCATCGAAAACGCCGGGCTGATGGGTCTGCCAGTGCCAGACGCGATTATGAGCGCGATCGAGCAGTTACAGGGCAAAAACGAGCAAAAATAAAACGTGTCCAAATTGGACACGAAAAAGGATGCGATACTTTGAACGGAATTGACGTCAGCAAACACAACGGCGCGGTCGATTGGCCGCGCGCAGCGGGCAGCATCGACTTTGCCATCATCCGCGCCGGATACGGCAAGACCTACGTTGACCCGTGGTTCGAGCGTCATCTGGCGGGCGCACAGGCCGCAGGACTGCGCGTGGGTGTGTATCATTACAGCTATGCGCTCACGGTTGAGGATGCGCGCGCAGAGGCGCGGCACCTGCTCAGTATCATCAATGGCCGCCGTTTTGACATGCCGCTCTGGTTTGACATGGAGGACGCAGACGGCCACAAGAAAAAGCACAGCTTTAAGTTTAGCCGCGCGAACATCTCAGCGATTACCCAGGCGTTTATTGATACCATCCGCGCAGCGGGTTACCAGTGCGGCGTGTACGCCTCCAAGAGCTGGTTTGAGGATTACATCAAAGTAGATGCCGACGCGATCTGGCTGGCACAGTGGGCGAGCAAGCCCACCTACACGGGCAAGTTTGATGTCTGGCAGAACAGCGACAGCGGCACTGTGCCGGGCGTGACCGGTAAGGTGGACACCAATGTTCTGTACACGGAATTCTGGAAAGCACAGGAGGAAGAAGAGGAAATGAAAGTGTATACCCATACCGATCAGATGCCCGACTGGGCACAGTCCACGTTTTACCGGCTGATTGATGCCGGTGTCGTCAAGGTGGATGCCAAGGGCGAAATCGCTGTGCAGGAGTGCAGCGTGCAGCCGATGGTTTATCTTGACCGCCTGTGCGGCGGCCGAATCGAGAAGCTGCCCGAGGCAATCAAGGCACTGCAGGCCAGCGAATAAACATAAAACAGGGCGACCGTTTGGTCGCCCTGTTATTTTGCACAATTTTATGGCGTTAGATGCATACTAGAGACAAATTAGTGACAAATATACTTTTTGTCAACGAGGATATCAGTACATTTGGATGCGATTTTTGGCAGATAGATATTGAAAACGACGGTTTTTCAGTATTTTATGTTGCACTTTAAATTGAACGCGTGGTATAATAACATAGTTATAAGTGAATTAAGGAGGTGACATCGATGAATGCCGAAGAAAGAAAGACCCTGCAAAAGCTGGCAGAAGCGGTAAAGGTGCTGCCGCCTGAAAAGCGCGAGTACCTGATCGGTTATGCCGAGGGCGTAGCGGCCATGTCCGCAACGATTCAGGCCGCAGCCAACGCACAGAAACCTGCGTCCTGATGGGCGCAGGTATTAACATCAACCAAGAAACGAGGTGAGAAAGTGGAACAGTTTTGGCACAAAATCACCGATTGGCTTTATGAACCGGGCGTATTGAAAGCCGGTTTGGCTGGCGGATTAGGAGGAATGCTTTTCGGCACGACGCTTTACATGATCTGCAAGCTCACCGGGGTGTTGTAATGTTATCAAATCATTCTGCATAGCGCTTAGCAATTCGTTTCGACTTTCCAGAAATGCGTCAGAAGCAAAGTCTAACCGTTTTGCGAAGTTTATGATTGCGGAAATGTTTGAACGCACCTCTTGAGATGATAGCAATTCAACGGTATATGCCGAAAGATATAGCCGCTTTAGGCAGTTCGTATCATTGTAGTTCTGTTCAAATTCCAGAAAAGCATCCCAAAATTTTTGGTATGCACTTGTTCTTGCTGCGATGAGCTCTTTTAACTGCTCTTGCTGAGACGTTATTTTTGATTGCCTGATAGTGCTCCATGCACCTATTAGAGCGCCAAATAATCCGGATAGAAACGTGATGAGTGCGACGGCGATAGTATCCAAAGTTTCACCTCCTTCCTGATACCAGTGTATCACAGGTTGGACAAAGGTGACAATTCTAGGATAAAAAACGAGGTGAGGATATGCGAGTGGATTACAACGCGCGAGATCGTAGCGCACGATGGGGAGTGCTGCAGGTAGCCGAGCACTTGAGAGTGATAACACGAATCACAGAGGTGCTGATCGTGAGCAATGTAGCCTCGTGGATTGTGATTATCATTCTGCTGCTGACCAAATAGAGAGGAGATGAAAGCAGATGCCAAGAAAACGGATCAACGAACCGGTCGTCGTGACCGATGAACAGATCTTGGCGTATGACAATGTGCCGGTGCCGATTGCGGCGCAGTACATTGGATGGACGCCGAACAAGTTGTACTACGCGCTGCAGGATCATCAGGTGCCGTTTGGATTTGTGGCCGAGCGGGAGAGCGAAAAAAGAGCCTGCGGCGCAAGCTGGACGTACAATATCAGTCCTGGACTGTTGGTGGCGTATAAGCGCGGTACATTGACCGTGATCCCAAGAGCGGATCTGATCAGGTTGGTACAGGATGCTGTATCGGCAGCCACGACGAAGTGAAGTCAGGGAATTGCATAGAGAATCTGAGCAAAGGAATAGCACCGCATAGCGGGGCGACGGCATAGACCAGCTATGACTTGCGCGGACAAAGCAAAAGCGAAGCAGAGCCGCGATCGGCAAAGGCACGGCGCTGATCGGAAGCGACGAGCGAGGCAAAGGCGAGGCATTGAGACGATTCGCGCGGCGATGGCAAGGCTGGGAATGGAAGGGACGCGCATTGCAAAGGCACGGCGTGGCGCGGAAGCGGCAAGCACGGCAAAGGCTTGGCGATGAGCAGCAAAGGAAAGGCGAGGCTTCGAGCGGCGACGGCATAGCATAGCGACACTACGACCGCAGAGTAATAGCATAGATGAGCTAGGAATTGCACTGCTGAGGCAAAGAACGCATGGAGCAGAGATCCACAGCAATAGCAGGGCGGGGATAAGCTCGGCTGTGGCGTAGCTGAGACTGGAGCAGCTTGGCCGAGGCATAGCAGTGTGGTGCATGGCAGAGGAATAGCTCAGCACTGCACAGCATCGCAATGGCATAGCACAGAGTAGCCCAGCGAAGGCATAGCGCAGACTTGCGCCGCAAAGGCATGGCAACGGAACGCTTAGCAAGGCCGAGAACCGCAATAGCTATCCACAGAACAGCACAGCAATGGCATGGCCGCGATTTGCGCTGCCCCGCCAGGGCAAAGCATGAAAACAAAATACAAAGGAGACGATCAAGCATGAAAAAAGTCAATGTAAAAATCACGTTCCTCGAGGGCATCCTCGGAACCAGTTCGGCAGATCCGGAGATTTACACCCGGTTTATCGGAGCAAAGGCACCGGATGCAGTCAGTGTCGAGGAAGAAGTAGAAGCTCTGGGCGCAGAGAGCATTGTGGAGCGCGGCACCACGGTATTCCCGCGAGATGATGCCGGCACGCCGTTCCTGTACGATTACCAGATCAAGGGATTTTTCAAGGATGCGTGCTCGATGCTGGCACGTTTGTCCGAAAAGGACCCGGAGACCGGAAAAAAGAAGAAGGCCAAGAACGAGAGCGGAAAGCTGACGGCTTATAAGAAGGTCATCGACGGCCTGATCTTTGTGGAGCCGCGTAAAATCCACTTGGAGTCCCCGGGGTCTGTGACGATCTGCCAGAGACCGCTGAGAGCACAGACCGCACAGGGCGAGCGGGTGGCGCTCAGCTCGAGCGAGGAACTGCCGGCCGGAACCACGGTGACCATGACCATCATCTGCATGGATGACAACCACTGGGAAGCGGTCAAGGAATGGCTTGATTATGGATTTTTCCGTGGCATTGGTCAGTGGCGAAACAGCGGCAAGGGGCGTTTCGCGTGGGAGGTGCTGGACTGATATGGGCAGAAAAAAGAAGCCTGCGGAACAGGAGCACCCGCTGATCGGGCGCAAAGTCCGGTTTTCTCCGGTGTACATGAACGGAACCAAGGAGAGCGGAAGACCGGAGGTCACTGGTACAGTGATCTGGGTACATCTGAAAGAGCGTTTTGTGGTGGTTGAGTACAGATACCCGAAGAGCCTGTGGCGGCCAGCTGGAACAATCCGGGAGTGCCTGCCGTACCGAAGTGTTGCAGGAGGATGTGCTGTATGAATGTACTTATGATCGACACCGAACACCGGATGTGCTGGGACGATGTACCGAACACGCTGGAGGCCTTACAGCAGGCGGTCGGCGGGTACATTGAGGTCGTGCCGCTGACTGAGCAGCTGTGTGTGATCTGCAACGAAGAAGGCAAGCTGCTTGGCTTGCCGCCGGTAGCCGCCATGCCTGCGCGGCGCGACGTGCTGTGCGGCCCGCTGGTCATCTGCCGGACAACTCCGGACGGGGAGTTCACCGACGCAGAAGAGGACGACCTGTACACCGTTGGGGAGTATCTGGTACTGGTAGGGAACACAAAGGAGAGACATGTATGAATTGTTGTAAATGTGGGAAGCAGCTTCCGGCCGGAGTGGTACTCTGCCTGACCTGTGAAAAAGATCTCGAGCGAGTGCCGGACGAGAGTATCCGACTGGGCTATTATGCCAGACATCCGGAAGCCCTTGCGACGCTGTTGGCAGAATCACTCAACGATGATCTGGCAAAGACTGTATGCCGTCACGACTGCGTGCAGAATCCGGATGCAGAGGATATCGACTGCACGGATGAAGGGTATGCAGCTTGTATCGTCCGCTGGTTGCTGGAGCCGATCGAGGAAATTCAACAGAAGGACGGAAATGGTACAGAATAAACGTAAGAGCCAATGTACGGCGATACAGATGTTTGATAAATTGGCAGTATGGAACAAAAGGGTAATAGCGGACAAACAAATCAGTATTCACGCTTATTGGAGAGATATCTTGACCATCCTTGAGCGTCAACTGGCTTTTGAATTTGAAGAGATTACAACTAGTCCATCGGTCGAAGAGTACCAACTGATGAGCGCAGAAATCTTACTGCGCACAAATCATGGAGTAGGGAGGTGCAGCAGCTATGAGCCGAAAAAAGAAACCGAGGAAAGATGCCTATAAAGGTTTTATGTACCTTGAATGTCCAAAGTGCGGAGCTGAGCGCGGATTTTTTGTACGAGATTATACCTACAACTTTCGGTGCAATGCTTGCGAGTCCGCGATGGAACTGAAAGGGATGCACCAAGCGGACGCGATCTGCGTGTGCGGTAAGCGATGGCACTATGTGACAAACAGCCGGAAAAAGTTTATCGAGATCAGTTGCGTGCGCTGTCATTCACCGATCACGTTAGAGCGGCAGCGGGACGGATACTATAAGACCATCGAAAGGGGATAGATCAAATGAAATTGGTTTGCTGGTGGCTGGCTGTGGCGTTTGGCATCTCTGCGCTGCTCGGGGCAGAGATCGTGTGGTTTACCATGCTGACCCCGGAAGCTCGGTGGATGACACTGGTGATCGGTGGCGTGGCTTGGGTAGCAGGGTACCTCGGACGGTATGCTCGATGCTGCCCGCAGGCGAGACGCCGCATCTGGTACCGCTAGGAGTACGTTATGTATCGGGTCACGATCACGAATGGACAGGACAAGCCTGTCGAGCGGGTGTTTGTAGCACCTTACGATGTGAGACAGTTTGTACGTAGCGCATATTGGCAAGCGATAGACACAGAGGAATTGACCGAGAGAATGCTGTGCATGCTGCACCAAAAGGGTGGATGCGTTGAGAAGGAAGGTCTGAAAATTGCTTGGGAAGAATAGCCGAAACGGGCGCACGCCCGTCGCTGAGAGGTGCCCTACTCAGCCCGATGATGGCAGGGCAAATATCTTTGAAAGGAGTAGATGCAATGATTTATTGCAAAAAGATCGATGATCAGTATTCTGACATCGAGATCGAGGGAGATAACTATACCATTATGGATGAGATAGCAACCACACTGTGTGCTGTGCATGGTGAGTATCTGAAGAATCAGCCGCAGGATGCACCGCTTTTTCGGGCGCTCATCCGAGAGATGGTAAAGGAAGACGGTGTGCTTTGGGGAAATGTTGGCAAGGAGGAAAAGCAATGATTTACGGTAAAAAGACCTCACAATTTCAATGCGATATCGATGCGGACGGTGGCATGTATGACATCCTAGATGAGATTGCAGCACTGCTCGAGATGATACATCGCAACTGCCAGGAACAAGATCCGGATATGGCAAACAAGTTCCGGACGTACGTGCAAGAAATGACGCGGGATGGCTCTATGGTTTGGAGTCAGACTGGTAGCGTACCGGCTGATACAAGCTCAGCTCATTATGAGCGTTTGTGCCAGGCGGCAGATTATTTCGGGCTTGAGGCGCAGAAGAGCAAAGCCGAGGAGGAAATGGCAGAGCTGGTAGAGCTGCTACCAGACAATCCTGATCTGGTCGAGCTGATGCGATTGCAGAGGATCGAGGAGCTGGCCGACGTGTACAATATGCTCGACCAGCTGTGTATCCTCTGGGACTGTGAAGATGAGGTACAGGACATGGCCGAGTGGAAAATGATCCGGACAATGCAGCGAATCCAGTCAGGGTATTACGACAAAGGTGGCAGCCGTGAGCACTCATAAAAATCCGCACGGCTGCAAGTTGTTTTACTGCGAGCGACGCAGAGGGTATGTGTGCTGCGCCGACTGTGGATACAACCCGGAAGATGGGGGAACATGCGAGAACCCGTGTATGAACACTCCAAAGTTTTGTAATCAGCAGACGTTGACCATCAAAGACAAAGAAGGAAAGGTGAAGAAATCATGACCAAGCAGAAGGAAAAACGGTCGCCAAGATCGCGTGAGCGCCGCGGACGGGATCGCTGGAAAGCGGGACGCAAGTGGATGCAGGAAGACGCAGACCGACGCTTGTTACCCAAATATCAGCACAGCCGATAAAGTACATAAACGAGTAAAAAGCCGTGATGGGAATACCGTCACGGCTTCGGCATAGCGCAACATACACCGGGAAGCGGGCGAGGAGGACACGCCCTTGAAGCGCCGGTAAGCGTATTATTTAAGCGACCACGACCAACGGGGATAGAGAAGGAGATCGGCCATGTACGTAAAGCGAGTAGTCACAGCTGGTCTGGTGACCGAGACTAAGAAAATGTATACCACGCGGGTACACACTAAGGGTTGCCGCCGGGAGAAAAACCGGGACAAGACCAAGGATGCCCAAGCGAAAGTCAATGAGCGCAAGGCGGAGGAGAATCTGCGCTGGCTGCTCAATGCCAACTTTGGTGCCGGTGATTACCACATCGTATTGCACTACTACGATAAGCAGACCACACTCAAACAGGCGGAGGAGGACAAAGCCAAGTTCTTGCGCCGCCTGCGTATCGCGTGCCGATCTCAAGGAATCCCGTGGAAGTACGTGGCTTGTACGGAGACCAAGAGAATGACAAACGTACACCATCACATCATACTGCCGCCGATCGGGGTGGATGTGCTGAGTCAGATCTGGGAGGAAACGCTGGAGGGAAGAGCTGGGAATGTCTCGATCAAGCCCCTAGACAGGAGAGGAAACCATGCCAAATTGGCCAATTACCTCATCAAGGAGACGCGCCGGACGATGGAGCGATACAAAGAGGCTGGGAAGCGGTGTAAGCGTTTTTCATCTGCGCGGGATATGATCCGGCCAGAACCCAAGTATCAGATCATTGCGGCGGCTGCGTGGTGCAAGGAACCGAGGCCGCGCAAGGGGTATGTGCTACTCAAGGACGATGATGGCAACACCATGCGCACCGGCATCCATGAGCTGACCGGATATCCCTGGGCGGAATACATAGAATTGAGAATCGCTTGAGAAGGAGGAAATATGGAATACCCTAAGTGGGCACAGGAAAGCGGCATCCAAAAGGCCAAAAGAAGTGCAAGAGGAACACGAAGCCGCGCCGCCGGCAACCAGTTCGAGGCCATGATTGACGCGGCTTGTGAGTGGTACAAGGCTGCGGGGGCGGCGGTGATCGACAAAACGCCGGAGCCGATGCGACCGATCAGCAAACCCAATCGAGCGGGACAGTTTACGGCGTGCTATACCAAGCAGGCACAGCCGGACTACAAGGGTGCGATGGTAAACGGCCGCGCGATCGTGTTCGAAGCCAAACACACCGACGATGAGCGAATCACATTTGATCGGTTGACGGTAGAGCAGCGCCAGCAGCTGGAGGCGTACAGTAATATGCGTGCATTCGCTTTTGTGCTAGTATCGGTCAAACTGCAGTATTTCTACATCGTGCCGTGGCATATTTGGCGGGACATGAAAAAATTATTTGGACGGAAGTACATGGGAATGCAGGATCTGGAACGATTCCGCGTGCCGATCAGAAACGGGATAATTGACTTTTTGATGTGGATGGAGGCGAGCAAATGAGAACTTCTGCGAAGACCACGGGAAATACCGTTGTTATCAATGGAAAAGAGTACAGCAAGCATCAACTTTGTTTGGATTGGTTCCGGATGAGCAATGATGGATTCTTTGAGCTGTACGGATTCAATTTTAACCCGCATGAATATCCTGGCCTGTATGAATGGGGCAGAAAGTACCTGTACGGGGAACGAACGTGAAAAAGCGGACTTTCCGTACCGCCGACCAAAAGGGGTTTATCGGCCTGTTTGACGGCCTCTGTATGCGCAGACACGTATGGCAGGCGTGGGGTGATTTCGTGGAGGCGTGCGCGATCGCGGTGTCGAACTCTTGTGACAAAGTAAGCCCAGACCGGGGAAAGCGGGAAGAGCGCTACCGGCAGATCATGGCCGGATACGAGCCAAAGGAGCAGGAAATCTTCCCGCAACTCTTCGGCGCACTGACCGAAGCTTTGGAACAAAACCCGGATCAAGATTTTCTGGGCGATATGTTTATGCGTCTGGAACTAGGCAGCCATTGGCACGGGCAATTTTTCACGCCGTACAACCTCTGCCGCGCTATCGCAGAGATCCAGATGGGAGATGCACAGGAGCGAATACAGACACGCGGATGGGTGAGTATCAACGACTGCGCCTGCGGCGCCGGTGCGCTGCTGATCGCTGCTCGCAATGTTATGATGCGAGCGGGACAGGATTGGTCATCACAGGCCCTGTTTGTTGCTCAGGACATCGATCGGACGGCGGCGCTCATGTGCTATCTGCAGCTGTCACTGCTTGGATGCGCTAGGTATGTCGTGATTGCGGATAGCCTGCGGTATCCGATCACCGGAAGCCTGCTACGGCCGACACCCGCACCAGAGCAGGACATCTGGTACACACCCACCCTGTACCTGTCGCCAGTGTGGGGATATCGAATGCTGTGGGAGCGGATTGAGTCTGTGCAGCAGTGCGCGACATCGGCCCCAGAGGCAGAGAGCATAACCGAAGCTGGAGCACAGTTGACTTTATTTTGAGGAGGATGAACAAATTGACATCTGAAAGAGAAATTAAGCCGGGATTGTACCGGCATTTCAAGGGCGGATTGTATCAGGTACTTTTGATTGCGCAGCACACGGAAACCGGTGAGCGGATGGTAGTCTATCAGGCCCAGTATGGTGACTTTGGATATTATGCAAGGCCGTATGATATGTTCGCGAGCCCGGTTGACAGGGACAAGTACCCGGATGCAAAACAATACTACAGATTCGAGCGGGAGAAGCTGTGATGAGCTATGAATTGATGGAGAGCTTGCGAACGCCGATGCCGCCTCATCCAGACGGAGATACTGAGATCTTGGCGTGCCCGACCTGCGGCAGTGGAGAATATCTCTATAACGAGGACGGAAACAGAAACCGATACTGCGGCCAATGCGGCCAGCGGATTGATTGGACGAACGAGGAGGAATGAATATGCTTATGAGAATGACGTCGGATGACCCGGAGTATATTGCCAGTCATCTCAACATTTTCTTCACACAAGACGGAGAAGGGTACGTGAGATCGGGCGGAACGGATAACCAAGACATCGAAGTGATGGACTGGATTCGGGAGGCTGCAGAAAATATCGATGCAGAGATTTGGTCAAAAGACGACGACGGGTTGTGTGACGAGCTGTACGACAATTTGCAATATGGAGTGGAGTATAGAGAGGGTGTGATTGCATATCTATACCTCGCGGTGCTGCAGGCCATGGGAATGCGTGGACGGCTCAAGGATATTGAGGACATCTTGGGAAATGTGTACGACCTCGACAGCTTGCAAAAATTAGTACAGGCAGATCGGGAAGGGCGCTATATGATACTGCCTCGCGGGGGATATTCCAAACAGGACGGAGAAAAAGCACTCAAACATGCTGTGTTTGGCTGCCAGATGTACGATAATGCTGTGAATAAATACATTGCTGACGCGGTTGCAGAAAAACTGGCCCGAGAGTCCGAGGAAAAGGAGAATAAGCAGTGACCAGAAAACGCTTTATAAAGCTGCTCATGGCGAAGGGGAGCAGCCGAAACGAGGCGCAAGACCTCTGTGGGTGGGCATTGGAATGTGGAAGCTATGCGCAGGCATATTACGAGTTGAGCCGACCGAGTAATCTTTCGGATGTATCCAATGCTATCAAAACAATGGATATTTCTGCGCGTCAAGCTGTACTGGCGTTAATGGGTCTGGCCGGCGCACTTTATCGTACGATTGCCAAACAAATAGTGGAGGGATAGCAGTGGACTACAATGAGTACTACGAAGTGCTGGAGTTTTGCCAATCTATTCGGGACAAGAAAACCTCAGAGAGAAGAGGATTTGAAGTCAGGACTTTGGAAAAGCCGCCTCAATTTGTTGAAGACTGCGAATACGATAGTGGTCTGGGAAGTGCGATTAACTATATGAAGATAATGTTCGAGGAGGTAAAAAACGCTGAGACCAGGGCTGCGGCCGCCGAGCGGGAGAGGGACGAGCTTAAAGCCCTATTATCTCAAACCCAAGAGAATGCAGAGCAGATTGAAACAATTTTTGTGAAAGAGGATCTGGAGATTGGGCCAATTTATGACATCGAAGGGTCAATTATGGAAAAAGCCACAAACGCCATATATCGAGAGCTTGTCCCTCGGCTGAATGAGTTCGTGGAGTGTAAAGTGCAACCCGATTATAACAGGATGGGCACGCCGGTGATTTGCGCAAGGCTATCACTGGTACGGCCGGAAAGGAAGAAGGGTAATGGATGAGTTTATTGATAAGAAGATCGTTTTGGATCTCATGAGGAACATCGGTATTTTGAACGCCAGTGAACAATACATGTTCGAGGTAATCAGACATTACCCAGCTGCCGACGTTGCACCGGTGGTGAGGGGCAGGTGGATTCCAGAACACCACAAAGATCAAGTGTCACAGACGGAATATCATAGCTACACCTGGTATCGTTGTTCTGAGTGTGGCCGGAGGTTAATTGGATACAGAGATCCACGGGAAGCACCATTCTGTCATTGTGGAGCAAAGATGGAATGACCGTATCAGAATGGCGCAGGAAGCATAAGCGCTGCGCGTGGTGTAAGCACCTGAAGATGCATACAATCCACAATGTGACGAAACTTTCTTACTATACCTGCAAGGCGAAGAAGAAAGAGGTTAACCCGAACTTGCCCAGACCGTTTTGCAGATTGTTTGAATTGGAGGAAGGCCATGGAAACTTGTAAATTATGCGTGAGCATCCCAGGGAAGAGCCTCAAGATTGACATGCCGAGGCCGGATGCGGAGGTCTGGTTTACAACGCTGGTGGATGCGCTGCTGAATACACAACCGGAACCCGATCAGGAGCCGGACGAGACCAACGAAGACGAGTATGAATATACGACGTTGGAGGATCCGATTGAGAAGGTTGCATGGGCGGCTCCGGAAGATGTGGAGACCGTACAGGAAACAGCCCCCCCTAAATCGGTGATCGATGTCAAGGAGACCCGCTCGCGGCCGGAACGTGCACAGGATGATCAGGACGATCAAGAGGGATACAAAGGATTTTTGCGCATTCGGTGTGATGTATGCGGAGAAATCCGAGGATTCAACGCCCGGCAGCGGATCAGAAGCAGCTGGTGCCCGTGCGGAGAACACACACCGCTTATAGATCTGGATAAGATTGTCGCACGTTGCAGCGCGTGCGGAAATACATGGGTTTACCGTACGAATAACACGGAACCGATTGATGAAATCATCTGCTTGGAATGCGGAGCACCGATCACGCTGGAGCAGGACAAGCACGGGAACTATCGGACTGTCGAAAGAGAATAAGATATGCCGAGCGGGAGGAGAATATGAAATTTAAAAACTATGCCACTGGAAAAGAATTTAAGACTTTTTGTGATAAGTGCGGAGCTGGTTCTGGTGGATGTCCGATTGCGGGAGTTATGCATAGAACGGGAGAACCATGCAGGAATATTATAGAGTCGGCAGAGCAGATTGGATATTTGCCGGTGCTAGATGAGGCTGGAGAAGAAGTTGCATTTCCTCATAATCCTGACATGGCAGGATCTGGAGGAGTATGAGTGAGTAAACGTGGGAAATTGGCATACATACGGGAGGTGCTGCGGTCATACCCGGAGATTAAGCGAAAGCCCGCGCCGAACAGAACGGACAATGAAGCCGCTCGACTGCGGGCGGTTGAGGATATGATGGACGAGCTCGGACGGATGCCGGATGGAGCGCAGCGGCAGAGATTCGTACGGATGCTGTATTTTGAGGGACGATATACCTTTTGGGGTGTCATTGATAAGGTGCCGATCAGCCAGCGCACAGCACGCCGCTGGAATGCCAGGGTGATGGATATCATGGCGAATAAAATGCACCTGATTTGAAAGTTGGCACTTTTCGTCCATTGAGTTGTGATATGATGCAGACATTGGTAAGACAACCGACCCAAACCACCACCACCGACGGTTGTCGAGCCACTGAGATCATCTCTTCTGTATCCACCCGCCCTGCATTCGCGGGGCGGGATCCCCGTCACGATCATATTCATGCATTGATCCTCCTTTCTCACGGGCCGCTCGGCGGCCCATATGCCGCAGCACGGTGCATGAGCCGTTCGTGGTATGTCTCCTTCTTAATGACCTGCTCGGCTGTTGACGATCTGGTTTGATATCAGATAATAGGTCGAGCGGGATATATACGGCGGTAGCTCAGTTGGCCAGAGCGGCGCTCTGTGCGCGTGATGAGTGCAAGGTCGATGGTTCAAATCCATCCCGCCGGAACATATGGGGAGTCCGGAGACACAAAGGCTGTTGGCGGTTCGACTCCGTAAATCCCCAAACAGCAAAACGCAGGGCACGGAAAGCTGCGTGCCCTGAGATCTGCGGATGTAGTTCAATGGTAGAATGTCAGCCTTCCAAGCTGAACACGCGGGTTCGATTCCCGTCATCCGCTCCAGACCAAACGGACAGCAATCAACTCCATAGATTAGGGCGGAAAATATGAGTTCAGAAACAAAAAAATTCAAAAAAGCGGCTAAAAAATATCTGGAAAGTCAAATGAACAGACTACGCCCTTCGTCGTATGCGAGTTATTCCCATTTGTTATATAAGCGCATAATCCCACTAATCGGCGAAGTTAAAGTGAGAGATTTTGATAAGAAAAAATTGCAGGAATTCGTGAATGTATCACTGGGAACGGGATACAGCAAGCATGGTACAAGAGACTGTGTGAGCTTGATTAAGTTGGTATTGCGATTTTCCGCTGAAAACGGGTGGTGTGAAGAGCAGATAATGCAAGTCACATATCCGAAAAAAGAAAAGGTAAAGAAAGACCATTTTTTTGAGGAAGCTGACTACAAAAGACTGTATGACTACTGCGTTGAAAATAGCGGGTATCGAACGTTGCCAACATTAATTGCTATGGTAACAGGGCTGCGAATAGGCGAGGTTTGCGGATTGAAATGGGAAGACGTAGACACCGACAAGGGGACGTTATCCGTTGAGCGCAGCGTAAAAAGGATATGTGTGCCAGGAGAAAAGTCTGTATTGGAAATATCAGAACCCAAAACGGCATCATCGATTCGGGTTGTCCCGATACCGGAAGCAATTATTCCGATATTAGAGAAAGAACGGAAAGCGCCGGAAATATATTTGTCCAGCGGTAAGGAAAAACCGTTGGAACCTAGGTCATACCGGCAAAAATACATCAGGATTTTAGACAGTTTGGGGATTGAGCGCCATACATTTCACGATTTGCGGCACACATTCGCCAGCCGCTGCATCAACCATGGAGGGGATGCAAGGGCTGTCGCAGATATACTTGGACATACCAACGTAGAAATGACCTTGAATGTATATACGCACTCGACGAGCGACCATTGCCGCGAAATCATGGAAAGGGCGTGCGCTATATGACTGATTACGAGTGGCTGGACAAAATGCACCTGTGCCACAGGTGCCGGAAATCCCGTCCTGCGCCGCGTCGGAAATTCTGTTTTGATTGTTTGGATAAAATCCGGGATGAAAACGAAAGGCGTTACGACCCGCAGAGAGCAAAAGCGTATCAGGTCAGAAGGCGGGAACTGTATGCAAAAAAGAAACAGGATGGAATATGCGTAAGATGTTCGAAATCAGCAACGCATGGGTTATATTGCTATGAGCATATGTTGGAGGCAAAAAGACACAGCGCAAGAACCGCGGCGTGTCGCAAAGCTGCACGGCATGAGAGAGGGCTTGTACCGGATTTTAGGAAGGAAAATGGGCTGTGCCTGAGATGCGGGAATGCGACAGACGGAACGTATTGCCCAGAATGCGCAAAGAATATGGCAGATGCGCTTGAAAAAGGAAGGAAGAATTCTCCGTTTCGAAGGCTGGAAAAACTCAGATACATGGAAAGAAGACCGTAAGGATGAGAAAATGGGCGATCGTAGAAGGAGGAACAGGGAGAATGTGCGTTGTTCCAGAGAGAATGATTCCGGAACACTGTACATATGGGAGGGCGTTATGTAAGCGGTTCGAGTGCAACGGATTGTTAGATGCAATTAAAAGGCTTAAACAATACGAAAAAAATGGTGTTTTGTAATTTGAATCTGCTCCAACCCCAGACGTGCGCACCCTTCAAGTTCATAGTTTCGGGCGGTGTTCCGGCCGCCCGTGACATGCTGCTGTAGCTCAGTTGGTAGAGCGGCTGATTTGTAATCAGCAGGTCGGGGGTTCGAATCCTCTCGGCAGCTCCATTATTGACGGCAACAAACCAAATCGAAAGGAAGTGACTTTGGGTCTCTTCCAAGGTGGTGCTTTTCTGTAAATCTGTGCAAAACCGCCGTCAATTTGCTGGGCATAGCCCATCCGTAACCAGCCGGACGTGAGCCGAGCGAAAACGGCGCATACCTCGCAAGAGGTATAGGGAAGCTGGGGCAGGCCGTACCCGGTTCAACTCCGGGAGTTTCCAAGACGTGCGGGCGAGAATTTATCTGAAAAAGGCAGAGGCCGGGAGAAATCCCGGCTAAAGCCGTACCAGGACGGAGGTGAAAAACGTGGGGAGAACCCCAAAGTATAAGAGCCCGAAAAAGATGCAGGCAGCAATCGACGCATATTTCGAGGAATGCAAAGGGGAGCTGCTCACGGACAAAGAGGGCAAGGCTGTACTGGATAAATACGGTGCCCCGATCTACCTCAACCGACGCCCGCCGACAGTAACAGGGCTGGCGCTTGCGCTCGGATTCACCTCCAGGCAGGCGCTATTAAACTATCAAGCAAAGGACAATTTTGTTGACACGGTCACGCGTGCGAAAACCAGGATTGAACAGTACACAGAGGAGCGATTGTTTGACCGGGAAGGCGTGCAAGGGGCAAAGTTTAGCCTGGTCAACAATTTTTCAGGTTGGCGTGAAAAAGGAGCGAATCCAGCGGACTCCCAACAGGAGCAGCAGGGCAATATGCAAGCGCTGGTGGAGCTGCTCAAACATCCTGCGCCTGATCGCAACCTCAAGGACTTTGAGGGGGACGATGACCGATGAATTTGCCCGCACCATTTAGCCAGAACCAAATGCGTTTTTTTGATCGCTGTTTTGACTCATGGCTCAACGTGGCTGAGGGAGGCAAACGCGGAGGAAAAAACGTCCTGATCACGATGGCCTTTTGCGCGAAGCTGGAGACCCATCCAAGCCGTATACACTTGATTGCTGGAGTATCAACGGCAACAGCCAGACTCAATATTCTGGACTGTGATGGATTCGGAATGTTGAACTTTTTCGAGGGACGCTGCCGCGCTGGTCAATATCAGAACCGCGACTGCTTGTATGTGCGGACACCGGTCGGGGAGAAAATCGTCCTGATCTCCGGAGGAGGAAAATCTGGAGACGAAAAGCTCATCAAAGGTAACACTTACGGGATGGCCTATATCACTGAGGCGAACGAGTGCACGCCGGAATTTATCAAAGAGTCATTCGACCGTACACTGTCCAGCCCCAAACGCACGATATACCATGACCTCAACCCGAAAGCAGAGGGGCATTGGTACTACAAGGATGTGCTGGAACACCATGAGGAAGCCCAGAAACGGAATCCGAATTATGGGTACAACTATGGGCATTTTACCATCGCTGATAACATGAGCATCGGAGATGACCAGCTGCGCCGCGTGCTGAGCACATACGACAAAACGAGCCTGTGGTATGACCGCGATATCCGCGGCCTGCGCCGCGCTGCTGAGGGTCTGATCTATGATATGTTCCGGCAGGATGCCAATACATACGACGTACCGCCGATTGATCTGGTTGACAGATCCACGCGCACGATTGCGTGCGACTACGGCACAACCAACCCGTGTGTGTTCCTCGACATCTACGATGATGGCGAGACCATCCGCGTCGAGCGGGAGTACCGCTGGGACAGCCGTAAAGAGCACCGACAAAAGACCGACGCAGAATATGCGGATGATATGGTCGAATTTATGGGCAGCAACTACTGCACGATCATCGTGGACCCGTCGGCAGCATCATTTATTCTGGAGCTGCAGAGCCGGGGATTTTACGTTGTGCCGGCTGAAAACAATGTGATAGACGGAATTCGAAACACATCGAAGCTGTTTGTGCGCAGGTGCATCCAGATCAATAAAAACCAGTGCACGGCCTTGATCGACGAATTGGGCGTGTATGCGTGGGATCGGAAGGCCGCCGACCGAGGAGAGGAAAAGCCGGTCAAGGAGAAAGATCACGCACCGGACGCCCTGCGCTATTACGTGAACTCGCTGCCGGATTGGAGGATAAATGTCCAGACGTAACAAACGCCGCGTCAGTCGCGCGGCAGACGAAAAACCGAATACCATGCAGGCATCGCAGGTAATGGATGCGTTCTCCAACCCGCTGTTTCGGCTGGGTTACGGATCACAGTCGCCGATGGAGGCGACTGAGTACCCGTTAACCAGATTGTCCGATAACTATGCGCTGCTCAATAGCCTGTACCGTGATAACTGGGTCGTGCAAAACGTCGTGGGAATCATTCCGGACGACATGACCAAAAACTGGTTTACGTTGACCGGTGCGATCTCTCCGGAGCATCTGGCAGAGTTTGACCGGGTGCAGCGTATGACCCAGATCCAGGACAGAGTCAATGCGGGATTGCGGTGGGGACGATTGTACGGCGGCGCAGCCGGACTCATCCTCATCCGTGGACATGAGACCCTTATGGATCAGCCGCTGGATTTGGAAACCATCATGCCGGGAACATTCGCAGGCTTGTACATCCTGGATCGCTGGTGCGGTATTGTGCCGGACGTGGAGCTGGTGACGGATATCGGGGACCCGGAATTCGGGCTGCCCGCGTACTACTCGATCACACTGGAAAATGGAGACACACTGACGCGAGTACATCACTCGCGCATCATCAGGTTTCTGGGCAGAGAGCTGCCATACTTGGAAAAAATCGCCGCGATGTACTGGGGCGAGTCTGAGGTGGAGGCAATCTACAAGGACATCGTCAAGCATGACAACGTATCGGCGAATATGGCTGCATTGACGTTCCGCGCCAATGTAGACCGGATGGAGGTCGCAAACCTCGACCAGCTGTTTTCGATCACGTCCGGTCAACAGCAGCAAAGATTTTGGAACGTGATGCAGGCCCAGAGTGCGGTCAAAAACAATTTTGGTATCCAGCTCGTGAACAAGGGCGATACCATGACCAATACACAGTTTGCCCAGTTCTCTGGGCTGAGCGACGTGTATGACAGTATGTGTCTGGATCTTGCTGGAGCCTCGCGCATCCCGGTGACCAAACTGTTTGGCCGTTCTCCGGCCGGAATGAACGCCACCGGAGAGAGTGATCTGCAAAACTACTATGACTATGTGGATACGCTGCGAGAAAAGTCGCTGCGGCCGATCCTGTACAAGCTGCTGCCGATTATGGCAATGAGCGCATGGGGTATGATCCCCGAGGGATTGGACATTGCATTCCCACCGCTGTGGACACCGACGGCAAAAGAGGTTGCGGAGATCGCCAAAGCCAAGGCCGAGACCATCACAATGGCATATCGGGACGAGCTGCTTGATCAGGGCAGTGCCCAGAAGGAGCTCAAAAAGCTGGCCGACGAGACAGGAATATTTGACAGCATCACGGACGAGCAGATCAAGGCCAACGCGGGGCGCACGTATCAGGATGCTACCGCGCTGCGCGATCCGCTGGCCGGAATCTCATTCAGCCAGCTGCCGGCGGACAATGAAGTAGAATATGGCGAAATTGATTCGACAGCCGCCGAATGAGGCGGCACTCGACAAGCTGCGAGAAATCTATCTGCTCGCAGAGAGCAACATCATCCGAGAGATTGGACGGTTGCGATCGAAAGGGCTGGTGGATTACCACGCTGTCGCTGCGCTGGAGAGAATCCAGAAGATCCTCCAAACAATGATTGACGATTGCTGGACGTACACGCCTAGGATGGTCGAACAACAGTTTTATGTGCGTGTTCCGGAAGCGCGGAAAATCTTGGAGCCGGTAGAGAAACACGTTGCGGGCTACCAAAACGCGCAGGTGTTGACGTCAACCCAGATGTCTATCGTGGACACATTGGTGACCAACCTGATGGCAGAGGTCACAGAGGCGGCACAGACTGCGCAGGCCAGATTGCAGGATATCCTGATCGGCCCGCTGGATGACCGGACACGGACCACCACACTGGAATTTGCCGCGCAGACGGCGGCAGAGGGTAAAGGCGTATACAAGGCCCTGCCGGAGTTTGTCGCTGCGCTGCGCCGGGATGGCGTAATCGCATTTACCGACCGAGTGGGACGGGATTGGAGTCTGCACACGTATTGCTCCATGTGCGCTCGTACAACATCCAGACAGGCAGAGACGCTTGCTGTGCTGACCGCAGATGAGGCGCACGACTTGTACAAGATCTCAGCACATGGCACGACGTGCGGCCTGTGCGCACCATTCGAGGGACGAGTATACAGCCGATCGGGCACAGACCCGGATTTCCCACCGCTGTCGGTGGCGTTCGGCAAGGTAGACCCAAACGGAACCGACGATCTGACCAATACATACCTCAACATTCATCCAAACTGCCTGCACTTGGTATTGCCGTGGACACCAGCCGGACGCACACCGGAGGAAATCCAGAAAATCAAAGATTTTTCAAACCCGGCAAAGAATCCGTTTTCGGTTGACCCGAGAAGCAGAAAGCAAATCGAGGCATACCGAAAAAAGGAAAAGGCACGCAAAGACTGGTTGAGAGACTACCGGCAGTGGGAACGGTACAAAATGACGCTCGGTGATAAAGTGCCGCAGACGTTTGAGACGTTCCAGAGACACAAATTGAAGGACGACGAGAAGTACCGCAAGTGGCTGCAGGAGTACAGGAGGGCAAACCGGAAAGCATGACTGATAAAACCATCAAGGCTATTGAGTCGATCTTGAAAAAAGGCGACCGCGTGGAACTGATTCCGGGACCTGATAACGAGGTCAAGGTCATCCACATCAAGCGCAAAAAAGTTGATATTGCCCGTCCGTGAATGTTCGGACGGAAGGACTAAAAGGAGTCAGCTTGTAAGCAGTGCTTACAGGTTGGCTCTTTTATTTTTGCTTTCGAGGAGGTGCACCGGTGAACGAAGAAATGTACATCGAATTGCTGAAAAAGGCTCTGGCTGCTGAGACCGAGACTGTGCGGCTGTATACCGCGATTATGGCGGTGGCACCGCGCAGCCATCTTGAAAAGTTTCTGGAGCTGAACGCCGATGAGACCGATCACCAAGCCATTATCGCTGACCTGCTGCTCGAGGTAGCAGCCGGAGAATCGGCAGACCAGGAAGAGCTTGTGCCGGGGGTGGAGTGATGCTGACATATTACGGCTCCAGAATCAGCCCGCACATGACAGAGACGCCGGAGGGATACCTGATCTGTCATGATGTCCCCATCAATCGCACGGGAACTCAGGAATATACGGCCGGAGAAATGCAGCTCGACGGCGATCCCGAGCGCATCATCACCGTAAATCGATACCCGGAAGACGTGTTTGACGCTGCGGCGCTCGCGTCGTTTGAAGGTAAGGACGTAACTGCAGGACACCCGCCGGAAAACCTGACGCCGGAGAATCATGCAGCATACAGCAAGGGTCACGTAGAAAATGTGCGCCGAGCGGGAGACCAGACCATCGCGGATCTGCACATCAAGGACGCGACGCTGATCTCGGACATCAAAAACGGAATTATCCGCGAGGTGTCCTGTGGATATGTGTGCAACTGGGAACCGGACGGCGCAGGGTACAAGCAAACCAACATCCGAGGCAATCACGTTGCCATTGTCCCGCATGGAAGGGCAGGGCACGACGTTGCAATAAAAGACCAGGCCGCCGGGAAGGCGGAGAAAGGAAGAAACGTAATGAGTAAGTTTTTCGAAGGAATCCTGACCATCTTCGGCCAGGCGGCTAAGGATGCGAGCCCGGAAGAGTTTAACCAGCTCAGAGATGCTACCATCCAGGCGCTGGACGCTGCACCCGCTGGAAAGGCGCCGGAAGCGGAACCCGCCGCAAAGCCTGAAGGGAAGACCGATGACGAGATGATCGAGCGGGCGCCCAAGGGCGACGACCTTGGATCTAAGCTCGACCGTATTCTGGAAATGCTGGAAGCCAAGTCCCGCGGTGGTCGCGGTGAGCATGATCTGCATGACGAGAGCGACCTCGATGAGATGATTGCTAAGCTGTCCGGAAAGGGCGAAGGCGAAAAAGAGGGAGGAATGGACGCTGAATCTGCGGTGACCGTACCGGCTGAGCAGATGGAAGACAAGTCCGCCTGCGACAGCGCTGTCGCACTGCTCAAGCGTGTGCGCCCGGCCGTTGCGCAGATCAAGGACGCTGGTGACCGTGCGCGTGTTGTTGATGCGCTGCTGTCTACCCTGGGCAATGGCAATATGGGAGGCATCCTCAAGGCGGCGCATGACTCTGCAAGCAGAGCAGCTGCCACCACCCAGAAAACCACATACGAAGCCCGCTGCGCGGAATCTGAGGCCAACTATGCAGCACTCAACCCGCATGTAAGAAAGCAGGGATAACATGCTGAAACCGCAATCCATTGGAATTTCAATGGCGCACGGTTTTGCGGGATCGTATGCGCGACAGCCGGACATGATTGTGACCACAGCTGCCCTGGGAGGAGATTATCCGATCACGTTTGGTATGCCGCTGATCCGTGGAGAGAACGGCGCGGTGCTGCCGATGGGAACGGGTGCGACTGCGTACCAGTTTGTCGGAGTATCGGGCTGTGAGATCAAGGGAACGGCGGGATACATGGCACAAAATGTAGGAATGTATTATCCGGACGAGCCGGTCAGTGTGTTCCAGCGAGGCTGCATCAATGTCAAATGCCAGAAGGGACAGCCCGTTATTGACGGCCCTGTGTATGTCAGAGTTATCCAGAGCGGATCGTATGCCGTTGGAGGATTTGAGGCCGAAGCGGACGGGGAAAACGTGGTGGAGCTGATCAACGCCCAGTGGGCAGGCTCCGCAGATGCAAATGGAATTGCAGAGTTGCGTATTGCCTATGTCGGACCGGTACCGGAAGGTATGCAGGGACCGCCGGGGCCGCAGGGCGAACCTGGACCGCAAGGCGAAACGGGACCTCAAGGTCCTCAAGGCCCGCAAGGTGAACCGGGCAGTACCTACACGCTGCCGGATGCATCACAGGAAACGCGCGGAGGTGTGCTGCAAATGGCTGCAATCAAAGACATTTCTGAGGCACCTACCGCGGAAGATTTTAACAACTTATTGGCAGCACTCCGTACCGCCGGAATGCTGGCTGAATCGTAAAAAGGAGTGAAATTATGGGACTGAATCCTCAGACGATTGGGCAGTCGATGCCTAATGGATTTGCCGGATGCTATGCACGGCAGCCGGACATGATCGTAAACACCAGACCGGCCGGCGGATCGGCTGCCATCCCGTTTGGCACACCGCTGAAATATTCGTCCGGCGCGGTCGTAGCGATGGGCGCATCGGATACTGCAGACCTGTTTGTTGGTATCGCTGGTGCAGAAATCAAATCCGCACTGACCTATCTGGATCAGTATCAGGGAGAGTATGCGGTTGGCGAGCCGGTCAGCGTGTTCCAGCGAGGCTGTATCAATGTGTATTGCCAGCATGGCACCCCGGCACTTGGACAGCCGGTATATCTGCGCATCACCGCAAATGGGTCTTACTCGTCGGCGGTTGTAGGAGGACTGGAGCAGAGCGCGGGTGATGACTCTGGAAAGCTTATCGAACTGCCCAACTGCCAGTGGGCAGGTCCTGCAGATGCAAATGGCATCGCAGAAATGCGAATTATGACGATGGTCAACGCGTAAGGAGGGGTAACGAATGTACACAAATGTTGGAACGGTTAATGCAGGTGTGATTACTAATCCTGCACCGATGATGCCCATGGCATCCGGAGTGCCGGTGATGGATGAGGCTGGAATCAAATCCGGCGGCGCCTTCCTGGTATCCGAGCTTGAAAAGCGCGATCCGATGATCCGCAAGCCGTTGACCGCGGTAACCTACCCCCGCGATATTGTAATCAAATCCGGCGGTGGCTGGGTAGATTACGTATCCGCAATGTCTGTGGCATACGGTATCACCGGTGGCGCAGGAAATGGTCCGGTAACTGCAGGTGGCGCAAACGGTCTGCCCATCGTACAGGCGTCCGTTGACAAGGGACTGTATAAGACGCATGTATTTGCAGTTGCTCTGCGCGTCATGTTTCAGGATATGCAGCGCTCGAACTTTATCGGTCGCCCGCTGGATCAGATGCTGACTGATGGCGTCCGTATGGCCTATGACAAGCACAACGACCAGAACGTATATGTCGGTATGAGCGAGTATGGCACCACCGGACTGGTAAACAACCCGGACGCGGTAGAGACTACGGTTGCAACCGGCGCAGGTGGAAAAACCAACTGGGTGGACAAAACTCCGGATGAGATTCTGGCGGATTTCAACACGGCTCTCACCTCCACATGGGCTGCTGCTGCGTATGATCCTAACGCTCTGCCCAATCATATCCTGATCCCCTATGAGGAGTACACCTACATCCTGACCACTAAGGTCACCGAGCTCGCCACCGAAACCATCTATGACTATGTCATGCGTAACAACGTCGCCACAAAAAACGGCGGATCGTTGTTTATCGGTGCGACCAGCTGGTGCAAGGGCGCTGGAACCTCGCAGACCGATCGTATGGTCGTGTATGTAAACCACGAGCGTTTCACCAAAATGGACGAGCTGGCTCCGCTGACCCGTATTATGTCGGCACCCAACGTAGCCTATGTGTGCTATGACACCGCATACATGGCCAACCTGTCTGAGGTACAGATCATGTATCCGCAGACCATCACCTACTGGGACGGCATCGGAGGTGCAGCGTAATGTTCATCACGGCTCACCGTAACGTCATCATTCCGACTGGTGGTACGGCATATCCTATCAGCCGCGGATTTGTCGGAGAGGTGCCCGATCAGGTAGCCCAGACCGCATATTTTCAGGCGCTTGTCAGGGATGGTAAGATCTCCATCCCTGCGAGCAAAAAGGACTGTGCCATCGCCGATGCCATGGAGCAGGAACCGAAGCGGGTAGAACCTGCCGTATCGGAAGATACAAAGCTGGAGCCTGAGCAGTCTGGGCAGCCGGATGAAGAGAAGGGCGAAGATCGGGAAACGGCCGAGACCGAACCGGAACCCAAAAAGAATACCGGTCGAAAGAAAAAGACCGAGGAATAAGGAGGCACCGGGATGTGCTACTGGGGAAAACCGCAGTTTTACGGCGTGAGAGCCGAGGCGGCAAATATTGGCCGACAGACTGGAAACTACACTGCTGAGATGTTTCAGGCGGATTATCCGCAGTTTTACGACCCGGAAGGCCAGCCGCTCGCGCCGAGTGCCATGATCGACATGATTATCGGCCGTGCCAACACCGCCATCCAGCCGGACAAATGGCTCGACGGATGGCGGTACGGCTGCGGCCTGTATGTGGCACATTACGTAACGATGTACCTCAAGACGTATGCGGCCAGCTCAGCAACACCGCAGCAGGCTGCTGCCACCGGTGCGCTGGTTGGTGTCGTGTCGTCGGCAAAATTGGGAAATGCGTCGGTAACGTATGACACGGATGCACTGACTAAGGCAACCGAAGGCTGGGGCGACTTGAATGCCACAATCTATGGCCAGATGCTCGCTACACAAGCGCGGCTCGTAGGAATGGGAGGTACATACGTCACATGAATTTTGCAGATTGGTACACCGATACGGTGGATGTATGGCGCGTACAGCCTACGACCACGAATAGCCTGACCACAAACCAGCGCGTCGAGGTACTGACCGCAGTCCCGTGCCGCGTATTCCAATCCGACAATCGCGCCATCCAGATGAAACAGGAAGCCGCAGAGATCCATCAGGAGGATTATCTCGCATGTGATGTGTCGGTAGATATCCGAGCGGGAGACGAACTGCACATCCATCGAGGCGCACTGATCGGTCAGAATTTCCCGGAGATGCGAGCGTTTGCCGCAGACCCCAACCCGTATTTCGAGCCGTTTGGCGCGGTTGTTCCGGGATTGGCGCATCAGGAAATCCGGCTGTTGCAGCAGGAGCGAGTGAAATGAACCTGAGTGAGTATGCCGATCGGCTGCGTCGGAATGAATCGCAGGTAAATGACCGTATGGTGGAGGCGATGCGCAATGCCACCATGCGAGCGGTTGAGAAGGCGCAGGAGCTGACGCCGCCGAATGGAGACGTCAGAGGCGCGAACACGCGGACAGGAGACATGAAAGCCCACTGGGTTACTGATAGCCAGACAGCCCCGCAGCAGCGAGGAAATAATTTGGTGACCGTATTGGCGAACAACATGCAGTATGCCTCGTATGTAAACGATGGCCACCGAATGGACAGGCATTTTGTTCCAGGACTGGTCATCAATGCGGCCGGAATCCTGGACTATAACCCGGGCGGAGAGGGCGGCATTGTAGTGGGTACCAAAACCACGTATGTGTCTGGGATACACATGACGGATGAGGCCAAAAAGGTGTTTCAGAGTGTGCTGGAGAGCGAGCTCCGACGATTGGGGGAATTGTTCGAATGAACTTTACAATATCGACCATTGCGCAGTCTCTCGCGGCCTATCTGGCCCCGACGCTGCCGGGGGTGACATTTTACCAAGACCCCAACCAGCAGGGCACACAGACACCGTGCGCGTTCATACAGCAAAGGTATTCCCACATCACCCCGTATACAAACGGGAGATTCCTGCGCGAGATCGGGCTGGATATCACCTATCTGGAGGACTACAACCTGCCTGATCTGCAAACCAGGTACGTGGCAGCGTCTGAGGCACTGGACATGGTCATGGAGACCTTCCCCTATTCGGATGGTAACGAGACTGGACTGATCCGCACCTACGAGCGGGAGCCAACGATAGACCTGGACGCGCTGCACTACAAATTCGAGATCAAGGTATTTGTCGAGCAGCCGGAAACCGCAGTCAAGATGCAGAAAATCGACGAACTGAACGAGGATGTGATAACGGTTGTCGAAGAAGAAGTTTACACGTGAGGCGCTACTGAAAAGCAAACGCTTTGCGCATATCCAGCCCGATTTTCTCCGGGCAATCCTCACGAAAGAGGAATACACAATTGCGGAGGCGAATGCCGCCGTGAAGAAATTTTTTGGAGGTGAAAGCTGATGGCAGGAGGAACCTGGACCACACAGAACAAGGTCCGGCCGGGTGTATACATCCGATTTGCAACCGGAACTGGACTGGGTCTGACCGTCGGAAACCGCGGCACGGTAGCGATCTGCGAGCCGATGAGCTGGGGACCGGTCGGTCAGGTTATGACCGTAGTCAATGGAGAGGATACGACCCCGTACTGTGGTTACCCCATCACCGACCCGGGCGCAATGTTCCTGCGAGAGATCTTCAAGGGCACCAATCGCACCGCAGCGCCGCAGCAGGTATTGCTGTATCGTCCGGCTGCGGACAGCGCACAGGCGGCCACGGGCACGATCGGCACCATGACGGTCACCGCGCTCTATACCGGTACCCGTGGCAACGACATCACGGTTGTTGTCACTGAGGATGCGGACGATGAGGGCACTTTTACGGTATCGACCGTCGTGGACGGCGCAATTGCAGACACCCAGACCGGCGCCAATATTGCCGATCTACATGCAAATGACTGGGTAAAGTTTTCCGGTGAAGGGGCAATCACTGCTTCCACTGGGCAGAAGCTGTCCGGGGGCGCAGATGGTACGGTGCAGGCTGCGGCCTATGCAGCGTTCCTTTCGGTCATTGAGGCATATGATTTTGACATCCTAATTTACGATGGATCGGATTCAGCTACGCTGACTGCGATGCAGTCGTTTGTAAAGCGTATGGCCAATGACAATGGACAGTATTGCCAGCTTGTCGCTGCCGGAATGAAGAATCCTGACAGCCGTTTCGCAATCGACAATGAGACAGGTGTTACCCTGACAGACGGCACAAAACTGACAAAGCAGCAGGTTTGCTGGTGGCTCGGCGGCGCACAGGCAGGCGCGCAGTACAACCAGTCCTTGACCTATGCGGCCTATCCAGACGCTGTAGCGGTTGAGCCAGTGCTGACGAACAGCCAGATCATTTCAGCCATCAATGCCGGACAGCTTGTCCTGATTGCCGAAAATGGCCAGGTAAAAATTGAGACCGATATCAATAGCCTGACCACCTTTACACCGGAGATCGGCAAGGTATACCGCAAAAACCGCGTTATGCGCCTGTGCAACACGATTGCAAACGACATTTACCAGCAGTTCGCGGCCAATTATATCGGAATCGTCAACAACAACGACGCTGGCCGCTCGCAGTTCCGCGCGGCGATTGTGGGATACATGATCGATCTGCAAGGGGAGCAGGCAATCCAGAACTTTAGTTCGGATGATGTTGAGGTGCTGCCAGGCAATGACATTGACTCGATCATCGTCAATCTGGCAATCCAGGCGGTTGACTCGGTCGAGAAAATTTACTTGACCGTAACGGTGTCGTAAGGAGGCGAGAATAATATGGCAAATCAGTACTTACTTGCACGCGATACAGTCGCGGGCATGGAGGGCACGGCGGTTATGACGGACAGCTCCGGTAAAAACCGGGTACTGTTCCAGCTGACCAAGATCAAAACCGTTGCAGATATCCAGAGCACCGAGATGAAGGTCGTGGGAACTCGTGTGATCCAGGACAAGGCGGCTGGAGCCAAGCAGACTGGCACCGCAACGCTGTACTATGGATCGCCGTACTTTACCCAGATGGTTCTGGAATACCTGCATACGGGCGTCATGCCGTATTTTGATATCCAGATCACCAACAACGATCCGACTAACACCATCGGACAGCAGGTCATGGCGTACTACGGATGCAAAATCACCAGTGAGATTCCGCTGTCTATCTTGGATGCAGACACCCAGATGCTCACGCTGGATATTTCGTTCACCTATACCGATGTACAGATGCTTCAGAGCTTCACTGATCCTGTACGACTCGGCTCGTAAAGGAGGATATACATGGCAACTCTTTCCGCGTTTCTTAACCCTGTACCGGTAGAAACCAACCATGAGGTTGTAATTTCTGACAGATTCCGCAATGAGGATGGCACGGTACAGCCGTTCGTTATCCGCGCACTGATGCAGGAGGAAAATGACCATCTGGTCTCGACCTGCACCAGACAGGTGATGGTCAATGGCCAGCAGGTCAGCAAGTTTGACAATGTACTCTATACGCGCAAGCTGATTCTGGCCGCAACTGTGGTTCCTGATTTCTCGGAGAGCGATCTGTGCCAGAGATACGGCGTACTCGACCCCAATTTGGTACCGGGTAAGATGCTGACCTCGGGAGAGTATTCCCGACTGGCAACGGAGATCACGCAGCTGTCCGGATTCCAGCGACCGGACGAGGTAGGAGAAGAGGCAAAAAACTAATTGACGGGGGCGACGCGGAGACAGTATGTGCATATTACATGTTTGTCAATCACGGATGGCCCCCGAGTAAGTTTGATTCCCTACCATTTCGAGAAAAAGTCCTGATTTCTGAGTTCATTCGCAAGGAAATCCGAGACAGAGACAAGAAAAAGTGAGGTGAGCAAATGCCGAATATCCGAGAAGAGCTGACGCTGGTTGATAATTTCTCATCCCAATTCACGCGGTTCATCCAGTTGGCCGAGCAGTCGGCCGCATCAGTAATGGATCTGCGTGGATCGCTCAACAACATTGAGACGACGACCGCACGTGCGGCACTTGCCACCGAGCAGCTTGCGCAGCAAATGTCTGGAGCAGGCAGACAGGCTGATAATGCAGGAAACTCCATTGGTGGGCTGATGGGAAAGGTGAAGGGACTGGTTGCATCCTATGTCGGGCTGCAAACACTGACTGGTTTGGTAAATCTGTCTGATACCTTTACTCAGACTACTGCGCGCATTGATTTGATGAACGATGGGCTGCAAACCACCCAGGAACTGACCCAGATGATCTACCAATCGGCGCAGAACTCACGCGGCGCGTTTGACACGACTGCGGCTATGGTATCTAAGCTGGGAACCCTGGCCGGAAATGCGTTTAACAGCTCGCAGGAGATCGTTGCGTTTGCCGAGCAGCTGAACAAGCAGATGGCTATATCTGGAACCAGCGTGCAGGAAGGACAAGCTGCGATGCTTCAGCTGACGCAGGCGATGGCATCCGGTGTGCTGCGTGGTGAAGAATTGAACTCACTGCTTGAGCAAACCCCGATGATTGCGCAGACCATTGCGCAGTATCTTGGAGTTAGCACGGGTGAAATGAAAAACATGGCATCCGAGGGGCTTGTCACGGCTGAGATCGTAAAAAATGCAATGTTCTGGGCGGCCGACGAGACCAACCGCAAATTCGAGCAGATGCCGATGACGTGGGCGCAGGTCTGGCAGTCGTTTAAGAACACTGCCACCATGGCGCTGCAGCCTGTGCTGAATGGGATCAACTGGTTGGCGAACAACATCGATATTGTGGCACCGCTGGTTCTTGGACTAGCTGGGGCGTTTGCTGTATTCCTGATAGCCGCGAACTGGATCAATATTTGTACAGCGGCTACGAGAATTTTGGCGAGTGCACAGGCGATGGCTGCGGCTGTGACTGCGACTGCCTGGGGATGGCCAGTAATCGTGATTGTTGCACTTATTGGCGTACTCTTCGCCGCAGTAGCTGCGGTCAATCATTTTGCGGGCACATCCATTTCAGCGTTTGGACTTATTACTGGTGCGATTTCTGTCGCCGTAGCGTTTATATGGAATGTATTTGCTACATTCTTTAATTACATCATGGATGGCTTGGTGCTTATTGTAAACGCGTTCATTGGTGTAGGAAATATTATAGCCACTTGCTTTAATAATCCTGCCCGAGCTGCTGTCGAAGTGATTCGAGGTATGGCCGATACGATTCTGGGGATTTTGGAGTCGATTGCATCAGCGATTGATACTCTTTTTGGTACGGGGTTAGCATCCGCGGTCAGTGGATTAAGAGGCAGACTTGGTGATTGGGCTAATAGTTTCGGAGAAGCGACAGTTTGGCGCGAACCAATCAATGCCAGCGACCTGCACTTGGAGCGTATGGAGTACAGGGACGCTTGGAACAAAGGGTATGATTGGGGATCTAACTTTAGTATTGGAGATGTTTTGGGACTTGGAAATATTCCAGAGATCAGCATCCCGACATACACCCCTGCGTCGAGCTTGCTTGGTGATATCGGAGACATCGGAAAAAACACCGGAAAGACCGCAGGCAACACCAGCGCTCTCAAAGACGCGGTTGATATGACCAACGAAGACCTGAAAATGCTGGTTGACATGGCAGAGAGACAGTATGTTGCACAAGTCAATCTGACATCTCAGACGCCGGTCATCAACATCACCGGCCAGAACACCGGAAACACGGCAGACGATCGCGCGGCGATGGCTGACGCAATCAAGCGCGTGCTGCTCGAGCAGCGTGCCTCTGGAACCTACCGTGCGTATGCAAGAGTGTAAGGGGGCACGATATGGCGAACAATTACGGATTGTTTTTTGCACGGGACGGACTGGTCATTCGTATGCCGGTCAACCCGGAGAAGAACGACGCCAAGAAGGACAACGAGAACGACGATTACAATGTGCTGTCACTCGGCCCGATTGTGGTACCCCGCCTGCCGGCACTGAAGAAGTTTTCGTGGGAGGGGCTGCTGCCCGGACGACCGAATGACCCGTGGGTACTGACCAAAAACGAATTTCGGGAACCTGAGTTCTATATCCAGTTCCTCGAATCGGCCATGAATGACCGTGTACCGATCGTATACACTCCTGTACGGTATTACGAGGACGGTACACCGTACATGACGAGCGAAACCGGCATGGAAGTGCTGGTAACATCGTTTGAGTATTGGGAACAGGGAGCGGAAACCGGTGATTTTTATTATTCGCTCGAATTGACGGAGTATAAGGACTACACGCCCCGCATCCTGCAAACCCAGTCGGGCGGCACCATCACAAATGCCGACGCGCAGACAGCAACGGTCACCAGAACGCGGCAAATCCCGCAGGGGAAATTGTACGCAGGGGTGACGGTAAAGGTCACTGGAACCTGCCATGGAGGAAATGGACCGGGGGAGAATGGGGAAGGTGAACCGCCGACTACGCAATTGTCTGGATTGTACGGAACGGTGGGACGGCTGGTGACAGCCGACCCGCTGACACCGTATCCGGTTATGATCCGGGACAGCTACGGAAATTTTGTTGGATGGGTCAAAGAGGAAGATTGCCAAGTGGTGAATCAGAATGGTATATGAACTGATTGTCGCGAATAAGCGCACCGGTCAGATCTTCGACTTGTCCACGATCACAACCGAGGTCACCTACACTACCAATCGTACCGGTCAACCGGGTACCCTCAAATTTACCCTGCAAAAAGCCGGACAGCTTGACTATCTCGAAGGCGACGAAGTGCGCCTGTCGGTGGACGGTCAGCTGATCTTTTATGGCTGGGTGTTTACCAAAAAGAAAAACCGGTGGGGAAAAATCGAGAATACCTGCTATGATCGGCTGCGTTATCTCAAGGCATCGGCGGTGTATGCGTTTTACGATCAGACCGCAGAGTCGATCATCCAGCAGATTTGCGCAGACCTGCAGGTTGATATCGGGACCATAGAGGCCACCGGCTACACACTGCCGGAGTACATCAAAGATCAGGAGACCAGCTGCCTAGACATCATCAGCGAGGTGCTGGAGCAAGTGCTGCTCAACACAGGCAAGATCTTCGTGCTGTACGACAACGGAGACGGAGTGAGCCTGGCCAGCCCGGAGAACATGAAATCGGAAATCATGCTGGGTGATGCGTCCTATGTGGGTGATTACACCTACACAACCGACATTGACGAGCAGACCTACAACTCAATCAAGCTCGCACGTCCGAATGAAGAGACGGGGCGAGCTGAGGTGTTTGTCACCCAAGATGGAGAAAATATCGGAAAATGGGGGCTGCTTCAGTATTATGCGCAGGTTGATGAATCGCTCAATGATGCCCAAGTAGCCGAAATGGGCGCACAGATGCTCGAGTATTATAACCGGAGGTTGCGCACGCTGGATGCGGAGTCTTTGGGAGTACCTGGAATACGAGCGGGACAGATGGTGTATATGCACATCTACCAGCTCGGAGACATCAATCTGGAACAGTGGGTGCTACTTGAAAAAGTGACTCATAAATTTGAACAAAACTTTCACACGATGACTTTAGAGACAATGGAGCTGGGATGACATGGAACTTGCCGAAGTTTTGTATTTGTATGCGCAGGACGCAATGAAAAACGGAGGTCTGACCGACCTGACCATCGGCACGGTCACCGGCGTCAATCCGCTGGAGATTACGACCAAAGTCGCCATGGCACCGCTGCGGCAGCAAGTGCTTTTCCTGACTGAGCCGGTCATTGAGAAGAAAATCCCCATCCTGCAGCATAACCACGTCATCCATGACACCTACACCGGAGGCGGAGAGAGCGAGGACAACCTGCTCCAGGATGCAATCGTCTGCTACGAGGACGGCAAAGCGCTGCCGGTGCAGAATGGATACATCATCCTCAACCGCGCACTGGAGGTCGGCGATAAGGTACTGCTGCTGCGCGTGATGGGTGGCAAACGCTTCATCGTTTTGTCTCGTGTGTTTGGAGGTGGTTAAAACATGGCGATCACGCCAACGGCTGGCGCAGTCAGCCTTGCAAATACGCTGGAGATCGTCGAACAGCCGACCCTCACATACTATGTAGATCCCGACACCAAGCGCATCCGCGGCACCGCGGACGGCCTGACAGCCATGCGGCAGGCGGTAGAGATTATCCTGTTTATCGAGCGATACCGCTGGCAGATCTACAGCCCCTATTTTGGAGCGGAGCTGGACAACCTGATCGGGTTGGATTCGGGATATGTCGCAGCCGAGCTGCTGCGGCGCGTCCGAGATGCTTTTTCGGTAGATTCCCGCATCCTCTCAGTCGAGGACTACAAGTACACCTACAAAGACGGTGTGCTGACCGCCTCTTTCACGGTTCGGACGATCTTTGGCAATCTTGAACAGACATTGGAGGTGACGATCTCTTGATTGATTTTTCGTCCCAGACATTCCAAAACCTGCAAACGGCCATGCTGAACCAGGTGCCGAACACCATCGACAAGCGCGAGGGCTCTATGATTCAGACGGCGATTGGCCCTGCGGCGCTGATTATGTCTGATGCATACGTGTCGCTCAACATGGTGCAGCTACAGGCATTCATCCAGACCGCGTCCGGACAATCGCTTGATTATCTGGGCGTGATTGCAGGCCTAACCCGATACCCGGCCAGTCCGGCGGTGCGTCTGGGAATTTTTAACACCAGCGTGCCGATGGGCGCACGTTTTTCGACGATCGATGGCAACAACTCGATCAACCTGGTCGTCACTGCGACGACCGACGAGGCCGACCAGTACCAGCTGACCGCAGAGACGCCGGGCACGATTGGCAACAGCTATGTTGGCCCCATCCTGCCGATCACGGCCATCAGCGGCCTGACGTCGGCGCAGATCACCGACATTTTGGTGCCCGGTGACGATACCGAGACCGACGACGAGTTCAGAGCACGCATCATTGACGCGCTCAATAACCAGCCGTTTGGCGGTAACATTGCCGACTACAAGACCAAGGTTATGGCCATCGATGGCGTAGGCGCGGTGCAAGTCTGGCCGACCTGGAACGGCGGGGGAACGGTCAAACTGTCTGTGCTCGGTGCGGACTATAAGCCAGCCGGCGCGGAGCTGGTCGAGAATGTCCAGAATGCAGTCGACCCGCCGCCCAATCAGGGACTCGGGCTGGGAACTGCGCCCATTGGCGCACAAGTGACCGTTGTTGCACCGACCAGCGTGAAGGTAAACGTATCCGCGACCCTGACGCTGCAGCCGGGATATGAGATTGCACAGGTGCAGACACCCATCGAGACTGCGATTTCCAATTATCTGCTGACTGTGAGCCAAGGGTGGGGAACACTGATTGCGACCGATCATGTCGAGTATGCAGCCGACGTATATGTCGCCCGTGTTATTGCTGCCATGCTGACGGTGCCGGGTATCGTAAATGCGACAAACGTGCAGCTCAATGGCGGCACGGCAGACCTGATCCTGACGCAATCCGGTACGACGCAGCAAGTACCGACCATAGGGACGGTGACGCTACATGTATGAGTTTGACCCGTCGGTCTGCAAGCAGATCCCGACTTGGTTTCGGGACATCCTGGAGTATCAGGAGCTGTGCAAGACCGAGACCGAGCAGTTCGCTGCATTTCTGAATTCCATGCAGGCCGTGGCCAGCAATTTCTTTTTTCAGACCATGGATGTCAGTACAGTATCCACTTGGGAACAGATTTTCAAAATCGTGCCAAACCCGGAGACGGAAACGCTTGATTTCCGGAGAGCGAGACTGATCAACCGCATATCGACCAAACCACCGTTTACGCTGGGATTTTTGTACCGCAAGCTCGATGAGATCATCGGGCCGGGCCAGTGGAAGGTTGACGTGGATTACCCCAATTACACACTGTACATTGAGGCATCTGCGCAGGACAAAAACTATTGGTCGGAGCTGGCAGTTACGCTCAACATGATCAAGCCTGCCCATATTATCTATACCGGCCGCCCACTGCTGTCCACGCCGCTGCAGCTAAACGAGACCGTCAACCTGATGCAACTCGTCTATAACTACCGCTTGGGCGCGTGGGGACTGGGCATCAATCCATTCGCAAGTGAACAAGACAAAGGGGTGATCGTAACGCCAAGCCAAAGATCATTACAGCAGGAGCTTTTGAACCAGACCGCATCGTTTGTTGCATCCGACGTGGCAAGCGCTCGCGTCAATGGGTCGATTATCATTAGCACACTGGGCAAATCAACTGCCGCAAATGTGGCAACCATTACCTATACTGTGCAGGAGACGCAGGCAAATCCGGTCACGCAGATTGAGCTGCTGGACGCGGACAATAACGTCCTTGAGACTGCGGGCGTGTACGTTCCAGTTGTCGGGTCTGCGATTTTCAAGCACACGATCCCTGTCACCCAAGGAGGTGGTAACTGATGGCAAATAAACCGATCCCGACGCCGCTGATGGCTGACCTTCCGACCAACTGGACACGCGGACAGATCGTCGCCCCGACCGGGCAGGAAGTCGGTCTGCCGACTAACTACGGCTATAACTACCTCATGGCAAAGGTCAATGAGGCACGTACAGCGATCAATACCATCAATGATGCGTTTACCAATCTGCCGGATGCAAACACACTAGCACAGTATCTCAAACTGAGCGGCGGGACGATGACTGGAAACATTAC
>ERZ1023818.49-NODE-49-length-38762-cov-73.304932_pt1 | contig 38762 bp, 28 predicted proteins | sample MGYA00380378_ERZ1023818 | MGnify/ENA primary metagenome ERZ1023818 (study PRJEB33179, sample SAMN07449062) | human gut metagenome | biome: Human-gut; feature: Human associated habitat; material: Faeces | host: Homo sapiens | place: India:Kasaragod | collected... | reverse complement strand
TTCGGATTTGGAATCCGCTAAACGGAAAAGGTTGATACCATTCAACCTTCCCCAGTTATGAAGAAAACATTGATAATCATTGCGTCCCTGGCTCTTGGCGCGGCGGCTTCCCAGGCCGCGGTGCTGTGTACCACTACGTTTAACCGGACCGGGACTTCCCTGGATTCCGTCACTGTGAGTACGGTCTCCGATGCGGGACTCTCCACTTCCACCTCGATTGCTTCCCAGGACTTCAGCAAGAGTTCTGCGGGCAATGACCTGCTGGCTTCAGGTTCTATTCCGGCCTCCGTATTCTCCCCCAATTCCAATGTGGGTAATAATCAGAATAATACATGGAGCGTTTCTTTCACGTTTACCAACGACGGTTCCCAGGATATGCTGATTTCTTCCATTGATCTTTCCATGATAGGGTTCACTGGAGCGGGCGCCGCGCAGAATGCCGGAGGCGGTGTGGCCAATAACAATTATGTTGGGGGAGCCGACGGCAATCTGAACAAACCTGTCAATATCACCCTTGGCATGAGCGGGCAGGAAGATCAGACGCTGGCCTATAATGGCGCCACCAGTACAAATACATCTACGGGATCCTGGGATGGCGTTCGTACGGGAAGCTATGAATATGGCGATGTGTTGTTGAAAGCCGGGGAATCCATGACGTTAACTGTTACGGCTTCCAAAAACGAGGCCTACGGCAACGGCTGTTTTATCGGTCTTACGGGAATTCAGATTAATGGGGAAGTGGTTCCCGAACCTGCTACGGCTTCTTTGGGGCTTTTGGGGCTGGCCGCATTGATGATGCGTCGCCGCAGGCTCTAAGCATCTTTTTTCAACCGGGCCCGTTCCAAGACCGGATTTTTGGAACGGGCCCGGTGCATGGCATTCTGTAACAGAATAATGCATGGAAAGCGAATTAAGAATCCGGTGTCAACGTAAAATTTTAAAAAGAAACCACTTTATCCCTCCTGCCTTCTCTGAAAAGAGAAGGCAGGAATTGCCTCTTTTTAAATTTTAACGATTTATACAATTTATTATCAAAGGATTATATTCTTATCCAGCGTAAAAAACATTTTCAGGATTCTTAATCCGGTAGAGAAAAACCGAGTTTCTGTTCCAGAAATTCAGATAATCTAAAGTTGCCAGAATCATGAAGAAAACATTCCCTGTCATTGTCTCCATCCTTGCTCTTGCTGGTTCCGCCCATTCGGCTATTGTGTTTGATTATCAGGCAAATCCTCAAGCAACAACGAGCTTTTACCAGCCTGAAACCACCGGAGCTTCCCTGACCAGTCAGACATTCACTGGGGTTTCAAACCAGAAGACGGGTTCCAACTACGTTGACTCCTTTTTGAGTCCCAATATAAATGTCGGCAACGGGAATGCGTGGAGCGTCTCTTTGTCCTTTACCGTAACGGAAGCCGTCACCGTTGATTCCATAGCTCTGAATCTTTTTACATTCAGTGGTGCCAATGCGGTTCAGAATAGTGACCGGAGAGGCGCTTATACCTTTGATTTGAAGCTGGGTGACAATGTTTTGGCTAGTTGCAGCAATTCCAACCTGACTTATCTGGGTACGGGTGATGTTAATGCCGGCAGTTCCCAACAGGCCAGCGTGGGAACGCTGGGGCAACTCGGAGGGTCTTCCGGCATCCATGAGGAAGGAACGCTGAACCAGGCAGTAACCCTGTCTGCCGGCAATACTTATACCCTTGAGCTTTCCCTGAACAGGGGACAGGAAACGCAGGGTTACTTTGTCGGATTGGGCGCCATTGAACTGAATACGATCCCTGAACCGGCGACCGCCTCTCTCAGTATTCTGGGCATGGCTGCACTAATGATGCGCCGCCGCAGACGTTGAAGCCCATGTCCCTGATACACTTGTTCAAGCCGTCCGTTTTTTCTTTGAAACTGGCGGCTTGTTCATTTTCAGCCAACAAAATTCGGCATTTTTTAACATTTAACATCAATAACCGGTATGATTCCCCAGGCAGTCCGTTCTTCGGCGTGATGTCCTCCGGGTCGTCGTTTCGCCAGCCAGCCATGTTCCCGCACCGTTTTTTTACCGTTCTCCTCTTTTTTCTTCTGTTCCTTGCTCCAGCCGGATATGCCGATGTTGAATATGTCTGGAGGGGTGCCGATTACCAGTGGGGTTCCCTGTCCAACTGGAGTGTCGGAGGCATTGCCGCCTCTTCCGCGCCAGGGGCCGCCGCTTCCGCCTATGAACATTGGATGGTAACCAATGGAACGGATTCCGCGGGAAGGACGGATGTCGGCGGATTGGGCGCGGGGGGCCGCTATTTGAAGGGCGTCAGGATTGCGGGGCTTAACAGCCAGCCGGAAGGCAAAATCCCATTGTTCATTAAAAACACGAACAAGGATGTATATTTGCGCGTGGAGAAGGGCGGCATTACTGTGGAAAATGCCGGAGAAGGAGGTTATTCTGCGGATTTCGGGGTCGCCCAGCTGCGCGTAGCCGCGGACCAGGAGTGGCATGTGGCTGAAGGGCGCAGCCTGTATGTGGGGCATGACGATGACGCTCCGTCCGGGGGATTGTATTCCCTGACTTCGGAAGGCGATGTTCCGCGGCGCGTGACAGTGACGGGCGGAGGCGCCGTGCGCATCGGGGAAGGGATGCTGCTGAACAATATTTCCGGCCTCATCGGTTTTGTGCTGAACGCCGGAAAGGGAATTCCGACGCTGGATCTGGCGGACCGGGGCATGGGCAATACGGTGACGGTGGAAGACGCTGCCCGCCTGGAAGGCATGTCTTTGTACCAGGGGGTCCTGGTGACGCGGGAAAACGCGTCCGTGACTTTTTCCGGCACGGAGGCCAAGGCGTCCGGACAATGGAACATTGGCGCAGACACGGAGTTGGCGCTGGAAAATGCCACGCTGGACCTGACGGAGGCGGGTGTGGACGGCGACGTGATTCTTTCCGGCTCTTCCGGCATTACCGGGGATAAGGGAACGCTGCGACAGACGCTTCTGGATGATGCCCGGGTGACTTATACGGACAGGAATGTCAAGGCGGGGGAAATCCGGAGCGCAGGCAGCAATGTGACGATAACGCTGAATAACTCCTCCATGCATTTTGACGGAGAAATACCGGCGGTGGACCTGGTGGTGCAGGGCAGCTGCACGCTGGGCGGCAGCGGCGCCTTTTCAGGAACGATTACTTATGCGCCGGGAGGCACCCTGACTGTGGATGGGGATATTTCCCTGCCCAGTTCATCCCTGACGCTGGGGCGTCTCCATGTGGCTACGCTGGACGGCGTGCCGCAAAACTCCGCCGTCCGGCCGGAAACCCCTGCCCAGCAGGCAAGGGAATATGTGGTTTTGTTTGATTCTTCCTTTGAGGATTTGATTTCCGAATGGCCGGGCAGGCATACGCTGGGCGTGCAGTTCCGGCCGGATATGGGCGCCCCCGTCACCGTAAAGGAACTGCCTGAAGGGGCGGTTTCATGGAATTATGATGCCGCATCCGGCTGGCTGACGCTGCAGACGGATGTAGCGGAAAAGCCGGACATGCCGGCGCATGTTTCCGGAGCCAGGCCCAATATTATTTTTGTTCTGGTGGATGACATGGGCTGGGGGGATATGAGCGTCAACTGGACGCAGCAGGATAAAAACGGCAGGCAGGTGACCCGCAGGAATGAATTCAAGACGCCTACGCTGGACACGATGGCGGCGGAGGGCATGCAGCTGAGGCGCCATTACAGTGCGGCTCCGGTATGCGCTCCGGCCCGCGCTTCCCTGCTGCTGGGCGTTCACCAGGGGCATTCCCGGGTGGTGCGCAACAATACGTTTGATTACCCTATCGAGAATTCCCATACGCTGGGAACGCTGCTGAAAAGCGCGGGTTACCATACGGCGGCCATCGGGAAATGGGGCGTGGGCGGAGGCGGACAGAGCGGCAAGGCTCTGACCGCGGCTCCCCACATGCGCGGGTTTGATTATTTTTACGGAATCATCAAGCATTTGGCGGGGCATTACCATTATCTGACGGCGGGTTCCCAGGATATTTACGAATATAATGACCAGGCCGCGGCTCCGGCATGGGAGAGCGTCAGCGCGAAAGTTCCGGGCACCGCCTATGATACGGATTTGTTCGGGGCCCGCGCCAAACAGTGGATTGCGGACCACCATGAGAAAACTCCTGCCCGGCCTTTCTTCCTGTATCTGGCTTTCCCGGCTCCCCACGGCAGTCTGTCCGCTCCCGCCTGTGCCTATCCGGCGGGGCTGGGAAGGGACGGCGGCCTCCAGTGGGAGAAAAAAGACGGCTATGAAGCCTGCAATACCGCTGCGGACGGATGGTCGGGGGTGGAGGGGGATTTTTCTCCGGATACCTATATCTACCCGGAACATGAGGTTTTTGGAAGAACGGAATCCCGCCACGCCACGATGATCCGCCGGGTGGATGACGTCCTGAAGGACATGATCCAGCTGCTTAAGGATTTGGGCATTGATGACAATACGATGATTGTCTTCACGTCCGACAATGGCCCCCATAATGAACCCGGTTCCGGCAATTACGGCAACGGCGCGCAGGATCCCGCGTATTTCATGAGCTACGGGATGATGGACGGCATTAAGCGCGATTGCTGGGAAGGCGGCATGCGTGTGCCGGCCGTGGTACGCTGGCCCGGTGTGGTTCCCAGCGGAATCAGTTTGAATGCCAGCCAGTTCCAGGACTGGATGGCTACTTTTGCGGACGTGGCCGGAGTGCCCGTGCCGTCCCGTTGTGACGGCGTTTCCCTGCTGCCTACGCTGGCAGGGGTGCCGGAACGCCAGAAAACGGGCGTTATTTATGCGGAATATGCCTATAGCGGGAGCACTCCGAATTACAGCGATTTCCTTCAGCAACACAGGGGGAGAGGGCGGCAGCAGCAGCAGATTATATTTGTGGACGGCTTCAAGGGGATTCGGATGGGGAATGCCGCCCCCACTACGGATTTTGAAATCTACGATACGGAAAAAGACCCGCAGGAAGCGGCGAATCTGGCGGCATCCCGTCCGGATCTGCAGGAGAAGATGAAGGCGCAGGCGCTGCGCTCCCGCCGTTCCTCCCCCATTGCCTCCACCAGTTTTGACGCCGGTTATATCGCGCCCGTTTCCGCCCCCGCTGGCCTGCGGGAGGGAAGGCTGCGCTGGCGCGCGTGGAACCGCTCTTTTGACTGGGTGCCGGATTTCCGGCAGCTGGAGGAGGGGCCCTGTTCTACGGGAGCGACGGATGTTTCCGACGTGCTCAGCGTCAAGGCGGGGCTTTCCGGTCAGAAGGGGGTGGAATTGACGGGCTATCTCAGGGTGCCTGTCACCGGGGAATATCAATTTTACCTTCAGACGGATTCCAATGAAGGCTCCAGGGCTTTTGTCCATTTGCACGATATGCAGCTCATTGATGCGGATTATGCCTATACTCCCGGAACGCAGGCTGCCTCCAACGCGCGGGAAGGCGTTTCCGGCGATGTGCAGCCCAATGCCGTTCAGACGGTGAAGCTTACTGCGGGGCTGCATCCCATCCGCATCGGCTATGTGGGGAAGGCGGCTTCCTCCTCCCTTTCCCTGCAATGGGAGGGGCCGGAAACCAGCGGCAGGGAACCCATTCCCGCCAGCGCGTTTTCCTATGAATACGTGAATCCCTTCAATCTGGAAAAGACGGAGGAAACGGTAGGATGCGCCGCCTCCGGTACGGGGCTGACCGTGCAGACGCATCTTCCCTGGACAGTTTCCTGCGACCAGCCATGGGTTACGGTTTCCCCCGTTTCCGGTTCCGGAACCTCAGTGCTGGATATTGCCGTGGAAGCAAACGGGCTGCAAACGGAGCGGGAAGCCGTTGTCACCGTCGTATGCGGCGGGGAGCAGAGGACATTCACGCTGCGCCAGGAAGCTGCTCCTGCCCCGGCAGGGTACGACAAGTGGAAGCAGGACCATTTTGCGGATGGGACGCCGGATGAGCAAATGGCCCCGGATGCCTGCCCCGCCGGAGACGGAATTTCCAATCTGATGAAATATGCTACGGGCATGGATCCCAACCAGCCCTGCGGGAGCGTGACGAAGCTGGCTGTCCGCGAGGAAGCGGGCGGGAAATACCTCGTGCTTTCCTGGCCTGTGAATCCGGAGGCGACGGATGTGACGTTCCATGTGGAAAGTTCTTCCGACCTGGAGGAATGGGCTGACGAAGGGGCCGTCACTCCGGACGGGGCCTGCGGGGAATTCCGCGATACGGTTGCGCTGGGAAAAGGCTCTCCGGAGCGCCGGTTTCTGAGATTAAAGGTGACGAGATAGGGAATCACCGGTTTCTCTTTCCGTTTCCCGATGATGATTCCTTACGGGAACAGGGACCTTCCGGCCCTGCTGCCTTGCCGCCCGTTACGGATTTTTTCCGGAAGCGTGATTCTGCGTGTTCCGGCCCTCCGCTGTCCCGGCGCATCCAGCGCGGTACGGCCGGGGACACCGTGCCTTAGCCAGGGGAAGAATATTACTCCCCGTCATTTTCCGCATCGGCAGGGGGAGCTTTGGGCAGGTTCTTGTCAATGTCTTCCAGAAGGTTGACCAGGTCAACGCCGCGCTGGGCGGAGTCGTCCAGACGGAAGGTCAGGCGCGGCGTATTGCGCAGCACCACGCGCCTGGCCACGGCGGACTGGATAAGGCCGTGACGGGAGTTCAGTTTTTCCAGCACCTGGGAGGGAGCCATTTTCCCTACGACGCCCACCCATACTTTCCCCTCTTTCAGATCGTCCGTCACTTCCACTTCAATCACGGTGACGATTGTTCCGGGAAATTCAAAATCCCGCTGAATGGTGGTGCCTATTTCCCGGCGCAGGAGTTCGTTTACCTTGTCAGTGCGTCTGCTCATATGAAGGGATAGAGTGATGAAGGGACCGATTGGTTCAATCGGAGAAGGAGGAATAAGGGAAAGGACAGGGACGGAGGTTTCCCGGACGCCCGGAGGAGCGTGCAAGGAGCTCCGTCCCTGTTGGATGATTTTTGTTGGGGGTTACAGCGTTTGCTGGATTTTTTCCAGCGTGTAGCATTCGATGATGTCGCCCGTTTCGTATTCGTTGAAGTCTCCGAGGCGGATGCCGCATTCCAGACCTGCCTTGACTTCTTCCACTTCATCCTGGAAGCGGCGGAGGGTGGACATTTTACCGTCAAAGACGGGCGTCTTGTCGCGGATGACGCGCGCCTCGCAGCTGCGGAGGATTTTCCCGTCCTCCACCATGCAGCCTGCCGCACGGCCCTTGTTGAGCTTGAAGACCTGGAGCACTTTGGCGTGGCCGATGATGGTTTCGCGCGTTTCCGGTTCCAGAAGGCCCAGCATGGCATCCCGCACCTGGTCAATGAGTTCGTAAACGATGGAATACAGTTTTACCTGCACGCCTTCCCGCTTGAGCAGTTTGACGGCGTTGGCTTCCACCTTGACGTTGAAGCCCAGGATGACGGCGTCCGAGGAGGAGGCCAGCAGAACGTCCGATTCCGAGATGGGGCCGGCGGAGGCGTTCAGGAAGACGCATTCCACTTTGTCCGACTGGATGTCCAGAACAGCTTTCCTGATGGCTTCCACGGAACCCTGCACATCCCCCTTCAGGAGTATTTTGAGCTGGGCTTTCTGGGTGCCGTCCCCCATCATGGCGAGCAGTTCTTCCATGCGTGCCTTGCGGGGCTGGGCCAGGCGCTGCTTGCGCAGTTCCTCCTGGCGTTCTTCCCCAAGCTTTTTGGCGGCGCGTTCGTTTTCCATTTCCACCAGTTCGTCCCCCACGTTCGGGGTTTCAGAGAAGCCGGTGATTTCCACGGGCATGCCGGGCCCTACCTTTTTGACGCGTTCGCCGTGGTCGTTGACCAGGGCGCGCACCTTGCCGGCGTAAGGGCCGCAGATGAAGGGCATCCCGACGCGGATGGTGCCGCTTTCCACGATGGCCGTGGCGGAGCTGCCCGTGCCGGGTTCCACGCGGGCCTCGATGATGGAGGCGCGGCAGTTGGCCTTGGGGTTGGCCTGGAGTTCCAGCACTTCTGACTGGAGGACGAGAAGGCCGAGAAGGTCGTCAATGCCGGCCCCGGTCAGGGCGGAGACTTCCACGCATTCCACATCGCCTCCGAAGTCCGTGGGAACCAGCCCTTCTTCCATCAGGCCGCTCTTGGTCTTGACGGGGTCTGCGGCCGGAAGGTCGCATTTGTTGATGGCGACGATGATGGTTTTGCCGGCTGCCTTGGAGTGGGCGATGGCTTCCCGCGTCTGGGGCATGATGCCGTCATTGGCGGCCACCACCAGAACCACGATGTCCGTGACGTCCGCGCCGCGGGCGCGCATTTCCGTGAAGATGGCATGGCCCGGCGTATCCAGGAAGGTGAGCGTGCTGCCGTTGTAGTCAACCGTATAGGCGCCGATGTGCTGGGTAATGCCTCCGGCTTCCCCCTTGGCCACGCGCGTTTTGCGGATGTAGTCCAGCAGGGATGTTTTGCCGTGGTCCACATGGCCCATGACGGTGATGATGGGCGTGCGCGTGATGAGGGTGGCTTTGGGTTCTTCCACCACCGGCACGGGTTCCGGTTCCTTGACGGGTTCCTGCTGGGCTTTCACGCCGCCGCCCTTTTCCCGTTTTTCACGGGCGAATGTGTAGCCGTGGAGGTCGCAGATGGAACTGACGGCGTCCGCATCCAGCGGCGTGTTCGGGTTGGCGAAGATGCCCATGCCCATCAGATCCTTGATGATTTGGAAGGGCTTGGCTTTCAGCATGCCCGCCAGCTCGGAAACGGAGACGGGCGGCTTGAGGTTGATGATTTTATCGTCTGCGGAGGGTTCTTCCTGGGGTGCGGGCGCGGCGGGTTCTGCGGCGGCCGGGGCAGCGGCGGGCGCCGGAGCGGCGTCAGCGGCGCGCGACGCTTTTTTCTTGTTGCCGGAAAGCAAGTCGAGAGCTTCTTTCTTGACTGGAGCAGGGCGGGAGGGAGCCGGTGCGGGGGCCGGCTGGGGTGCGCGTTTCTTTTTGGAAGATCCGCCGATCAGATCCAATACTTCCTTTTTGGGTTCTTTCTCTTCTTGTTTATTAGGCATCTTGATTTAAGGTTGTTAGATGTTGAGCGCCGCGCTCAACGGTTATTGGGAGATAAGGTCCCGGGCCTTGTCCAGAATTTGGGCGGCTTCCTCTGCGGGAATGCCCATGCTTTCCGCGATGTCGGAAGCTTCAAATCCGGTGAGGGCCACCAGGTCCGTTCCGCCCATGGTCACCAGGCCCATGGCGGTTTCTTCCGGGATTTCCAATTGTTCGCTGAGGGTTTTGGCCGCAGCCTGGCATTGGCGCATGACTTCTTCGGCCGCAGCCTGGCTTTGGCGTTTTTCCGCTTCCTGAACGTCAAAGACGCGCACCTGGACATCCCAGCCCATCAGGCGGGAGGTGAGGCGGGCATTCTGGCCCCTGCGGCCGATGGCCTTGGAGAGGTCTTTGTCGTCCTGGACGATAACGAAGATTTTTCTGGCTTCCTCGTCCACGGTGATTTCCCGCGGTTCCACGGGGCTGAGAGCTTCCCGGACGAAGGTGATGGGGTCTTCCGTCCATTCCAGAATGTCCACTTTTTCATTGTTGAGCTCCCGGACGATGTTTTTGACGCGGGCGCCGCGCATGCCTACGCATGCCCCTACCGGATCTACTTTGTCGTCATGGCTGATGACGGCCACTTTGGTGCGGTAGCCGGCTTCGCGGGCGATGCCGTGGATTTCCACGGTCTGGTCGCCTATTTCCACCACTTCCGATTCAAAGAGGCGGCGCACCAGGTTCGGATGGCTGCGGGAAAGGATGACTTCCGGGCCGCGTGCTTCCGTGCGCACTTCCACCACGTAGAAGCGCATGCGGTCGCCGACGCTGTAGTCTTCATTCGGCACGCGTTCGCGGGAGGTCATGACGCCTTCGAATTTGCCGAGGTCCACAAAAATATCCCCCTTTTCAAAACGGCGGATGGTGCCCGTTACCAGATCTCCGGCGCGGTCCTTGAACTCGTCGTAGAGCATTTCCTTTTCCGCATCCAGCAGTTTCTGGAGCATGGTCTGGCGGGCGGTCTGCACCGCGATGCGGCCGAAGCCCTTGGGCGTGATGTTGGTGGGGAGCAGGTCGTGAAGCACGGCGTTTTTGTCCAGCTTGACGGCCAGGGAAAGGGGGATCTGGTTGAATTTGTCGGAATATTCTTCATCCGGCACCACTTCCAGGTCCGCAAAAATACGCACCTTGCCCTTGTCCACGTTGATTTCGGCCCTCAGGTAGTTGATGCTGCCGGAACCGGGAACCATTTTGCGGTAGGCGGAGAGAAAGGCGGACTCCAGAGCGAGGAGAATTTTTTCACGGGAGAGCCCTTTTTCCCTCTCGTAGTAGTCAATCAAAGCTTTAATATCGTTTGTCATGAGTGTGGAGGAGTGTGATGGATAGACAAAAAAGAGCGGGTCGACAGACCCACTCTCGAGTGCCTCTCGGGGTGTTTGCCTATCTAAGTAAGCACGAGGGGGAGGTTCTGGCAAGAAAAAACGCTTGTTCTATGCGGCATGCAAAAGACTGGGGATGATTCCGGAAGAAGAATTTTCCGGAGCCCTCCGGGAGGGGGCGGGACAACGGTGTTTGAGGGCTTGACGGACCCGTCAAAAACGGGAAGTATGCGCGCATGAAACTCGTCTCATGGAACGTGAACGGATTGCGGGCGGTTCTGGGCAAGGGAATGGCGGACGCCGTGGATGCCCTGGAGCCGGACGTCCTCTGCCTTCAGGAGATCAAGGCGCGTCCGGAACAGGTGAAAGACCTGTGGATTTCCTCCTGGCCGCACCAGCTCTGGAATCCGGCGGAGAAGGCCGGTTATTCCGGCGTGCTGATCCTCAGCCGGGTGCGGCCTCTTTCCACGTCCGTCGGAATCGGCTGGCCGGAGCATGACCGGGAAGGGCGCGTCTGCACGATGGAATTCGAGGGGTTTTACCTGGTCAACTGCTATACGCCCAATTCACAGAATGAACTGGTGCGCCTTCCGTATCGGGAGCAGTGGGACGCCGCGTTCCGCGAGTATGTGGCGGGACTGGCGGAAACCAAGCCGGTCGTTTTCTGCGGAGACTTGAACGTGGCCCATGAGGAGATTGACATTGCACGTCCCAAAGAGAACCGTTTTTCCGCCGGGTTCAGCGACCAGGAGCGCGCCGGGTTCACGCTGCTGCTTGAGGCCGGTTTTACGGATACGTTCCGCGCCCTGCATCCGGAGGAGCCGGGCTGGTACAGCTGGTGGTCCTACCGCGCGGGCGCCCGCGCCCGGAATATCGGATGGCGCATTGACTATTTCTGCGTTTCCAATCCGCTGGCTTCCAGGGTGAAGGATGCCGCCATCCATCCGGATGTGACGGGGTCCGACCATTGCCCCGTCAGCCTGGAGATTGACTGCTGAGCGCGGTCTTTCAGATGATTTTCAACTGTAAAAGATTGATGATTATGGAACAGGAATTGCCGCTGCTGGTGGTTGCCACGCGCAACGCCCACAAGACCGGGGAAATCCGCGCCATGCTGGCCGGGAAATGGGAAGTGAAGGATCTTTCCGACTATCCCCAGGCTCCGCCCGTGGATGAAACGGGAGTCACGTTTACGGAGAACGCCACGCTCAAGGCGCTTTCCGCTTCCAGATGCATCCCCGGCGTCCTGCTGGCGGATGATTCCGGGCTGGAGGTGGATGTGCTGGATGGGCGCCCCGGAGTCTGGTCCTCCTCCTTCGGCGGGGAGGAAGGGAACCATGCGCGAAATAACCTCCGCATGATGGAGGAACTGCGGCGCGCCGGCGTGAAGCCGGGGGACAGGCCTTCCGCACGGTTCCGCTGCGTCATGGTGCTTGCCGGGAACGGCCGCGTGCTGGCGGAGTTTTCCGGTTCCGTGGAAGGCTACATGTTGACGGAGCCGGCCGGAGAAGGAGGATTCGGCTATGATCCGCTGTTTGTCCCGGAAGGGTATGACCGGAGTTTCGCCCAGCTTCCCATGGAAGTGAAAAATTCCATGTCGCACCGCGCCCGCGCTCTGGCGCAGGTGGTGGAGTGGATGAAGGAACGCCGGGCCTGAGGTCTTTCCCGGACGCCTGGCGGCGGGGAGGTCAGTCCAGCCTGAAGGCGCATATCTGGAAGGGAGCCGGTGTTCCGGTGTTCAGGAGCTGGTATTTGCCGGCGCGCCAGGAATGATGGGGCAGGCGGGACAGGAAGGCTTCCACGGCTTCCGCTTCTTCCTTTCCTCCTTCGTGGCCGGGATAGCACATGACGCTGAGAAGCCCGTTCGGGGCAATGAGGGCGGCGGCCTGTTCCAGCGCCGCCAGGGTGCATTCCGTCCTGGTGACTGTTTTTTTGTCCCCGCCCGGCAGATAGCCCAGGTTGAAAACGATGGCCTTCACGGGGCCTCCGACCAGTTCCGCCAGGCGGTCATGGCTGGCAAGATGGAGCCGGACGGAAGGGGTGAGCAGCCCTTCCTTCTCCAGACGCTCCCTGGTGGCGCGGATGGCTTCTTCCTGCACGTCAAAGGCGTGCACCTGGCCGGAAGGGCCAACCAGCCGGGCCAGGAAAACCGTATCGTGCCCGTTGCCCGCCGTGGCGTCCACGACTGCGTCCCCGGGGGAGACGACGCGGCTGATCCAGTCATGAGCGCAGGTCATGGGGCGGCTGAGCAGGGAACATTTCATGACCGGGTTGTACAGAAGCCTTGCCTGTATGACAATTCGTTTATGAAATTCCGGTGCGGGAAGAATGACAGGTTGTTTTTTGGCAGGGCGTGTGTTAGGAAGAGGCATAAAACCTTCTGCGTGTTCCCGCATGCGGGGATAAACCACAGACGTTGCCATGAAGATGACTGACAGACGCACTTTTTTGAAAAGGACTGCCGCCGCAGGGGCGCTGGCGGCCATATCGGACATGGATTCCCTGTTCGCCCAGGAGGCCGGAGCTTCGGCGGCTTCCGGCATCCCGGATCTGGTGGCCGTCCGCAACGGTACCCGTGCGGAGATGGTCAGGAAGGCCGTGGAGACGCTGGGCGGCATGCAGGCTTTCGTCAAGCCGGGCCAGACCGTCGTCATCAAGCCGAACATCGGCTGGAACAAGGCTCCGGAATTTGGCGCCAACACTCATCCTGAAACCGTCGCCACTTTGGTGGAGCTGTGCAGGCAGGCCGGGGCGAAGGAAGTAAGGGTGTTTGACCACTGCTGCCATAACGGCGCTTATGAGGGCAGCGGCGTGAAAGAGGCCGTAGAGAAGGCTGGCGGTGTGATGGTGGACGGCGGCAATGAGAGCCAGTACGTGCGGACGGAAAACCCGAAAGCCCGGAAATTCACCTCCGCCAAGGTGCATAAGGCCGTGCTGGAAGCGGATGTTTATATCACCTGCCCGCCCCTCAAGCACCACAGCGGTTCCGAGATGACCGCCTGCATGAAGAATGTCATGGGCACCGTCTGGGACCGCGGAGCCATGCATAAGAACGACCTGCACCAGTGCATCGCGGACGCCGTGTATTTCCGCAAGCCGGACCTGTGCGTGCTGGACGCCTATATGCCCATGGTGCGCAATGGCCCCGTGGGGAAGGATACGAATGACCTGGTGGAGCGCAAAACCCTTCTGGCTTCCCGTGACATCGTGGCCATTGACGCTGCGGGCGCCGCCCTGCTGAACAAGGCCGGGAAAATTCGCCATGTGCAGCTTGGGGAGGAAATGGGGCTGGGCGTCGCCGACCTTTCCAGGCTTAATATCCGCCGTATCAGCATGGCCTGACGCGGCGGCTCCTTCTCCCGTCTGCGGATGACGCGGTGGGGGGCCAACTTTCCGCCTCCGGCGGGTTTATGATAAATATGTCAGTCATCAAAGCCTTTCTCGTCAGTCCTCTGAAGTGGCTCCGCGTGACGGTGGCCGTCATTTTCTTTATTGGGATTACATACGCTTTTCTGCACCACATTCCCGCGTGGAACGTGCCGAACATGACGGGGGGCGGAGAGGGGATGGAAGATTCCTTTTCCCTGGCGCGGTGGCAATTTGTGCCGTCCGTGCTGGGGACCCTGAGCGGGGCAGCCGTTTCCGCCGTGATTCTGGGGGTTTTGCTGCTGCTTACGCTGCTGTTCGGCCGCGTATACTGTTCCTTCATCTGCCCGCTGGGGATTCTCCAGGATATTGTTTTCAGAATCCGCCGCTGGCTGGCGCCGAAGCGTTTCCTGAAATTCTCCCGGCCTGTGCCGTGGGTGCGGTATGGGGTGCTGGCATTGCTGGCCGCCTGTTGTGTGACGGGGCTGGCCGGTCTGTCTCTGAATTGGCTGGACCCTTACAGCATTTTCGGGCGCATCATGTATGTGCTGGCATGGCCGGCCGCCATTTGGAGCAATAACCTGCTGGCGGCGGACAGTTCTTCTGCGGACCTGGTCCAGATGGATTATTTCCCCGCGGCTTTCCCGGTTCTGCTGGCTTCCGCCGGCATGCTCGGCCTGGTGGCCGTCATGAGTGCCTGGAAGGGACGCCTGTATTGCAATACGGTATGCCCCGTCGGCACGCTGCTTGGCCTGCTTTCCCGTATCTCCCTTTTCCGGCTGGGCTTTGATCCCGCCTCCTGCAAGAAATGCGGCAAATGCGTCAAATCCTGCAAGGCGCAATGCCTGAACCTGAAGGAATACAAAATAGACTACTCACGCTGCGTGGCGTGCTACGATTGCGTGCGCTCCTGCAGTGAGGGGGGAATACGCTACCGCTGGTTTACCAGGGCCCGCCAACTGGTTCCGGCCCAAAAAAAGAAGGCTCCCCCGGCTCCCGCTCCCTCTTCTTCCGCCGCGGTTCCCTCCATTGCCGGGAGTTCCCGCCGCCAGTTCCTGGAGGCTACTGCGGCCGGGCTGGCCACGGCCGCCCTTTCCGGATGCCGGGGAGATGCCGCCCGGAAGCTGGACCCCACCCAGTGCGTTCTTCCTCCCGGAGCCGGTTCCCTGGAACGTTTTCTGGATATCTGCACCGGCTGCCAGATGTGTGTTGCCAACTGCCCCACCCATGTGCTTCAGCCCTCATACCTGCAGCTTGGCCTGAAGGGATTCATGAAACCCCGGATGGATTTTGCCACCAAATACTGCCTTTATGATTGCCACCGCTGTGCGGAAGTCTGCCCCACAGGGGCCATACGCAGGATGCCTGTTACCGCGGAAAGGGATACTGAGGGAATAACAAAAGATACTACGCGCATTGCCGTGGCCCGGTTTTACGTCTGCCGCTGCCTGGTTGCCCGGGAGGATATGGATTGCGGAGCTTGTACGGAGCATTGCCCCACCAAGGCCCTTTACACGGTGCCCTATATCGGGCGTGACGGCCAGGAGCACCGCCTGCCCAGGCTGGATCCTTCCCTGTGCATCGGCTGCGGCGCGTGCGAACACGCCTGTCCCGTTACCGCGGAACGGCCTGAGGAACGCGAACGCCGGAACTCCTGCGATCTGTGCGAGGAAAAATGCGAGTTCGGAAGGCGGCGGGAAATGCCCCCCCGGGCGCTGGTGGTCCGTGCCGTAAATCCCCAGCAGAAAGCTGTTAAAAAGTTTGAGGACAAAGCTGTGGATCCGGTGGGGGATGCGGATTTTCCGTTTTGAAAACGGCTGGCGGTTTGGAAGATGATGAAATAAACGCTCCCGGAGGCTTCAAACCTCCCTTTTGGGAGGGCGGTGTCTGTCCATCCGGTTTTTCGGGGGAATTCCGTGCAGCCCGGTTTGCGCACGGGTACGGCCGCGGGGGATGCCGAGATGAGCGGGGGCAGGAGGAGCCTGACCGCGGGAGCGTTCCCGCGGCTGGCAGGGAAGGTTTCCGGAGAGCATGTTCTCCGTTGCTGGCGGGATAGAGTGCAAATGCCCGATTTTCCTTGATGATGCGGAAGTTGATACGTTAAAGTAAAAGAACCATGTTGCAGGCGGACGGCATTACGTATGAGATAGAAACACCGGATGGTCCTTTGAAATTATTGGACAATGTCAGTTTTAATGTCCCTCGCGGTCATTTTATGGCGGTCGTTGGTCCTTCCGGCTGCGGAAAGACGACCTTATTGAAGGCGATTGCGGGCATGATTGCGGAAACGGGCGGTCGTTTTTTCTGGAATGGCCATGATTTGGCTGAAGAAGACTTTGAACCTTCGGAAATCGGGTTCGTTCCCCAGTTCAGCATTGCCTATGACCAGCTGAGCGTGGATGAGAATGTGGAGAGCGCCGCCAGGCTCCGTTGCCGGTTCAATTCCGTGGACGATTTGGACGACAGCATTGACAATGCCCTGGAGGTAACGGGAATGGAGGGGATTACGGACCGGGATGTGAAAATTCTTTCCGGCGGCCAGAAAAGGCGCCTGGCGCTGGCCATGGAACTGGTATCCAATCCCCGGCTGCTGATTTGCGATGAGGTGACGTCCGGACTGGATCCCAGGTCGGAACACGATATCGTGTTCCTCCTGCATGAAATCTCCCGTTCGGAAGGCCGCATCGTCATTTCCGTCACGCACAGCCTTTCCCATCTGGACAGGTATGATTCCATCTTGGTCATGCACCAGGGCTGCGTGGCTTACCACGGTTCCCCGAAAACCATGCTGCATTACTTCGGCGTTTCCTCGCTGGAGGAGATTTACCCGAAGCTCCAGGATCGCGAAGGCCCTTCCTGGAGCCGGTCCTGGAGCAAGCACCGGGATTCCTATTATTCCCGTCTGGAACAGGAAAGGGAAAAGAAAATTCTTTCCGGGGAACTGCCGGATCCGGATGCCGTCCGTCTTGCGGCGGCGGAGAAGGAGGGGGCCTCCGGAGAATCCGGAACGGAACGGGAAAAGGCCGTGGAGGAAAACATTCCGGAAGTTCCCGGATTCTTCACCCAGTTCTTTTGCCTGCTGGGGCGGCGCTGGCGCATCTTTTTCCGCGACCGTTCCCAGTTGGTTCTTCAATTGGTCATGGTGCTGCTGTTTCCCGTGCTGGTAGCCATGTTTACGGACAAGGGCTCCGGGCAAATCGTGGGGCTTTCCGCCACGCAGGATGTCCAGACTGTCCAGAAGGATATGGAAGCCCAGCAGCTGAACATGAAAACGGGGTCCGCCGTCTCTGGCATCATCATGTTTGAGGTGATTTTGCTGGGGCTGATGGGGTCCAACAATGCCGCCCGCGAGGTGGCCGGTGAACGCGCCGTCATGGAAAAGGAAAAGTATGCGGGCATGAGGCCTTCCGCCTACCTGGCGAGCAAGCTGTCCTATCTGAGCGTTCTGGTGCTGGTGCAATCCGTCTGGATGTTTGCCTTTGTGGATTTTTTCTGGGACCGTGGCGGCGGCCTGACGCATCTGCTGTTCCTGATTTTGGCGAACGCCGCCATGACTTTTGTATGCCTGGGCATTTCCGCCCTGGCCCGGAGTGCGGACCAGGCTTCCCTGCTGAGCATTTATCTGGTGGGTTTCCAGCTTCCTCTCTCCGGAGCGGTGCTGGCGCTTCCGGAATATGCGGAGAGTTTCATACGCCCCTTCATTTCCGCGTACTGGGCGTGGTCCGGCAGCATCTCCGCCCTGAAGGACGACGTATATTACGCCGTCAAGAATGTGCTGGATACGGACCTGACGCCCTCCCTGGTTTGCTATATTGTTCTGGGCGTGCATGTTGCGTGCGGCATTGCGGCCGCCTACGCGGGAATCCGCCGTTCGCGCTGGGAGCATTAATTTAATGCGTGCGCTTGCGGGAAGTACGTTATATACTTTTTCCATCAGAAATTATGGCGAGACGGCGTGCAGCAAAAAAGAAAAGTTCCTCATCATCCGCACTGGTTTTGACGGTCGGGGCGGCGGTTTTTGTGCTGGCCGTTATTGTGGGAATTGTCATGTTCCGAGCCGGGGAGAAGCCGCAGGCCGGGTCGGATATACCTCTGGACATTCTGGCGGCGAACGCCTCCCAGCTTTCCAATAACAACTATGCACTGGACGGAACGGTGATTGACCGTTTTCCGCGCGGCGAGTCCGAGCTTATTGCCTTCTTGTACAAAGACGCCTCCGGGCGCGAGTACATTATTCCCGTCTGTGTTTCCGCTGAGGCCAGGAACGGACTGAACATCAACCGGGACCAGCAATACAGGATAGAGTTCCAGGTGAAAGACGTCAATCCGAAGGTGCGCGGCGTGTGCGTAGCTACATCCATTCAGCCTAAATAAACAATCACCCTCATCCTATGAAATGCTGTTTTTTGATGACCCTGGCCTGCGCGGTTCCCGCGCTGGGGCAGATGATGTACAACCCTCCTGCAGCCGGCGGGGCGCCTGCCGCGTCCCCTGCCTCCCCTCCCGCCGTTCAGCCGAATGCCTACCAGCCTTCCAGGCAGGGGGACGCCAAGTCCCTGTACGGCAATGAGCTTCCTTTCCTGAATCCTCAGGACGGCACGGTGACCATCAACGGAACGACGTTGAATATGGGCAGTTTCCGGGAGATTGAAGCGCGTTTCAACAAGTACCTGAGCCAGCCGGAGGAAAGTACGGAAGATGCGAAGGAATATCAGAAAATTTTTGAAAAGCTCCACGAAACGCTCTCCATGCGCAAGGAAAAACTGGTGGCGGATAATGTGGTGCGGCAGGTAGTGGACCTGTTGACCGCCGCTTCCAGCAACCCGCTGGACGGAGGCGTTTCCGACGCTCTCTGCCAGGCCATTTACACCGCGTGGCAGGCCAGGAGCAATGGAAAAAACAAGGGGAAGATGCTTGAGGCGGTGGAAAGGGAAATCCGTAGCAACGCCCAGAAGATGAGCCTGATGGAAAGCGGCGTGACGACGATTTCCGGTGCGCCCTCCGGCCAGAAGGGCGGGAAAAAGGGAACATCCACCAATCATCCGGCCAAAAATAACCCCCGTTACAAATATCTGGAAAAGCGTGTAGTGGAGATGGAAGCCCGCAAGCTGAAGCTGGAAAGTGAGCAGGTTCTGACGGTGACGGAAGCGAAGATTGTTTTTCAGTCTACGCTGGTTCAATTGTTTGCCCAGCGGCGTTTTGACCATGTTTCCATAGGCTGCGGCGTTTACAGCCGCCTGTTCAATGACGGGGATACCAAGCTGCGGCTGGATAAGAATTCCGATGCCGCCAAGATGTTCAGCGGTACGCTGGGCGCTCCTCCCACCGTCGCTATCCTGGACAACCTTTCCCGGGAGCTGGCCCGTGACTCCGACCGGCACATGAAGGCCGTGAACAACCTGGTGGATTCCCATCATTACGTGGATGCGCTGGAACGGCTGAACGAAGCTCTCCTGATCGGGGAATTCATGCCCGCCGTGAATACGTTTCCGTATGAGAAGAAGCAAAAACTGTATGCCTTCAAACGGGACGTGGAAAAGTTGTTCGAGTTGATGAACGGCAAAGATTACGAAGAAGCCCTTTCCCTGGTGGAGAACCTTAAGAAGACTTCCAGGGATTTCAGTACGGGCCGTGCGGAGTCCGCTATCAGCGCCGCCGTATTCGCCAGTGACGCCTATATTTCCCAGGGGCAGGAAGCCCTGGCCAGGGGGGACCGCGCCAAATTGGAGGAATGCCTGAAAAGCGCCATTGAAATCTGGCCGAAGAATCCCCGTCTTCTTCCGCTGCGGAACGCCATGATGGCCGCAGGTCAGCAATCCCACGCTCTGGAGGATTTCAAGCGTTTCCACAAGAATAAGAATTATCGCCGCATTTTTGACAACCAGCATGAATTTGCCGTTCTGGTGAAGGATGATCCGGAGCTCCAGAAGCAGTTTGTGGAAGATCTGGGCAAAATGGCCGTTATTGAGCGTGCCCTGGGCGCAGCGCGCCAGCGTGAAGCCATGCAGGACGTATACGGCGCCTGGGAGGAGCTTCAACAGCTGCGTTCCAGGGACCAGGAACTGTTCATCAATGACCAGGAGCTGAATGCCCGGTATCTGGACCTGACGACAAAGGCAAGCACACTGGTGAATCTGCTGAATGATGCGGAAAAATGCAGGAATGCGGGAGAAGTGGGGTCTGCCCTGGGCAAATACATGGAAGCCAAAAGGCTGTATCTGTATTCCCGGTTTGCCAAGGAGGGAATTGAGTCCCTGCTGGAAGAAGTTCTTCCGTTGAACTAGGCGGGTGGATTCCGCCGGACGGCGCGCCTGCGGAGACGGAGTAATTGCTTTTCTTCCGGAACGGTGCCGTTATGCTACGGCTCATGAAGGCAGTATACCTGTGTTTGTGCATGCTGGCGGCGTTCTGTTTTCCGGCCGCGGCGCTCCCTGCGGATTGCAGCCAGGTGATTGTAGGTTCCGCGGACGGGTGGAATAGTTCCCATGTGCAGTTGAGCCTTTTGGAGAAGGGGCCGCGGGGCTGGGTGATGGTGAAGGGGCCGTTTCCGGCGCGTCTGGGAAAATCCGGTCTGGTCTGGGGCAGGGGCGTCAGCCTCCCTCCCGCCGGAGGGCCGGTGAAGAAGGAGGGGGACTTGCGCTCTCCCGCGGGAATTTTTGAACTGGGGGGCGTATATGGAACTGTTCCCGCGCCGCAGAAAAAGCGTTCCATGCCGTACCGCCGCATTACGCCGCGGGACATGTGGGTGGATGACCCTGCTTCTCCCCTGTATAACCAGCACTTTGTGCTGAAGCATGATCCCGTCACGCCTTGGGAGTTCAAGCAGCAGATGAAGCTGAATGATTACGCCCACAGTCTGAAACTGTTTATCCGGCATAATGCCGCAGACGGACGGCAGAAACCCGTGCCGGGTGCGGGTTCCTCCATTTTTTTCCATATCTGGCGCCGGGACGGAGGATCCCCTACGGCCGGATGCACCGCAATGAGCGAGGAAAATTTGAGGGCCATGATTGCATGGCTGGATCCTTCCAGACACCCCCTTTATATTCTGCTCCCCGCCAGGGAATATTTGCGCCTGCGCAGAGCCTGGGGGCTGCCGTGATATTTTCAGAATCCGCCTTTGCAGGCACGCCTGTTCCGCCGCCCCGGGACGGACAGGGGAGTGGTTTAAACCCTACGGATGGAAGGGCTGTTGGATGGTGCGGCTCCCGTGCCGTGCTGCACGTTCGTTGCTGCCTGGAGTTCCCTTTCCCGTAAATGCAGGAAGCCGGCCTTTGAAGAAAGGCCGGCTTCCGCATGGTAAAACGGTTATTGTTCCTGGGACTGGGGAGCGGGAGCTTCCGGCTGGAGCAGGGGAGTGGAGGTTTCCTTCACTTCCGCCATGGAATCCTGTTCTTCCCTGGGCGCGCGGTCTTCGCGGGGCTGCCGGGGTTGTTCCTGGCGTTCATTGGCTCCGCTGACCAGCAGATTGCGGCCCATGAAAGGCTGGTTGTGGAGAATGTCCACGGAACGGATGGCGTCTTCCATCTTCTTCATTTCCACAAAAGCATACCCCTTGGATTTGTGGGTGCGGGGGTTGTAAATGATTTCCACGGAATTGACTTCCCCGATGCCCTTGAACACGTCCTCCAGGTCGCTTTCCGTAGCTTCATAGGAAAGATTGCCCACATAAAGCCGGCGGTTGGAGACGGGCTGTTTGGGTGCGGAAACGCGATCCTGCCTGTTGCGGGCTACGCGGGTGTTGGTTTTGGCGGCGGCTTTATCCCTGGCCGCATGCTTGTTATTCTTGGACGGACGAATGCCGAAGAGGCCCAGGAAACGCTGCCACAAGGAGAGTTTGGCGGGCGCTTCTTTTCTGTACTTGGGACGGTAACCGCTGGAATCGCGGCGGTCATTGCCATAGGAGCGTCCGCCCTTGTTGTAGCGGCGGCGGGCTCCCTGGCCCTGTCTTCCCTGTGTGTTGTGTTGTGACATACTTATATGCTAAGTTGGTGATTATGTTGGTGTCATGCCGGATTTATCGCTGTGTGCAGTAAATTCCATCCGGAGGATCGCCGGGACGTTCCGCTGCCATGAGAAAAGCCAGGAGTAAGGGGGCCCCATGCCCCGATCAACGGTCCATGCATGGTCTGATAGGGGGGCGATCAGGCTAGGCGCGTGACCAGTCCGGTCGATTGACGCGTATACCAATGCACAGGGAGCCGGATTCTTGCAAGCCGGTATCTCGTCATTTTAGGCTTTCCGACCGCCCGGAGGCGGGAAGGCCGTCCGGGAGGCAGGCTTCCGTGCCGGGCATGGCTCAGCGTGAGCAAACAATTTGACAAAAAGACGAGGACGGAGCATTTTAAGTGCCGACTAATCTACATATTCTCTCGATGCTGATTCAAAATGCAGACCGTACTACCTACGGGATTAATAAGATTGTTGTTTTCGTCCTTGCGTTCGTCGTTTTCTTCGTTGTCGGATTTGTGTCCTGGCAATGGGATGGGGTCGCTCCGGAACCGTGGCGTCTGCGGACGCTGGTGCTGACGCCGCTGACGATGTCTCTGCTGCTGTATGTGTGCTGTGACCAGTTCGGCGTTTACTACCGCTGCCAGACGCTCTGGGAAAGCATCCGGCGGTTTGTGGTGGCATATGCCTGTTTTGTGGTGTTAAGCGTGATGATATGGAAGTTCTTTGTTCCCTTTTCCGCGGATGTCGGTGTCCAGTCCCTGGCGTATCTGCTTACCTTCCTGGGTTCCCTCTGGCTGCGTATCAGCCGGTTCCGGGCGGAAAAAAGGCTGGTGGAGGAAGCCCCTACGCTGGTGGTGGGAACTCCGGACCATGTGAAAGAATTCCGCAGGACGTTGGAGAGCAATCATGTGGACTTCAGGAATGGGTTGCTGGTCATGGCGCCTGAAGAGGTGGACAGTGCGGTAGTCAGGAATTTGCTGATTAAGAACTGCGTCAGCAAGGTGGTGTTTTTGCCGGAGGAGGTGGATTCTTCCGTGGCGCGGTGCCTGGTGGAACTGTGCGGCAAGATGGGAGTCGATTTTTACGCGAGCATGGTGGTAAGCATGCCCGCCGTGCATAAAACCTATTTCGGCGTGATTGGAGGAACAAGAATGCTGGTGTACAAATCCACCCCCATTCCCTATACCACCTCCTGGCAGTTGAAGAAAATGCTGGACTGGACGGGAGCGCTGGCGCTTCTGGTGGGAACGTCACCCCTGTGGGTGCTGGCGGCTGTGGGAATCAAGCTGTCGGATCGCGGCCCGGTTTTTTACCGCCAGAAACGTTCCGGGCTGTATGGCCGGGAGTTTGGCATGTGGAAATTCCGCACCATGTACCGGGACGCGGATAAAAGGCTGGATGAAGTGAAAGCCAAGTACGGCAATGACATGGACGGCCCCATCTTTAAGCTGGAGCACGACCCTCGCATTTTCTCCTTCGGGCGCTTCCTGCGCAAATTCAGCATCGACGAGCTTCCCCAGCTCATCAATGTGCTGAAGGGGGAAATGAGCCTGGTCGGCCCGCGCCCGCTGCCCGTTTATGAAACGGAAGCCTTTACCAGCGATGCCCACCGCCGCAGGTTGAGCGTGCTGCCCGGCGTGACGGGGTACTGGCAGATTGCCGGACGCAGCAACATCCGGGAATTTGAAAAGCTGGTGGAATTGGATATGAAGTATATTGACAACTGGTCCCTGTGGCTGGATATCAAACTGCTTCTGAAAACCGTCCCGGCAGTGCTTTTCGCCCGTGGGGCAAAGTAGCTTCCTGGTCTCCCTGGATTGCAGGCCGTCAGCCGTTATTGCCGGGAATTTGGAATCCGGCTGGGGTTCTCTGTCCGGTGGAACAGGCCTGTTTTAAGAATACTGCAATTCGGGAGAGGGATGGAATTGGTGTATTTTGTGGGAAATGAAGAAAATTATTGCCGGACAGAGACTTTAATCTTGAGGTGCGGAAAGGGATGGGGCAGAATCAATCTACTATGGATTTAGTTCAGCGAGAAATCTCTAAAGAAACGGTGACTCCGTATTTCATCGAGTATTTCGGTCAGGCGCCTACTCATGTGGCAGCGGCACCGGGACGTGTGAACCTTATTGGTGAGCACACGGATTATAATAACGGTTTTGTGATGCCTATGGCGCTTGATAACCATTGTGTTGTGGCTGTGGCTCCCTCCCCCGTGGGCAAACACCGCTTTTGCGGTTCCCTGGGTGACCAGATCCATGAAATTGCAGTGGAAGACGCCTTGGTTCCCGGCGAACCGTTCTGGTCCAATTATGTCCGCGGCGTTTTGGCCAACCTGCACAGGCGCGGCATAGAAATCGGGCCTGTGGATATGCTGATTGACAGCAATGTGCCCCGCGGCGGCGGCCTCTCCTCCAGTGCCGCTCTTGAAGTTGCCGTCTGTACGGCGCTCGCCGCTTTTGCCGACGTTGAAATAGATCCCAAGGAAGTCGCCCTCATCGGGCAGGCCGTGGAACATGAATTCGTGAACGTCCCCTGCGGCATCATGGACCAGTTTATTTCCGCCAACGGCAAGAAGGGCATGGCTCTCAAGCTGGATTGCGCCACGCTGGAATATGAGCTGGTTCCGATGAATAATGAGTCCGTATCCGTGCTGGTTCTGGACAGCGCTGTGAAGCATTCCCTGGCGGACGGAGCTTATGGACAGCGCCGCAAGCAGTGTGAGGAAGCTTCTTCCATCATGGGCGTACCCTCCCTGCGGGAAGCTACGCTGGAGTTGCTGGAATCCTTCAGGGAACAGCTTGGCGATGTGCGCTATCGCCGCGCCCGCCACGTCATTGGAGAAAATGCGCGCGTGAACGCTTTTGCGAACGCCCTTTCCCGCGGCGATTGGGATGAGGCCGGCGTAGCCATGCGCGGCAGCCATGCTTCCCTGCGGGACGACTATGAAGTTTCCTGTGCTGAGGTGGATACCCTTGTTTCACTTTGTGACCGCATTCCCTCCGCATCCTCCATTTACGGCGCGCGCATGACGGGCGGCGGGTTTGGCGGATGCATTGTGGCCCTGGTGAAGACGGAGGATGTGGAAAAGGTGGCCCAGGAGCTTCTGGACGGCTACTGCCAGGAAACGGGCATTGAAACTACGTATCTTGTAACCCGTGCCGGAGAAGGCGCCCGTGTTCTGTACCAAGCTTAATCCATACTGATGATGAAAACACTAGCAACCATATTCGGGGCGCTCGCCCTGATGACGTGGGGCGCAGTTGCCCAGGAGGGTCCCGTACCTGCAACGGCGGCTGATGCGCAGCCCGCCCTGGCCGCTCCGGCCGCGATTCCCGCTGTTGAAGTCCAGCCGGCAGCGGAAATTCAGCCGGCGGCTCCCGCCGCAGAGGCTGTACAGGCTGAACAGACCGCCTCTGCGGAGCCTAAAACGGCCCCTCTTTCCATGGTGGAAGTCATTCTCTTCTGCGTGGTCGTGGTGGGCGTGATCGCCCTGGGCATCTGGAAGAGCCGTGACCCCGAAGAAACGGAAGAGGAAAAGAAGGCCAAGGGAGCTTCAGACTATTTCCTTGCCGGCCGCGGTTTGACCTGGTGGCTGGTGGGTTTCTCCCTGATTGCCGCCAACATTTCCACGGAACAGTTTGTGGGGATGTCCGGCAAATCGGCCAACTGGGTGGGCATGGCCATTGCCGGGTATGAATGGCTGGCCGCTATCACGCTGGTGGTTGTAGCCTTCTGCTTCCTCCCCAAGCTGTTGAAAGGCGGCGTATATACGATTCCCGAATTCCTGGAATACCGGTATAACACGCTGGCCCGTTCCCTGATGGCCATTGCCACGCTGCTGATTCTGGTAGGCGTGCCGACTGCGGGCGTGATTTACGCCGGCGCCAAGGTGATTTCCGTGTTCTTCACGGGATACTCTGCCATGGGCATTGACTTCGGCAACATCACCGTCGGCTGCGTTATCATTGCCTTCTGCGCCACGGTATACGTGTTCGTGGGCGGGTTGAAAGCCTGCGCCTGGACGGACCTGTTCTGGGGCGCCGCCCTGATTGTGGGCGGCGGCGTGGTGGCCTATTTTGCCCTGACGGAGCTCAGCGGCGCAGACCCGAACCATTTGATTCAATCCGCCGCCGCCAATTCCGGCGCGACGGTCGCCTCCCTGGGGAATCCTTCGGACAGCCTCTGGCATGGGGTGACGCGCTTTTTTGAGCTGAACTCCGGTGACGCGGCCAGCGGCGTAAATACCGTGGGCGGCAAGCTGCACATGATCCGTCCTGCGGATGATGCGGAAATCCCGTGGACGGCTCTTTGTCTGGGCCTGTGGATCCCCAACTTCTTTTACTGGGGCCTCAACCAGTACATCATGCAGCGTACGCTGGCTTCCAAATCCCTGGCGGAAGGCCAGATGGGCATTGTGTTCGCCGCATTCCTCAAGCTCATCATCCCATTCGTGGTGGTGGTCCCCGGCATCCTGGCCTATAACCTGTACCGCAATGACCTGAAGGAACAGGCGGAAGTAAAATACGCGGCGGAAATCCGTAAGACGGAAGATCCCGCCGCAGTCAAGGGCCGCCCCGTCATCTACAAGCTTACGGACAGCTTCCTGGTGGAAAACGTGGAGGAAGGCTGTGCCCATGCCATTCATAACGCGGAAGTAATGAAGGTGGGCGAAGATGTTATGGCCAATTTGAAACAGGCCTGCGCCGATTTGAAGGCGGATGCCGCCAACGACCAGACTACGCTGGCGGAACGCGCCCCGTTCGTGGAAAAAATCGCTTCCCTTAACAACAAAATCATCAAGCCGGCCGTGGACAACTCGGATAACTACTATCTGACGGATACGCTGGTAGGCTTTGACTATGACTCCGCCTTCGGCACGCTGATCAGGAAGCTGCTTCCCGGCACGGGCTGGACATGGTTTGTGCTTGCGGCCCTCTTTGGCGCGGTGGTGTCTTCCCTGGCATCCATGCTGAATTCCGCTTCCACCATCTTTACGATGGATATTTACAACAAGCTGCGCAAAAATGCGGGGCCCACGGAGCTGGTTACCGTCGGCAAGATTGGTTTGCTGGTGTGCGCCGTGATCGCCCTGACCATTGCTCCGTTCCTGGACAGCCCGGCCTTTGGCGGCATCTTCAACTTCATTCAGGAATTCCAGGGCTTCCTGAGCCCGGGCGCCCTGTGCGTGTTCCTCTTCGGCTTCTTTGTGCCCAAGTGCCCGCGCATCTTCGGTTGGCTAGGTATCGTCATTAATGCCCTCCTGTACGGAATCTTGAAGGTATGGCAGCCGGAAATGGCCTTCCTGAACCGCATGGCCGTGTGTTTCATCACGGTAGTGGTCATCGGCTTCATCTTCACGGCGGTGAACGCCGCCCGCGGCGGACAGCCTATCGTGCTGCCCGACAGGGGCGTGGTTGCCCTTCAGTCCTCTTCACGGGCTAAAATCTTCGGATGGCTCGTGGTTGCCGCGACGGTTGCCCTGTACATCATCTTCTGGTAATCCAGGGAAGACCTCCAGTCCCGTATTTTCAATCCTCCCGGTTCAGGCCGGGAGGATTTTTCACGTCCGGAACAGACCATGCAGCTGGCGCGGCTGAATATTCTGGAGGCGGAAAGCCGGCAGACTGGCGTTTCCGGACGGAAACGGCGCCTTGTTCTCTGAATAAAATACATGGTTGAAAAGAGGCCGGCAAAACGCCATGCCGCCTCTTATTCCTCTTCCAGAAGCATGCTGCGCAGGGAATCGAAAAAGTTTCCGGATTCCTCTTCCGTCGCTTCCGCGTTCATGAGATCCTCCCATTTGGAATATTCCATCAGGTGGGGAGGAATTTCACTAAGGAAGGAGGAGCGCTGGCAAGGCATGCGGTCCCCGTAGCGCAGGCGCGTGGCGCAATAAGTAAGCATGAGTTTCTCCTGGGCGCGCGTGATGCCTACGTAAAGCAGGCGGCGTTCTTCGTCGCAATTGCCGTCTTCCAGGGAACGCTTGTGAGGAAGAATGCCTTCCTCCAGCCCCACGAGGTACACTACCGGAAATTCCAGTCCCTTGGCGGCGTGCATGGTAATCAGGCATACGCCTGGCTTGTTTTCCACGTCGTCATCATTATCCTCCTTGTCCAGGGTGACCTGGGCCAGGTAGTCCCGGAGGGTTTTTCCGGGTTGCCAGAAGTTGCGGAGGGAGGCTTTCACGTCCCCGATAGACACCAGCCGTTTCTGGATTTCAGCTTCCGTTTTGCACAGGCGCGTGACGTATTCGCTGAATCCGGTTTCCTCAATAAGCTGCTCCAGGATGTCTCCGAAGTCGGTTTCCTTATCCTGGAAAAGGTCAATGTATTTTGCAATCAGTTCATTGAATGCCTGCACGCTGTTGCGGGCGCGGGTGGAAAGGGCCGCCAGGAATTCTTCGTCCTGGAGGGCTGCCCAGACGCTGTTGCCGTGCTCCCGGCTCCAGTCGATGGCCAGATGGCTGGTCAGCTCGCTGATGCCGCGCGGCGGCGTGTTGAGGATGCGCAGCAGGTATTCGTCAGCCTGCGGGTTTTCGATAGTCGCCAGATAGGAAATGAGGTCTTTCACCTCCTTGCGGTCGAAAAAACTTTGCGCGCCCACCATGCGGTAGGGAATTTTGTGTTCCCGGAGCGTTTGTTCAATGATGCGGCTCTGGGTATTGGCCCGGAACAGAATGGCGAAATCCTCCCAGGGCCGGCCTTCCTGCCTGCGGACGTTTTCAATGTCCGTAATGATGAATTCCGCCTCTTCCGCGTCTCCGGGCATGGAAATGAGCCGGACGGCTTCTCCTCCGCCTTTGTGGGCGCGCAGCGTCTTGTCCCTCCGGCCCAGGTTGTGGCGGATCAGGGCATTGGCCGTGTCCAGGATGGGGGCGGTGCAACGGTAATTTTCTTCCAGTTTGATGACGGAGGGATTTGGGAAAAAACGTTCGAATTCCAGGATATTGCTGATCTGGGCGCCTCGCCAGCCGTAGATGGACTGGTCGTCGTCTCCCACTACGCAGACATTGTGTTCCGGACCTACCAGATGGCCCAGCAGGCTCATTTGGAGGCTGTTGGTATCCTGGAATTCATCCACGGTGATATAGCGGAAGCGCTGTTGCCACGCCTCCCTGACGTCCCGGTGCTCCTTCAGCAATTTGTCCGCCAGAATCAGCAGGTCGTCAAAGTCCACGGAATTCTGCGCCTGAAGTTCCCGCTGGTAGGAGGCGGCGATGTTGGCTGTCAGGTTGTCTTCAATGGAGTCAAGGCCCAGACCGCTGTTTTTCATCCGGCTCATGGAAGAAAGCACATCTTTGGGCGTGATTTTCTCCGTAATGCCGCCGTGGCGCACAATCAGTCGCCGGATCAGGCCGCTTTGCTCGGAACCGCTGTAAATGGTGAAATTGGTTTTGTACCCCAGGCGTCCTATATCCTCTCTTAGGATACGAACGCAAAGAGAATGGAAAGTGCTCACCATTATTTGGCGCGCCGCCTTGCGTTCCACCATCTGGCCTACGCGTTCCCGCATCTCCAGAGCGGCCTTGTTGGTGAACGTCACGGCCAGGATGCTTTTGGGGCTGATGCCACGGTCCACCATATGGGCGATGCGGCAGGTGACGGTGCGCGTTTTACCCGTTCCGGCCCCGGCCAGGATCAGCACGGGCCCCTGCAGGGTCTGCACGGCCTTCCTCTGGGCCGCGTTCAGGCTCTCCATGGAAAAGGACTTGGCCATTTATACGTCAAAATGGATATCTTTCAAATTCGGGTGGCCGGCAATGAGCTGGGAGATATTCATGCGCGTGCTGCCTTCAAGCTGGACGTCTGTCACCAGCAATCCTCCGCTTCCGCAGGCGATCAAAAGCCCCTGTTCCCCGGCGGAGAGCACCTGGCCCGGTTTCCCCTCCGCTTCCGGGAGGATGGAAAAGCCGGGGAAAATTTTCATGTTGCGGATGCGTTTTTTGCGGTTCCAGTAGTTGGTGAAGGTACCGGGCCACGGGTCGTACGCCCGGATCATGCGGCCGATTTCTTCTGCGGGGCGCGTCCAGTCGATTTTTCCGTCCGCCCGCAGGAGCTTGGGGGCGTATGTTGCCAGGATTTCCTGCTGGCGGATGCGCGTGGCCGTCCCTTTTTCAATGGAATGGATGACGGGCAGCAGGACATCCGGCGTCATCCTGGCCAGCTTGTCATGCAGGGTGCCTCCGGTTTCCGAGCCTTCCAGGGGGGTGCTGATCTGGGCGATGATGTCTCCGGCATCCAGCTTCCTGACAATATGCATGATGGTGATGCCCGTTTCTGCATCGCCGGATTTAATGGCGGACTGGATGCAGGCCGCTCCGCGGTGGCGTGGCAGGAGGGAGGCATGGGCGTTGATGCAGCCCATGGGCGCCATATCAATCACTTCCTGGCTCAGAATCTGCCCGTACGCCATGACGACGATCAGATCCGGATTCAGTCTCCTGAGGTTGCTCAGCGCATCCGGGCTGCGCAGGGAATGCGGCTGGAGCACGGGAATGCCCGCTTCCCTGGCAATATTTTTGATGGCCGGGGCTGTAAGCACCTGGTGCCTGCCGACAGGGCGGTCGGGCTGCGTGACCAGGCCTGCCAGGTCCGAGTGACGGATCAGGCTGCGGAAGGCGGGAATGGCAATGTCGCCTGTGCCCATGAAGACGATGCGCATGGCTGGAAGCTTGCCCTGACGGCCTGCGCAGGTCAATGTTAAATCCGGTTTTGAGAAGGGAATAATAGGGAAGAAAGGCCGTTTTTTCCGTTCCTTTCCGTTCGGAGGGAATACCGGAGGATAATGTTTTTTCCGGCCGCTTCCCCTCATGTCCTCCCTCCTGCAAGAAGTTCTTTTCGACGGAGCGGAATATTGGTATATCCTGTTCTATGCAGAAAGGACGGCTGCCGCGCATTCTGATTGTGACCGCAGGATACGGGGAAGGGCACAATTCCGCAGCCAGGGGCGTGAAGGATGCTCTCGCAGGGCGCGCGGAAGTCCGCGTTACGGACCTGTGCGCGGAGGCGATGCCCCGGATGTTCCGCCTGACGCGCGCCGCCTACCTGTGGACGATCTCCCGCATGCCCCGCCTCTGGAAATGGATGTACGAGGTGAGCGACAGGCGCAATATGGCGGAGAAGCCCGTCAGGGGAATTGCCCCCGTGGAGCGCCTGCTGGAACGTTTGCTGCGGGAATGGCAGCCGGATGCCGTGGTCTGCACCTACATGGTATATCCCTACATGCTGGATTCCCTGGCCTCCCGCACGGGCAGGGCGGTTCCTTACCTGACCGTCGTGACGGATTCCTTCGTCATCAATAAATCATGGCTGTGTTCCAAGTCCCCCCTCTGGGCCGTAACGGACCCCTGGACGAGGGTAATCATGGAGGAAAAGGGGCTGCCGCAGGACAGGCTGCGCGTTACGGGATTTCCCGTCAATCCCGTGCTGGGAGTGCTGGCGGAGGAACATCCCCTTTCCTGGAAGGAAGGGGAGCCGTTCCGGGTGCTTTACTTTGCCCAGCGTTCCGCACGGCATGCGCGGGCGGAGCTGGCGGGTATGCTGGATGCGAATCCCGCCCTGCATGTAACCTGTATTCTGGGGCGCCGGTTCCGGCGCATTTATCCCCGCATCCGGGATTTGCGCGCCAGATACGGACGCAGGCTGACGGTGCGCGGCTGGACGCGCCGCGTGCCTTCTTATCTTGCCGCCAGTCACGTAGTGGTCGGGAAAGCGGGAGGAGCCACCGTACACGAAGTGCTTGCTGCCGCACGTCCCATGCTGGTGAACTTTCTTCTTCCGGGCCAGGAGGAGGGCAATACCCGCCTCCTGGAAAAACTGGGAGGCGGCAGCCATGTGCCGGACGCCCGTGCCCTGGCTTCCGCTCTTCAGGAAATGATGGCGGACGGCGGCGCACAGTGGAGGCGCATGCATGAAAACCTGCTGCGGGCCGGGATGACCGGAGGAAGCGGCAGAATAGCGGATTTGGCCTTGAAACTGGCGGAGGAACATACTAACTGATTCCCGTGACCTATCTTCTGATTGACAATTCCAACACACGCACCAAATTCGTGCTCTCTTCGCCGGAAGCCCTGTTACCGGAACGGTATATGGTTCCCACCCGTGAGGTGAGCGGGGAACGGCTGGACGAGGTGCTGGCCGGCGTTCGTTATGATGCCGCCGTGGTGTGTTCCGTCGTGCCGCGCGTGGCGGAAGAACTGAAAAACTGGATCGTCAAACCGTGCCATTTCCTTTCCTGCGATTCCCGGCTGGGCGTGGGCATCGACTATCCCCACCCGCGACAGATAGGGGCCGACAGGCTGGCGAATGCCGTAGGAGCCGCGGCCTATTACGGGTATCCTTGCGTTGTGGTGGACTTTGGCACCGCCGTGACTTTTGACGTGATCGGGCCCCAATGCACCTACATGGGCGGCGTTATTGCGCCGGGGCTTGCCAGCATGGGGGATTACCTGGAGCGCAATACGGCGCTTCTTCCCGCCATTGACCCCCAGGAGCCGTCCCGTGTCATTGGAACCAGCACAGTAGAGGCCATGCAATCCGGCGCTGTGTACGGTTACCGGGGGCTGGTGAAGGAAATTCTGGCCCGGCTGGAAGGTGAGCTGGGCGTGCGTCCGGCCGTGGTTGCTACGGGAGGGGATGCAGCTCTGATCGCCAGGGGAGTGGAGCGCATTGACCATGTGGACCCTGACATTACGTTGAACGGCTTGCGCATAGCCGCCGGACTGAATCTTTAAAGAACGGCCAAAATCGGCTGGAAACCTGCTGCTTCCGGCTCCGTGGCCGGATGACGCATAAAAACTCATAAATAGGTGTTGCAAATGGCGCATACCCCATGTAGTATCAATGAACCTTAACAATAAATATCATGTCTGACAACAGCATCGAAGAAAAAGTAAGAAGTATCATCGTCGACCAACTTGGCGTTGAATCCGATAAAGTGACTGCTGATGCGAAATTCATCGAGGATCTCGGTGCTGATTCGCTGGATACCGTTGAACTCGTGATGGCTTTCGAAGAAAACTTTGACATCGAAGTGCCCGACGAAGAAGCTGAAAAGCTTCAGTCTGTTGCCGACGTCGTTGCTTACATCGAAAAGGTTCAGGGTTAAGTTAAACTGCTAAAAATCCTTTATTACAAAAGCGGCTTCCCTGTCCAAGGCAAGGAAGCCGCTTTTTCATGGAAAGCCTTTCCGCCTTTTCTTCCATGAGCGACCTGCCTTCCTTTTCCCGTGACGATATCCGCTATGCGGCGGAGATGACACGGGTGGTGTATGAACCGGACCGCCGCATTGATACTTTTGGCGATACCAGGTTTAATTTTCTTCTCCTCAGCGAACTGATGGATGAGGTGAACGTGGTGCGCGTGCGCAGCGGCTGGGTGGAAGCGGAGAAACCGAAAATCATACGGCCTTCCATTTACAATGAAATCAGTACGGAGGGGTTTTCCGGAGAAGCCAAGCGCTTTTTTGACTGGCTCTCCAAAAACGGTTCAGGCTTTCTGACGCTGCTGGAATACGGGTTCAGGTTCAAACGGTCGGAGGTGAGCGAGGAAATTCTGCATGAACCGCTTGATTCCGTGCGTGGCCGGCTGCTGGACCAGGTGCGCAATGGAGAAGATACATTCATGGCTCTCATTGAGGGAGTGGATGACGCATGGGAGGTCTCCCTCTTGAAATTCACGGTGGAAATGATACAAAAATCCCATGAAATCAATATCTTTGACTTCAAGCGCAAAGGTCTTCTTTAGCCTTTTGGCGGCGGCTTTCTGTGCCCAGGGAGTTTTGGCGGACGGAGAAAATTATTCCCTCTGGCCGCGCCGTCCGGAGGCCCTTGCTGAAGCCCGCCTCCTGATGGACCGCGGCAGTCTGCCGAAAGCTCTGGAACTGCTGCAGCCTCTGGCGGAACAGGGAGGCGTGGTAGGGAAAGAGGCGAAGGAACTCATCGGAAGGCTGCGCATCCGCCAGTTGCTGGATCCCAACGGACCGGACGTGAAAAAATATACCGTACGGAAGGGAGATTCCTGGATACGCATGGTCAGAAAACTGGGTTGCTCTCAGGCCATGGTGGTTCACCTGAACGGTTTGATGGATATTCCCGCTCTTCATGCGGGAGATGTATTCAAGTACCGGCCTCTGGATTTCCATGTGGTGGTGAACGTGCCGGAAAAGGAAATCTGCCTTTACGACGGGACGGATTTTGTCAAGGGATACCCCATCCTCTCCATGAAGGACGGGGGGAAAAAGAATGTGGAAACGACCGTAAAGGATGAGCAGGCCCCCGTGTCCATCTACAGCAGGCAGTTTCCTTCTGCGGATAAGACGCTGGTGCTGGCGGCGGGAGGCTATGTCATTGACGCTGCCCGCGGTACGCCCCGCTCGCCTGGGTTTTATCTGAGCCGGCAGGACTGCAATGAACTGGCCATGCTGACCAGGCCGGGAACGAAGGTGACTATCCTGAGGGGGAAAGGAGAGGAACCGTGAGGCTGGTTATTCAGCGTGTCAGTAAGGCCGCCGTTCATATCGACGGTGTTTGTGCGGGGGCCGTGGGGCCCGGTCTGCTGATTCTGGCGGGCATTGAAGAGGCGGATACGGAGGAAGATGTGCGCTGGCTCGCCAACAAGGCGGCGGCCATGCGCATTTTTTCCGACGCGGACGGAAAGATGAATCTTTCCGTAAGGGAAGTGAGTGGAAGCGTGTTGGTGGTGAGCCAGTTTACGCTGCATGCCTCCACCCGGAAAGGGAACAGGCCCTCTTTCATCCGCGCCGCGAGGCCTGAGCGGGCCATTCCCCTGTATGAGCTGTTTAAGAAGGAATTGGCGTCTTTGCTGGAAGGCAGGGTGGAAAGCGGCGAATTCGGCGCGGATATGCAGGTTTCCCTGATTAACGACGGCCCGGTGACTATTTTCATGGATTCCAGGAAAAGGGAATGAGAGAAAGGATCTTATATATTTAACTTTGCCCCGGTTTCCTGCTTTCTCTCTATCTCCATATAAACATAGAAAAATATTGCCGATAGATCTGTTGCTCCTCCTGAAAATCTGTCCTTGAGAAAGGAGGAATATTACGTCTGCACAGATCCGAACTTGGCCCTGAAATAGCTAAGGCCGGAGTTCTACTGGCTGGACGAAATTTTCCGTAGCAGCCGCCTGTCCATAGGGAGAGTAATCGTAAGCCGCCGCAACAGCGCCCTGTGCGTCGAGGACCTCCGACACATTCTTGTTGAAGTCCACGCCGTAGCAGTACAGGGAAGCGCCCTGCGCGAGGGCCAGGGGGCGGGTGGCCACCGGTTCCAGAGGATCCCACAACAGTGTCCGGAGCACGTTCCGGTTGTCCAGCATGTCCAGGGCGGCTATCTGCAAATAGCCGCGGTACAGGTACCGTTCGTGGCCGGCGACCGTGCCGTTTTGGGTCACTTTCTTCATGTAGCGCCGTCCCTGGTAATCGTAGCCGCACTCAATAATCGTGTTTCCATTCCGGCTGGTGAAGCTCACCGCGCGGTTGGCCGCGTTGTACACGGCCGTCCAGATGTCCTGAAAGGCTTAATTAACGTCTGAGTTGAGAGCAGAATGGGTAATACTGGTGTATACTGATTAAGTTTACTGATCATCTAAATATCTTTCCTTTACATTTATAGCCCTTTGTTTTCTATATACTCTGTCATTTTTTTCTTATTCTCCATATTCGAGTAGCCGTATTCAAAATGCAGAATAAACATTAAAGTGAAAAATATAATATTATTATTTCAGAATCCAATTAGAAGAGAAAAAATCGGAACAAATTAATATATGGCTATGGCAGTTCATGCAAACCCTGTTTTTAAGAGTACCTATATTTTTCCATAGAATAGCTATCCAGTAGCATAGATTTAAAAATGTACAAATTGCATATGACGTATGTTTTTTTTAATATAAATTACATATCTAATATTAAATAAATAAGCGAATACATAAAACCTGAAAAAGCCATTCCTAAAAGAAAAAATTGTACTTGTTTTAATCGTCTGAAAGACATATTTCCTCGGATAGCAATTACAAGATAAAGTTCATCTGGATTCCAATGCTCATTTATCTTACAAAGAACGTATACAACTATAGCCACACAGGACATCAATAATAATGTGTACACAGAACTCAGGAATATAGCGATCACAACGCATCCGCCAGACTGGTACAGAGCTAACAGAATGAGTGCACATAAAACAATGAGAAATAAAGATCCTATAATTTCAGCACTGATTTTGTATTTTCTAACTATATTCTGAATTTGTCTCCTTTTATAGAACTTTTCTTCTTGCTTTGTCTTTGATGTTAACAAACACATCAAAAAGGACGAAATGAGAACCCACAGTATAGAAGACATAAATCTACATTTTTAGTTCAAGACAGGCCATGGTCTAAGATGCCCTTGAGGCAGTGATGAGTGTCTGGTTGCCCGAGGAGTTGTATTGAGGAGCAAAGGAGGGGTCCGTTTTCTTCTTCGATGGCGGTGTGCTGGTTGAATTCGTTGGTCACATAGGAGAGTTCTTCGGCCGGTTCCCGTGCCGTCTTGCGGTTGCCGATGTTTGTCGTAACTGTAACCGTAGGGGGCGTCGCCCAGGGTGGTAGCGGTGAGTTCGTTTCTGCCGTTGTAGCTAAAGTTGTTGCTGTGAACAGACTCCGTTCCCTAGTGCGGCCCGGCGTCTAAAAAATCATAGTTTATGAGTAGATCATGCTCTCATGAAGTCAATCTAGAGTTGACATTTGTAGGTACAATTTATTGACATATTTTGCTTGCTCATCAAGTATATTTATTAAATAATGAATATCTGATCTTTCATATTTAACGCTTTAGCTGCGTCTCTTTGATCTTCTATCCAAGTATCTATTTTTTCTTTTCTTTGTGGATCGTCTTTCTTGAGGTATAAATTTATAATTTCTAGTTTTTGAAATTTTATAATATCATTTGGAGTGACATCAAATTTAGAAAAAATATATTTTCCCGGTGCAAGGTTTCTTAAAGAACATGCTTGATTTACAAACCATTCTGTATAAATGAGAGCTAAATTTGTATTAATATTTGATTCATTGTTTTCTTTTCTGTTAATGTTTTTCTGCTCAATGTTGGAGCAATTTGTGTATAATAACATGAACACTAAATATAATATTTTATTCATTTTTTAATTTTTGGGAGGTGTTGTGAGAACCCATGATTTCGGGTTTTGAGGATTATCGACTTTATATAATATTATATTGCTTTTCTTTATTACGCTGTGGCATTTCCATTTTCCCCTATTACAGGAACACCATTTATAAGCCTGAACACTTACCCCTAATGCGCTCTGAGATCTGCCTTCTCCTCTCAAAGGTCGGATTTTTCTGTTGAAAGTATCGCCTGTTTGACTATAACATGTTTTGTTATAACAATCAAACCAAGTATAAACTACATAACAACAATTTTCTTTACATATATTATTATGATCACATTCAGATGTGAAATTAGGACTTTTAACCGATGCTTTAACATTAATTCCTTTTGTTCCTGCATCCTGAATGATCGGACGTTCCTGTGATCTTTTGCATTCTTTGCAACATTTTGAACATGGATCCCCTGTTTTTATAAACCCCTTTTTTAACCCCAAAGCATCAAACTTATTTTGAGGGTTGTTCCCGAGGAACGCATAAAGATTCCACCCGCCCTGTTCAGCGATGGGATCCCTGTTGATCCATCTGCCGTCTTTGGGGTTGTAATAGCGGTAATTATAATAGGCCAGGGCGGGTTCTTCGTCGTGCATCTCGCCGGACCACTGGACGGGCTGGACGAGTCTTCCGGTGCGGGTGGCTGTTCCATAGGGGGAGTAATCGTAAGCCGCCGCGATCGTTCCCTGTGCGTCGAAGACCTCCGTCACATTCTTGTTGAAGTCCATGCCGTAGCAGTGAAGGGAAGCACCCTGCACGAGGGCCAGGGGGCGGGTGGCCCTCGGTTCCAGAAGATCCTACAACAATATTCGGAACACAGTCCGATATATTAAATATACGAAATTCTATCGTCGTTATTTATGTTTAGTAGTTTTTTTGTTTATTTCGAAACCGTTTTTTCTTTTCACTTTTTTAGGATTAATATTTTTTTTATTGATTTTATTATTTTTTATTTCTTTTCTTAAATGAAAGAATTTTCTATAAAAATAGAATGAAATTGATAATATTAATATTGCAATTATAGTTGTATAAGGGAATAATAAATCGTCAGCTATGATCCCTAATAAGATAATAAAAAATGTTATAAAAAAATACCATGCTCCTTTTTTTAATCCATACACATAAAAAGATAAGCCAATAGCTAATACAAAAGAAAATATATATAAGTAATTCATTATTTTATATTTATCTTAAAGGATAAAATGGTCTTGTAGGTGGTATATAATTTGGATTTTCCTCAAGAATGTTATTGTTCTCATATTGTTGAAAAGAATCTATTTTTATTTCTACTTCTATTTCTACTATAATTATTATGATGATGTCTTGACAGCATTTTTCGTACTTGTTTCCTAACGTATTTTTGTAATTTTCATAAACCTCAGAACCTATATTTTTAGCTAATCCTCGAATAATTCCAATTAAAAAATTATTCTTTATTTCATTTTTATATTCAGAATAAATATTTTCTCTTTTCTGTTTTCTTTTCAAAAGTTTTTTTTTGATGAGCTGTTGGTAATTTTTCTTTACATATGTGAATTTTCTGACTGTTTTTAATACGTTTGCGCATCTTAACAGCCTCCTTAACATTTTTATATATATTTTTTCCTATTTTTACATTTCCAGGTATTCCTGCAGCCCCTAAAGCTGCAGAAGTTGTAACTGAACCCCAATCTATATCTGTCCAAGGATCTTCTTTGCCTTGAATATAGTTTGCAGTAACTTGAAATCCATAATCTATTAAAGCTCCTCCTAATAATCCAAATATTCCTATTAACCCCAAAGCATCAAACTTATCTTGAGGGCTGTTCCCGAGGAACGCATAAAGATTCCATCCCCCTTCTTCAGCGATGGGATCGCGGTTGATCCAT